>MDTD01020059.1_pt1 | contig 22146 bp, 11 predicted proteins | sample 811221 | NCBI WGS metagenome assembly MDTD01 (sample SAMN05326646, study PRJNA326480) | marine metagenome | isolation source: seawater | place: Pacific Ocean: South West | collected 2011 | reverse complement strand
AGGTGCCGGGAGCGGGGCTTGAACCCGCGACCTTCGGATGTCTCAGACATGTGAAGGGGCTTTGGTACGTCACAAAAAGTTCGTTAGAACTGCCCTATGAGTCCGACGCGCCACCAACTACGCCACCCCGGCAAGCAACCCGCCCACCGTACACCCCTCTTTGAATAATGCGGCAAAACCTGCTTAATCAATTTCAATAATTTGAGCGAAGTTTAACCACAGCCTTCATTCACTTGGAGTCATCCGCACCGGTTAATGGTGGACATCAACACTGCTATGGCTGCCGCTGCTGCAGAGCGAAGAAACCGAGGCTCTGGAGACAAGGAGCGGAAGAAAAACCGCTCCGGTGCGGACATGGGCATTGAATCATTCGATCCAGTAGAACATGTCTCTAAAGAGAAGGCAGACACAGTCTCAATGTGGTTAGTAATCACATTTGCAACAACTATGGCTCTTGTAATGAGATATGTCGCAATGCCAGGCTCGAAAGGAAATGCTGACCTGTTGTGGTTCGTTCCTATGATGGCCATCTTCCTACTTCCTTCCATCCACAGGTCCTTGCTACCAGAAAAATTTGTTGAACACTATACTAGAGGAACATGGTTCAAGGCATCATTCCTTCACGTTTTCACATGGCTTGCGCTAACGTTCCTGCTTACTAATGCCCCATTTGCCGACATTGTTGCACCACAGGTCGACGACGGATGGGGGATGATTTCATCTACCGAAGAAGGCTTTGAATTCACGGACGAATCCAGGGACAAAGTGTATCTTACAGAAGGCTACACTGGCATGCATTATCTTGTATTGTCATTCAGCGACAATTACGATGCAAGTGACTCCGAGTATTCTATCACTTTCAACGGAGATGCCGCGAATAATTCGTGGGCAGTTCTCTCCGAATCTAACCCAGATGCATTAGACTCTGTTCGTTCACACAAGGACATTGATTATCCTGTTGCAGTCGAAGTTCCTGCTGGACTCGCTGTTGGAACTTACGAGGTTGAGATCAAAGTGGTCGAAGATGGAGACCCATGGGAAAATGAGAGAACGGTAACCATGACCCTAGTGGTAGAAGAGCTCGTTGTTGAAGATTCAACCGAGTAACTTGGATAGTCTTGCTGTCAGAGCGTCTAGTTGGATGGCTTCACCGCCACCCTCAACTAATCTGAAATCGATTTCTGCCATCAACTCGGTTAACTCGAGTTTCTGCATTTCCGAGAGGAAATCAGCTCCGTACAATTCTCTGTGCAATTGATTGACAAAATCTGTACCTGCGAGGCCATATTTGTCAAGAAGATCTCTCAACCTTCGTCTTGCTGCATGGAATCCATCTTGCCGGCAAGCCATTAGATACTGATGAAGAGATTCAGGTGGAGCTGTAGCACTTGTTTCGTAAATTAGCGAACGAGTGACATTCTTTTCTAACGCTGCCGCAACTTGTAGCGCAGTGATTGCTTTACGTAAATCACCTTGCGAGATTCTAACAAGCGCCTCGGCCGCCTCGTCATCCAAACCTACCTTTTCTGACTCGGCGACATTTTTGACTTGGCTGAGCACATCTGCATCAGCCAATGGTCTAAATCTGAATACAGCACATCTACTCTGAATTGGCTCGATGATTTTACTTGAGTAATTGCATGACAAAATGAACCTACAAGTTTGAGCATACTGTTCCATTATCCTTCTCAATGCACCTTGGGCATCGTGAGTCAATGCATCAGCTTCATCGAGGAATATAATCTTGAATTTTGCATCACCATAGGGAGATGTCCTAGCGAATTGTTTGACCTTGGTTCTAATCGATTCTAATTTGCGCTCATCACTGGCGTTCATTTCAAGCAAATTATTGCGGAACTCCGGACCGAAAACATCCCTTGTCAAAGCCATCGCAGCAGTGGTTTTTCCTGTACCAGGTGGGCCTGCGAATAGTAGGTGCGGGAAGTCTGCCAAATTAGCATAGGAAGCCAATCTTTGAACAACTGATGCCTGACCTCTGATGTCCCCGACTGTCCGAGGACGGTGGCGCTCAACCCAGAGTTCGCTCATACCTTATCCCGTCAGAATCGGACGAACTTGAACCTTCGCTTTGGCAAAAAAACTCCCGAATATCATCGGCCACCCTACGGGTGGCCAGCCGAAAGGAAACTATACCCCCTCCCACAGTGGAGTGCTGAGCCCAATGTCGTCAAACAGCCGTGACCGCCAAAAAATTACCACTTCTTTGCTGCTGGTAATCATGTTCTTATTTGCTGATTTAGCGCTACCACAAGCCATTCCAGAATGGAAAGTTTCTGAATTAGATGACGAAAATATCGTTCACAGAACTACCTCGACATTCAATGCAACGAAGGATTCTGGCATCGAGTCGGCTAATCCAAATTCGTATTACGGAAGCGATGAGACCGCTGATTTGGGAATAGGTCCGAATGGAGAATCTAGAATTCTAATCTCATTCAACAACTCTGTGCCAAGCGGCGATATGGTAAACGGAGCAACTCTATTCCTAACCTGCGGTATCGACTCTGTCGACTTAGATACTATCAGTATCTATTCTGCAAGAGTCAAATCAAACTGGGACGAATCCAATGTAACATGGAATGACAGAGATACAGGATTGTCTTGGGATTTACCTGGCGCAGATGATACCACTGATAGGTCGGGCTGGGAGCCACCTTTTTACGGATATGACAACAACACCTTCGAGATCAACGTAACAGCACTCGTACAGGACGCTGTGATTAATTCTAGAAACACAATCAACATCTTACTTGCAGCAGTAGGAAGCTCATACACTTGTCACATGTCAGACTCAACTGACACCAATAGTACACCGTATCTTTCCATCAACCACCAAAATGGAACACACACAAACGGTGGATCTCTCTCACCTAATTTCGTAGAGGATGGGGCTGCATTAATGAATCCAGATTCCTTCCTTCTCTCAGCAGAAACAAATCCTGAACTTTCTTGGGAAAGCATGACTGGAACATCTGCTCAAGTTCAACTATCCACTAGCGAGGACTTCAAATCAGAACTCGATGACTTTTGGTACTACAACACCGTAGACAATTCTAGTATCTTCACATTGAATGCTGGCAACGGCGAAATGACTGTTCCATCTGGTCACGAGTTAGACAATGCCACAACAATGTATTACAGAATGAGAGCAATCGACTCATCGGACACATACGGTTCCTGGGAGACTGGCTACTTCCACTTACCTGGACACACTGTATCACAGGTAGGCAATTATGGAAAGTTCGCAATTGATTTCGATGATTTGGGATTAATGGATGATACGATTGAAGATACGTTTGTCGACTCTAGCAGTGCATCTAGAAATGTCAATATGGGTGGAGAAGGAAATATCACAATCGGTACATCCTCTTCAAACGAACAATATGGATTGATGAGATTTAATATGGATGACATTGGTCTACACAGCAACTCTTCGATAATTAGCGCAGAACTGACCTTGGACAGAAATTCGTTCAGTGGGTCAGCAGCCGTCAGTTTCCACATAATGGAATCAGAAGAATGGACTGAATTCGGTTCAACGTGGAGAAAATACGACGGTATACGTTACTGGGACGACGGTGGAAGAGTTCCTTCAATGTCATTCACAAACTTTGACGGAGACCAATCCTCGGACACCATTGTGGTAGAACTGACCGCAGCAATCCAAAAATGGATAGATGACAACAATGCTCTAGTTCAATCCGGATCGACTCCTGATACTGATCTTGAGTTGATGTTGGTGGCATCAACGTTTGGAATCGAAGAAACATCAACAAAATTCGTAAACATATGCAGCACAGATGCAACAGATTGTGACACACCGACTCTAGAGATCACATACGATTGGGATAGTTCTGGACCTCCAATTACCCCTACTCACTTGTCGCCATTAGACGGACATGCAGTATGGAATCTAACCGGGCACAACCTTTCCGGCAACACGACCCCAACCCTGTCATGGGATGGAAGTATCTCTTGGAGCGGTGATTTGCTGCTCGAACTCTCCACAGACGCTGAGTACAGGGACGTCATCCATTCCTTTGACACATCAGTGGATACAGAATTTTCCGAGACCGATGGAAACTGGTCAATCTCTGGTTCAGATGCACTAGATGATGGAGTTCTATACCACTGGAGGCTATCTCAAGTTGATTCAACAACGAAACATAGGTCATGGTGGTCGAGCTCCTCATTCCTAGTTTCAGGCCTTGAATCAGAGCATATTCAAGATAACGAACACAGGTTAAGACTGTCACACGGAAATGCAACCACTGCTGGTGATGCACCGAGTTGCGAAGACACATACATCGACAGTGGAACACCTAACGCCAACTACAACGGTGAAGATGAGATGCAAATTTCCTACAACACGTATCCATCAGAGACATCTATCTTGATCGGATGTGATCTAACAAGCCACTTACTACCAAACGGTTATGCTGTAAAAACTGCAACTCTGAAGATGAGACTAGCAGATTATCCATCAGGTACACCACAAATCGCAGCATGGGAAAGCAGACAAAACAACTGGTCTGAGAATTCTGCAACATGGGCAACCTTCGATGGAACAAACGCATGGGGTACAAGCGGAGCAAAGGGTTGGGAGAAATCTAGCCTTTTGGATTCTGAGTCCCTCGGAAATTCATACTCAGCAGGAGATTGGGTTGAGTGGGATGTGACACTCGCAGTTCAAAACGCTATGAGAGAAGACCGCTCAGTGGATTTGATCTTGGGAATACTTGGTTCTGGTTCAGGCAACAATCGTGATGCATTGTTCTATCCAAATTCTGCTAGCTCCACCAGCAGGCCTGAAATCTCGTTCGTGTACGTTCCAGGTTCCGATGCTGTACCTTCAGACCCTGTACCACTTAGCCCTCTAAACGGCTCATGGTCTGTCGAAACTGGAATAAATCCTGCACCAGACAAAACACCACAATTGGCTTGGAATCTATCCGCAAGTGGAGTTTCAATCGGAGGATGGTCTGTTGAGTTAGATACTACAGATACTTTCGATTCCTCAGACCTCGTAATGGCGACAAGTTGGAATGACAATGGCTTTGATATCACAAACCAAACATTCGATTTGTCAACTCCACTCGATGCCGGCAACACTTGGTATTGGAGAGTTAGAGCAACTAGTACTACCAACCAAATCGGCAACTGGTCAAACACATTCAATTTCCTGCTTCCAGACGTAACAACTTGGAGCATAGACTCCAACAACGCAGCAGTTGAATTGCGTCATCACGATGCAATGCCTGATTTGAATATTCCAAACTTCATTGACACATGGGTCGCCGATTCAGGAGTTGGTGCAACCGCAGACCAATCTTCATCATCATCACTCAAGGTTGGTACAAGTAGCACTGGGGAAAACGCAACAGGATTACTTCGAATACCTCTTACTGAATTACCAAATCCACAAAATGCTCACGTATCAAAAGCAGAATTGAATCTGTACGCAGAGTTTGGTTCAAGTACAGGTAACGCAGTTTCAATTCACGAATCTAGCGTTGCTTGGAACACAAGCGCTAATGGCACAACGTATGATGGTAGTAACAACTGGTCTAGTCCAGGTTCTATGGGAGACATGGACAAAGGCACAATCATCGATATACAGCAGGGTAAATCTGCAGCGTGGATGACTTTCGACATTACAGAAATAGTACAGCATGCGTTCGCAAATGGGGATTCTCATATTTCCCTAACAATAGTCGGCTCAATCGGTGAAGGTCAGACAACATTCACATCAACTGATGGAAGTTCGAGCGACGCTCCATGGCTAAACATGACATGGACCTCTGGTAATGCATCAACTCCAGAGGTAGCGGGCACCAATACTGATCCTGCGGTCAACGATATTTTGTGGAATACCAGTGGACATGCTCTTCTTCCGCAAACACAGCCGACTTTCAGTTGGAATCACTCTAACCCTTCAAACGTTGACGATTGGAGAATTTTCATATTCGAGGATTACAACGATGCAAGAGCAGGTTGGGAAGTATTCGATAGTAGGGAATCTTCCACAGGATGGGACCTAAACAGTCTAACTTGGACTTACCCTGATAATTTCTCTGCTGGTGAATCATACATATGGTTCACACAACCAATTACAGACGACATACTAGGTGCAAGAGGAAACCGTACCGTATTCCACGTACCAAGCGATACCGGTAATGAAATCAACTCAACAGATGCGAAAATATCTTTCCAGCAAGGTTTATTGGTTGAGGAATTGGATTATCCCGATTACTTCATGGACTCGTTTATCGATTCAGGCTCCTCTAACTCTGCCTATGAAAGTTCTACAGAACTAATCATTGGAAGATCGCAATTTAGTAGCTCAACTGCGTACGAATCATTCTCGATGGTAAAAGTCAACTGGTCAAGTTTACCCATTCCATCCACGTACGAGTTTATTGATGCAAGCCTAACCCTTAACAGGCTAAGTGGCGGAGAAAATGGCCAAGAGACAATTAGAATCGCAGTTTGTGAGCTGGACAGAGATTGGAACGAAAGTGCGACCTACAACTCGCCTACTGGTAATAGCACTGGATGGGGAGATGCGTGCGAAACTCAGTTTACAATTTCAACACTAGACTACCAAGACAATAGTGTCGAATTTGACATAACATACCCTGTTCAACATGCTCATGCAAATGGAAATAGCAGCATCAGTCTAGGGTTCTGGGTAGTTGACGATAACACTACAGACGATTGGAGATTTGCGAGTAGCGACTACACTATTGACGAGTCTAAACGTCCCGAGGTGGCCTTAGTTTGGAGAACTGGGGTTCAATGGCTGCCATCTCAAGCAACCGGACTACACCCTGCCGACGGATCCACACTCTGGAACAATAGTGCATCACGACCCACTGGTGCAGAGTCCGTTGCACATAATTGGACGGCTGGAGAATCCAATGAGACAAGGTGGATAGCAGAAGTTTCAACAGATCCCGCATTTGCTAGCGAGTATTGGACAGCAGAAATCGATTTCACAGATAACACAACATTCACTGACAACGGAACATGGGATTACGGAAATCTAACATACACAGTTGAGACGGATCCAGCTGATTACTGGATTTATTGGAGAGTTCGTGCTGAACAAGATCACAGATTAGGAAAATGGTCCGAAACGCATTCATATAGAATCCCTGATGAGGTCGGTTATGATGATGGCGCTGGTAACAATACCGTAGTGTTGTATCAAGGATCTGTGTTCGAAAATTCAGGTGATTTGCCAGGAGTACCTGATGCAAGCATCGATTCGAGCAACCCAACCAGATCTGCTAACCAAAACCCATTCGAATTGGGACTGCCATCTAGCGGTTCTGGGGAATCTAGGATTTTGCTCACTTTCGATTTGTCAGAGATGCCATTCCCTTCCGCAATGACTCCGACAAATGCTCTTTTGAGCCTTTACAGAACTAATGTTACAGGGACATCTTCGCTAACAGTCAGTGCACATGCATGTGATACCTTCAGTGAAGAAACTGTAACTTGGAATACGGCACCAAGTTGTTCAAGTTCAGAAATTACACGTTCGACCTTACTAGTCTCACCAGAAGTTGGTTGGCAAGTTTGGGATATCACATCATTAGCACAATCCAACGTAGCAAATGGTAACGATACTCTGTCGATAATGTTGAAAACTGTTGGAACACCAGGTTCAACCAACGAATTCTACGACAATACAGACAGCGACTACAGGCCTAAGTTGACATTGGATTACGTAGACAACGTTGACGGAGTCGTCCCACCTGCTCAGCCAACTATAGCATATCCTGCAGATGGTGCAATATTGTACAACACAAGTACTTGGAAACTTGAATCCTTAGTAAAACCACAACTTTCATGGAACAGTGTGACAAACGCTACAGGATATATTGTAACAATCGCTGATAGCGATGGAGAACAGAAATACAAGTCTTGGGAAGACCCTGAAATTAACGGAACCATCTTCACATTCAGCGAGAATCTAACTGCTGGGTATGTATACAGTTGGTGGGTACAGGCAATAAACGGTTCAATTCCAGGACCATCATCTAGCCGTAGCACCTTTGCTATTGGTTCACCTGTCGACCATTCCTACAACGGAGACCACACATGGACATACAATTTCCAAACAGGCAACGAAGTCCCTGACCTCGGTCATACTAACATCAGGGACTCTTACATTGGTAGCGGAGATGCCGATACAAACCATGGAACAGATTCCCTAGTTACAGGAACTGATTGCGAAGGAGCAAACACAGAATGTAGAATCATATTTGCTCTTGACAATAGCCAAGTTCCTCTACCGATGGCTGCTAACATTCATTCAGCTGCTATACACCTACAAGTTGAATTCCCTGCTACCGGCCAAATCGATTTGAGTGTTCACAGGCTACTGACAACAGATTGGACACAGTCAGGATCAACTTGGAACAGTTCCTCTGCAGGAGTTCCTTGGGCTACAGCAGGTATGACTGCGGGCACAGATTACGAAATTACAGCAATCTCGACAACGAGAATTGATTCATCGACAACATCGGTCTGGCTAGATATCGGCCATGATAACATGCAAATGAATGGAGACCATGGATGGATTGTTGTCGCTACTACCGCTGCAGGTTCTCCTGCATACGTTGAGTTCTACTCGAGTGAGAGTGCCTTAGACAACAGGCCCAAGATTGCAATAAATTACACAGATGTAGACACCGTATCTGTATCTCCTTCTGGTTCGACTACAGATGCTGATACAGGTGTACAATTCTCACACATCCTTAACGATGCACTGGGTGGAATGATTGGAGAAGATGTAGTTTGGTCACTAACATCTTCATCAAGTGGAACAATTAATTCAACAGGATACTTTACTCCTCAATTAGTCGGTGTACAAACAATCGAGGCTTGTTTCGGAGTAATCTGTACGCAAGAATCCATCACGGTAACCCCAGGAGCAGCTGTACTTCTTCAAACTTCAACCACAGAAGTGTCAATCACTGCTGATGAAGTTTACAGTATCGATGCATATGTTGTGGACCAACATGGTAACGAAGTATCCGGAGAGACAATCACATACACTCCTACTAACGGTAGCGTGGTTGGAATTACGTTCTACCCATACAACGCAGGTAACCAAACTGTAACAATTGGTTGGGCAACTCAAACGATTGACCTAACGATATCTGTTATTGGTGGAGCACCAGTTTACTATGAAACAACAGGCTGTGAAGAAGTCATCAAGGCAGGAACTACTTGCCAATTGAACTGGACACTTCACGACCAGTTTGGCAACATGTTGGACTTGAACGATGGTGGAGGAATTACGTGGACTGTTGGTGGAGGTGTATTCACAGAGGCAAACGGAACTTACTTCGCAACGACTGTTGGAAATTATGTGATCAACATGACATCAACAGGAGGTTTGTATTACGAATTACCAATAGAGGTTACACACGGTGCAATGGCGTCTCTAGAAATTAATGCGTCATCTACCTTCGTGACTGCTGATGAATATGTATGGCTAAACACCACAAGAATTGACGTAATGGGCAACAGACTATCGGTAGTGATTCCGCAAGAGAACTGGACGATTAGTGACGGCTCGATTACTGCAGGGCAACCAGCGGTTTGGGACGCACAACGTCGTGGAACCAAGACCCTTTCAGCAAGTTATGCAGGAATACAAAATAGTGTATCTGTACAGGTCACTGAAGGTGTAATTACCACTCTAATATTGGTAATTGACTCAGTTGAACAACCAGAGAATGCTGAATTGAATATGACCACAGACGATCAAGTTACAATCAAGGTGAAGGCAATGGATTCTGATGGCAACAAGTGGACTACAAATGTCGCTTGGAATATCGAACACGCACAGTACACAGACCAAAGTGTGCTGCAAGAGAAGACCTATGGTTCATCTACAGAGTTCTGGCCTGTCTTTGCTTCTGATACGATGTACACTCTGAGAGCGACATACAATGATGGGAATATAACTCTTGAATCGACAATCGATATTTCAGTGGTCGTAGGTGACTTGGTAAGCGTGGCTTTATTGCAGCCTGTCGAACTACAGCAGAGTATTACTGCAGACCAAAGTGTGTTATTCCTACCGCAGTTGACTGACGGTGATGGAAATATCATCGACTCTTCTATCGTTTCATACGAACTTGTTAACACTGATTCTGGTGAAACAAGCGATATCACATCAACAATTGTCGATAACGCAGGTGTTTGGGAAGCAAGCACTGTAGGAAATTATTCGATTACTGCATGGGCAGTTTCTAACGCTGGATACAATATTTCCGAGACTGTTACGATCACTGTTGATTACGGTAGTGCCGTAACTGTCGACATCGATGTGATTGCAGATACTGCGAAGGCAGGAGATATTTACACGCTAACAATTACTGGAACAGATGCAGATGGAAACACATTCCTAGAGAGTGTGCTATGGACCAAGGATAACAAGCCTGTTCCTGCAACTGAGATTGAAGGCTCCGCTGGAGTTTACAACTATAGTGCTACAAAAGCGGGAGTTCACACTTACAAGTTCCGCTCACCGAGTGGAGCACAAGCAGAATGGACAGTGACCGTTTCCGCTCATCAAACAGTAAACCGAATTGAGTTAACAATTCTTGAAGAATCGGTATTACAACTAGAATCATTCGACATCGAAGTTAGAACGTTTGATGCATGGGAGAATGAAATTCCAGTTCCTCCTGAAACTCAAGTTAAGCTGACTGGAAGAATGACTGCGAAGGCTGTCGAAAACGGAAAGTGGACGATAACAACTCTTGACGCTGAAGAACAAACAGTGACTATCTCTGTCCACAACAAGGAAGCATCAGGAACTATTCAGGTTGATGGCACATTCATGGGATTCTTTGAGGCGGGTGGAACCTTGTATTACGCAGGTGGAATCCTCGCAATTCTTGTCGTGATTGTATTGCTAGTGGTCATAGTTATGGTGCTACGTTCAGGTAGTTCCGATTACGACGATGATGATGACGACGATGATGATGACGATTATGATGACGAAGAATCTGCTCCTTCATCCGCTGGACCTGCAGGACCGCCACCAACACCCGGCGGAAGGGAAGATTGGATGTCAGACTATCGAGTTGATGAAGACAACGTCGAATGGGGTGAAGATCAGGATGGCAACTGGTGGTATCGAGACCCAGGTGCTTCTGATTGGAGTGAATGGGCTGACTAATCGAAACCTATACTACGATTGAAAGTTTAGAGAAATTGGGGATAACGGTGAAGAGATTATCGGTTGCTGTGTTGATTGGGTTAATTCTAGTGCAAATCGCAGCACCAGTAATTGCCTCAACTCCATCAAGCATCACGATTGGCCAACACCAATACTCTGTTAGTACGGACCAAGTTGTACAACTTAGTGCAACTGTCAAAGATTCTAGTGGTTCAATTATCTCCAGCCCTGTTAATTGGAGTACAACGTCTGGACACATTGATTCAACTGGATTATTCACTCCTGGAATGATTGGAATTACAATTATCACAGCAGAAAGTGGAGGTGTCAACTCCACAACATCAATTGAGGTAACGAGAGGATACCCGTTTGAAATCAAGTCCATGTATAACCAAACAAACGTCAGTATTGATGACACAATTAATCTGAACGCAACCCTGGTTGATAGAGCTGGAAACGCAGTACCGGGGGATTTGACATACAGAAGTCAAAATGGTCACATTGACCACCAAAACATGACTTGGCAACCCGACCAAATAGGGCATGCTATCCTGCGAATCATATACTTCGAATTAGAACTTCAAGTATCATTCAATATCGAGGCTGGACAACCATCGACATTGGAGATCCCATACGGATTAACGGTCCAAAGTGGCACCACCCAACACATATTCCCAATTGCGAAAGATTCTCACGGAAATGAAGTTGGAATCTCCAAAGCAGGTAGTCTCACATGGCAAGTTGAGAATGGTACAATATCTCCAACTGGACTATTCTTTGCTAACGCACCCGGTGTCTGGAACATAAGCGTAAACAGTAGTTCGGGCGCATTTGGAAGCGGAACAATTCGTGTTCTCCCAGCCCAAGCCACTGGCCTTAGCATTGGTATTGAGAGCACAGAGGTACGTGCAGGTTCCGTAGTACCTCTATCAGCAATCCGCTCAGACATTCTGGGTAACAACGGTGAGGTAGAAATTCCACTAGCCAACTGGTCTGTACCAACTGGTTCTTTATTCGTTGAACAAGGGAAGGTAAAATGGATTCCATCCTCGATTGGTAATTGGACAATTGGAGTTCAAGACCAAGGATTTTCATCCACAATTCTCGTTAATGTCGTTCAAGGAGAGATTAGTGGGATCGAGGTCTTGCTATCAGAAAATGTACTCCGTTCAGGTGACTTGATTGTTGCATCGATTGCTGCCCACGATGCTGCTGGAAACATTCGCTCGGTTGATGGAGCATGGACAATTGCTCCTGAATTATCACCAACTGACCAGGGAGACTGGTATGAATTGAGACCTGGCCCAATTGGAAACTACTCGATTTCCGCGGTTTGGTTCGATAATGAAACACAGGTCGTCCATGAAACCGAGAAAATTTTACCAATACTCCACGGAGATTTAGCAAGAATAATTCTCCCAGAAAGCGGAACAAGAGTTGCTTCGGATGATGTTTTGTCTCTAAATCCCGTATTCGAGGACGAGTATGGTAACGAAGTTGACAACGTACCCATCACTTGGATAATTGATGATATTGACATGACAATGGAGGTCAGGCTTGCTGGAGACAATTGGGCGCCAAACTCAATTGGAATGCATGAGATAAGAGCGATGGCTCAAGGCGTATTCGCAATAACCGATGTAGAAGTCATTGCCGGTACTCCAAGGTACATATCCACCAGCCATGATGAAGGCATTTCCGTAGACAGCGGCTACGGGATCGAAATTCAAATCACTACAACTGATGTCCATGGCAATTCAGCATTAGCATCCGAAGTTGATTTCGAATTCGATGACCCATTAGGAGTAGTAACCCCATCATCAGAGGGTGACGGGTACTGGATAGTCGAGGGAGGACAAACTGGAGAATGGAACCTCCGTATGAGAACCGGTTCCGCTGTTTCAGACATAACTGTGAATGTATCCCACGGTGAACCTGTGAGATTACTCGCTGAAATTTCTGAAAGTAATCCAGAAGAAGGAGGTAGCATGATTATCAGAATTCATGCAATCGACCAAGCAGGTAACAGGATTGAAGTTCCAAGTGATGAAGTCACCTTCAAGTGTACTGCTGGGTCTGTATCGCATCTTGCTGCAGACACTCACGAGTTATCAATAGACCAAGCAGGAGATTCGCACTCCTGCAATGTTTACTGGAATGATTTAATCGCGCAGAGATTCTTTGACGTTGAGGCTGTTTTGTTTGGAGGCGGATTGGGTGACTCCAATACAGCTCTAACAATGGTTTCAATGATAATATTCCTTTTCATTGCCATAATGGTTGTACTTATCCGCAGGATGAAGGGAGAATCTCAGGACGATTATGAATGGGAAGATGAGTTTGAAGAAGAGGAAGAATCAGAGAACGATGATTCTGACTTGTATGAAGTTCAAAATGAGCAAACCCAAACCGTCGTCGAAGAGACTACTCCTGCACCGACCGAAAAGAAGGAATCAGGGGAAGACTTACGCGCAAGACTTGCTGCAGAAGCAAAGAAGACTGGAGTCATGCAGGCAGCACCCGGTACAGAACAAGGCAAGACTGGTTGGTATGTGGACTCAACAGGTGAGTTGACTTCGTGGCTAGTTAGTGAAACTGGAGAATGGACAAGAGTTTCTTGATCAATCTTCAGAGGCTTCTAGATGTGTTGCGGGTTCGAAATTTTTCTTTCCGTAGATGTAGTATGTTGATACACCAATTATCACCGCTGCAGCCGCTCCAATAATCGCCTTTGAACCCATGATTACCACAAGGTATGCTCCAGCGATAGTACCGAAAATTTGGACGTAGGGATATAGAGGAGACTTGAATGTCGGCTGGTACCAATCTGTACCATTATCCTCTCTTCTAAGAATGATAACGCTCACGTTTAGTGCGACGATGACCATTATTTGGAAACCAGATGCAAGTTTAGCCACGTCCTTGACTGGAAGTGTCAAGATACAAACCGCCATTGTAACAGCGGTCAGGATAATTGCCCAATGAGGTGTTTCGAATTTGTTATTTGTTTCACTTAGTGAGTCGGGAAGAAGTTTGTCTTTTGCCATTGCGAACAAGAATCTCGACGCTGCAAGTAGACCAGACAGCGCACCAGATATCATTGTGAGAACTGCCAATAGAGCGAGAATAATTCCTACCCTAGTCGATGCTACTGCATCAAAGAAGGCAAAGATCGGGTCTTCTCTGGGAGACCCGTCCTGCAACCACCACTCTCCCTCGACCGATGCCATCATTATAATTGATACAATGACGTAGAAGAGTGTGATTACCAATAAAGAAATCAACATCCCGTAGTGAAGATTCTTTTCCGGTTCCTTTACCTCTCCACCGATTGCACCAGCCTTGTAAATTCCTGCGTAGGCAACAAACACTAGAGCTGCTGCTTCTGCTACTAATGCTGGGTCATTTTTTGTGACATCAAATGCACCATCAATCGGCCTTGACAAATCGAAGTTAGCATCGAATAATTGAATGATACAGACAATCACAATGAGCGCAACAGTTAGCGCTAGAATAGGAGTTTGGAAGGCTTTCACTTTCTTTATTCCAAGAATGTTCAGGAAAGTGATGAGAGCTAATGCAAGCATAATCAACAACGTTGAATTTGTTGAAATGTCTAGATATTCTGTCACAGCATACATGTACGCAGAAAACCCGATTAGAGCAAATGCGGACTTCAACAAGAAAGATGCCCATAGTCCCAGACCACCAATCGTTCCGATTAAATGTCCAAATGAACGGTCAAGATAGAGGTATGCGCCACCATTGTCTGGCATCGCAGATGCCAATTCTGATTTCGACAATGTGCCTGGTAAGAACACCAAACCAGCCAATAGGAAAGCAAGCCAAATACCCGGACCCATGATGGCGGCAGCAAAGGAAGGTAGAACGAATAGGCCGGAACCTATGCTAGCAGCAACTGTTACAATGATTAGGCCGACCAATCCAAGCGACCTCTCGATTGTGTATTTGACATCGGAAACAACACCTCCGATGTCTCCCTTCAGAAGTTTGTCTGTTGTGGATTTAATGTCCATTCAGATTCCTCCAGAACAATCAATGTTTCCGGTTTATGACCTATAACACTGTGTTAATGCTTGTGAGCAGGCAAGAGTAGTTATTTATTGCTACACTTCGCTAACATTTATCCCCGGAAAAAGGAAGTTATGCTTTTGCGATAACTTTCATCTCCACAGCAATAGGTGTTGGCAAAGCCCTGATGGCTAATGTTGTCCTAGTAGGTCCAACTTTACCCAAAGTTTCAGCCCAAACCTCGTTGTAACCTTTGAAATCTCTATCCATGTCAACCAAGAAAGACGTAACATCGATTACATTCTCGATTGAGGAACCTGCTTCCTCTAGAATTCTGGCGATATTATCTACAACGGCTCTTGTCTGAGCCTTGATATCATAGTTTAGTGGATTGCCTGATGCATCTTTGATTGGACCACCGGGGATTGAATTGTCACCGGGTTGCCTTGGACCTACTCCTGAAAGATAGATCAAATCTCCTTCCCTTCTAGCGTGAGGATAAGCACCTACTGGTTTTGGCGCTTTACTGGTGTTCACAGCGGTTTCACCTTCAACCGGATCATAGAGTTCAGGACCATGGTTTGAGGAAGTTTCGTCTTCAGAGCTCTGTTTTGAATCAAGAACATCTCTGTCCCCACCGTAGAATTCTACATCATCTTCATCGTATTCCTTGTCGCCAGTTCCGTTTGACTCTGGGTCCAAAACCACAACTGCAGCGCCTGCTCCGTGAATTGGCTCGTATGCTAGGACATTTCCAGTGAGGTCATTGCGATTATCATTCATTGCTGAAAGCCACCACATAGGTTTGAATGCAACTACTTTCTTTACTCTGATTTGGTCATGAATCGTTCGCGAAAGTTGACCGACATCTTCCAATCTACCCTCTTCCAAGAACTCCAAGATTTTCCGATTCCATTCATCGTCCTTCAATGAATGAATTCTGTCTTCATGCGGCTCGATTGGCTCCGTGAACATACGATTTGACAGTGACATTACTGAGACTGCAACAGCCTTCTTTCCTTGTGCCTTAATAACGTCCATGCACGATTTTGCAAGTACAGTTGTTTCAGCACGATTAGAATAAACGTTGGTCGAACAGATAACTGCTGGAATTCTGTTGTCAGGATTTAGCAACTCCAAAGCAACCACTGAACCGACATCAACCGGGAATCCATGGTAAGATACCGTTCTAGATTCAAGACCTCTTGCGATGTTTGCCTTATTCCAGGCTTCTGCAAATTCTGTGTCGATTTTCAAAGAATAGTGAATGCTTCCTAAGTCATGGAAGTCAGCATCTACCATAACCCACTCTGGGTTGGGATCTGCCTGAATTTGGTGTCCAATGACACTTGGCCAAAGTGTGGAATAAATGATAATCAAGTCAGCATCGCTTTCCTCAATCTGCTTTCTAGCATCGTCATAAGCATCTCTAATCCTTTGCCACCCCTCGTTTTTTTCCGGGCAAAGAACAGGATGTGGATGTGCAGGCACAATCAGTGATTTGATTACTTCACCAGTCAATTCAAGCACCCCAGTTCCTACATGGCCATTCCATGATTGCATTTCCGGTCCCGATGATCGTTCCGTAGCCGTGTAAAATTGCAGGCTCTTGAGGAACTCCCATCGCAGCGAGTAACCAAGTCAAAGCTCCACCATCTGTTTCTGCGATTGCCTGTTCGCAGAACTCGGGCATTTCGTTGATAATTTGTTGAGCCTTACCTTCTCGCATCAATTCGATCATTCGCATATCCCAAAGGTGCATTGCATGGCTTGTAATATGCTCCTTGCTCATATCTTCTGGAGGATTCGTCTCGGTTACGAAATGGCGGTGAGAAAGTGAATTGCTTGCAATAAGTAAGCACTTTTTCCCGCTGGCTTCAATTGCCTTCGCTGTGGATTTACCGAGTTCAATCATCATCTCTTGCATAACTTCAACCGAATAGTAAGAGAGGCTACGGTTAGATGAAATGGAAACGATTGGTTTGTCCCATTCTGGTCTAACCATGTGACAAGACACAATTGTTCCATAATCGACTCTGAAGTCTGGATTTGTCATCATTTTGACCGACATACCTTCTGATTTAGCTTGGTCATGAATCGCCTGTGCTAATTCAACATCGATTTCTAAATCATAGTTGAATCTGAACAAGTTTGGGAATACTGGGTCAACACTCTTCGATGAACACTTCTCAACACCAATGAAATGGGTCCCAACGTAAGTTTGCCAGTGTGGAGATAGAATCACAATTACATCATAATCGACATCCTTGAGAGATTCTCGCAACCTTTCATAGCCCCATCTCAGTTGCTCCCACCCACCTTCAGATACCGGTTCGTTTTGCTCCGGGTTTTCTGCGTAAACAAGGTGAGGTGGGTGTGGTGCTAGGCAGCCTGCAACAATGCCTCCATTCGCCATGTGCCAACCAAGAGGTTCCGCATCTTCTATTCATCGGCTGCCCGTCGGGCTAAACATGGAGGAGAAGCCGGACATGAAGTTCCGCCACGTCGGATGGCCTGCTGCGTTCGCAATTGGCCTAGTTTTTGCTTCTGTTTTCGCTCTAAATGAGAATAAATTCCCGCCGATGATGGTAGCACTTGTTGCCTCCGTACCATTTGCCCCATTGTTGGCAAAACTAACTAACTCAGGAGATTTCAAAGAACACGCATTTGGTGTTGGAATTGTATGTTTACCAATGGCTGGATTTTGGGCATTTGGACCGAATTATTTCAACATAGCATTCCCATTCCTAATTTGGATCTGGCAATGTGCATCATGGTCGAAAAGAAATCATCCGCCATTCCGCTATGGAATATGGCATGGCTTTGGCATTGCATCCTGTATACTTCCAGGTGCGATGCTAGTGGCTGCATTTGGTTAGTATGATTCTTCCTCGTTAGGGAAATCACCAGTTCTAACATCTGAGCAATATTGTTCAACAGCACCTGTAATCTGATTCTCTAAGTCAAGATATCTCCTCAAGAATCTTGGAGAAAAATCTGTGGTGATTCCCAGCATGTCGTGAAGTACCAATACCTGACCGTCACAATCCTGACCAGCACCGATTCCGATGGTGGGAATCGATAATGCCTCACTAACTTGTTTTGCTAAGTGTGCAGGAATTTTTTCTAGAACTATTGCGAAGCACCCTGCTTCCTCAAGCAGCTTCGCATCTGAGATTAATTTCGAAGCTTCTTCCTCTTCCTTTGCTCGAACGGTGTATGTTCCAAACTTGTAAATCGATTGAGGTGTTAATCCTAAGTGACCCATAACAGGTATTCCAGCGGTTAGAATTCTCTGAATACTCTCTACGATTTCTGCGCCGCCTTCTAATTTAACTGCGTGACCGCTAGATTCTTTCATGATTCTAATCGCACTTTCCAAAGCGATAGCGGAATTTCCTTGGTATGTTCCAAATGGCATATCAACGACAATTAACGCACGGTCAACTGCTCTTTCCACACACTGGGCGTGGTATATCATGTGGTCAAGACTCATTGGTACGGTGGTATCCCTGCCAGCCATCACATTTGATGCAGAATCTCCGACAAGGATTACGTCCACGCCACCCCTGTCTACAAGTTTGGCAAGGCTGAAATCATATGCGGTAAGCATTGTGATTTTCTCTCCAGCCCTCTTCATCTCCTGAAGGGTGTGAGTCGTGACTTTCTTGGCATTTGCATGTACTGACATGGGGTTGCCTCCGACTATGCGACAAGTATCTCAGACTTCAATCTTCCATGACGCAAATATTGACCGCTTCCGAGAAGAAACCAATGGACCACATCCCACCTTCTCTACCTACTCCGCTGTCTTTGACGCCACCGAATGGTACGCGTAAGTCTCTGTGCAACCACGTATTGACCCAAACCATTCCTGATTCGATTTTTTCTGCCACTTCACGACCTCTGTGTTTTGACCAAACACTTCCTGCTAATCCGTATTGAGTGCAGTTTGCCATTTCAATCGCTTCATCATCTGTATCGAATTTGTGGACTGTTACAACAGGCCCGAAGATTTCCTCTGTCGCTGTCCTTGAGGTGTGAGATAGTCCTGTGATTACTGTTGGTTCAATCCACGCACCGGCCTTGTCTGGAACTCTTCCTCCAGCAAGAATTCGCCCTCCTTCTTCTTTTGCTAATTCGATGTATGAAAGGACTTTCGAGCGATGTTGTTCGCTGATTACCGGTCCTATGTTGAATTCCTTGAGTTCTCGTAGGTACTTTTCCATGAACTCTTCATAGATTGAAGAGTGAACTAGGACTCTAGAACCGCACAAGCAAATTTGTCCGGAATTGAGGAAAGACGAGCGCAGAACCCCAGAAACTGCAATCTCTAAATCAGCATCATCCAGCACAATAGAGGCGTTTTTACCACCTAATTCCAAACTCAATTTCTTGAACATCGGTGCTGCTGTTGCCGCTACAATTTTTCCAGTGCTTGTACCACCTGTGAATGAGATTGCTTTGATCTCAGAATGCTCTACTATTGCTTGACCAACCTCAGGCCCGTAGCCGTGAACGATGTTCAGAACGCCGTCGGGTAATCCGATTTTGACACACAGTTTACCGAGGAAATGTGCCGTGAGAGGTGTAATTTCACTCGGTTTTGCAATTATTGTATTTCCCATCAACAATGCAGGAGCGATTTTCCAAGATAGAAGGTATAACGGTAGATTCCAAGGAGAAATCAGACCAACTACTCCAACCGGTTTTCTTACCACGTAATTTGTAGCATCATCCATTTTGAATTCTTGAGATTCAAGTGTACGACCAAAATCAGCAAAGAATCTGAAGTTGTTAACCGACCTAGATGCATCTACATTTAGTGCTACTTCCATCGGTTTTCCGGTATCCAATGCTTCAAGCCTAGCTACTTCTTCGATTTGATTTTCTAATTCATCAGCAATCTTGTCTAGCCAGTCACATCTCTGATGGAGTGTAAGTGAACTCCATCCACCGAATGCATTTTTTGCAGCTGTTACGGCAGCATCTACGTTTTTGGTACGAGGGATTGTGGCGATTACAGAAAAATCGATTGGCGAAATATCGTCAAAGTTTTCTTCAACATTTACGAATTGTCCATCGATTAGGTTCTCGACATGGATCATGCATCCACCTCGTAGTGCCACCTATCTCGGTCTGGATCCCATTCATCCCAGGTTGGTATAGTCTCCAATACCGAGTGTAAGTTATCTGGTACGATTCCGGGTACGATGAATGCCTTCTGTCTATTTAGAGGATATGGATTTCTTAACTCAATACCAAGGCAACCAAGAATTGCTCTTGCGACATACCAAGTGGCTTGAGAATTCCACCCATGTGCAATTTTGATGACCACACCAAGACCTTCTGGGTAATCAGGATGCTCAATCGCCATTCCAAGCAAACCATCCGCACCTTCCTTTGCGATTACTTTGCCATTTCCAATCTTCAATATCGTTGAGTCGAGACGGTTGAAGCCACCCACTAGATCAGGATGCTTGCACATAGCCTCCCATATCCAATCTGCATCCTTGTCGCGAACAAGACCTGCGTATATTTTCGCTAACTCTGAAACGGTATTCGACACAGTTGGAAGACCACATCCATCCTTTGCAATTTTAAGTGGAGACCAATCTTCACCAAGGAATCTCCGGAGTTGCTCCATGTATGCCTCGAATACACGATGAGTAGGCAGAGTGTAACCAGCCCTGTTCCATCCTTTGATTTTACATCCAGCAAGAATTGCAGCGTGCTCACCGCTACAGGTATGATACCATCTTCTTGGCCTTCTGACCTGACGACCGAATTGTATCAATGGTACATCGACAGGCGTGAGCATCAGTGGCCATTCGGCTTCGGTAAGAAGTGATTGGGCTGCGGCGACGTGCTCGGTGTCGCCGTTGTGACTTGCCACAGCAATCGCTTTTTGTTCCCAAGTGAAATTTTCCAATTCTTTTGTGAAGGCCTTGAGCATAAACGGTTTCATCATTGAGCGCCCATAACATAAGACATTTCCACCGAATGAATGTATTACTTCATCACCATGACACCATGCAACAGCACCATGGATAGTAGTTTCAGAGACTCCATTTCTCCGGTAGTCAACAAGAGGCTCCCATTCTACATCTCTACCGGTTGGAATGCCTTCCACATCTTCACCAAATGGAGAGTCTGGATAAATCGCAGAACCAGGTTTACCCGGGGAAACTGCTGAGTTTTTATCATGCCTCAAACTCATTTTCTCACCCCAATAATGGAACTACTTCGCTCCACCATGCTTCCATATTTCTGATTACTCTCTCATTATCATGGTTGAAGAAATCAAACCAACACATCAAACGATCGTCTGGGTGGAATCTCTCTAGAACTTGGGCAGCAACCTCTGCCGGATTTCCGATTAGAGCATTGTCTGCTGCCTTCTGAACTTTGGATGGGTCAAGAGTACCTTCGAGGGCTTTCCAGTACTCTCCTAAAGCGAGCCTAGCCTCTTCCTTTGCAGCGGCTGATTGTTCTTCAGGAGACAAACCCTCCTCGGCGTTCAAGAACACGAAAGTTGTACGAGGCATGTCTCTTCTTTCCCACTCGCCTCCATCTGCGTGGTAGAATTTTTTCATCCTCTCGTGAGTTGAATCAATAATTTCAGGTGAAGTAATTGATAGGTTGAATACCTTAACCGGCATGAACTTGTTAACATACTCTTGAGCCCTAGGGTCGTGGGTTCCTGCTACTAACTCCAATTGGCTTCTAGGCCATGTTTTTGGTACTATTGATATCTCTTCAAATTGGTATCTTCTATCTATGGAGATTTCATCTGAATCACTTCCTGCAGCGTTTTTGACTGCGAGCCAGTCGTCATCGGAGCGGAAATTCTCTCTGGTTAGGACGGTCTCGCGTATGTCGTT
>MDTD01150981.1_pt1 | contig 22149 bp, 17 predicted proteins | sample 811221 | NCBI WGS metagenome assembly MDTD01 (sample SAMN05326646, study PRJNA326480) | marine metagenome | isolation source: seawater | place: Pacific Ocean: South West | collected 2011 | reverse complement strand
CTTCTTTTGTGACGCATCTATTGAAAATAAAGTAAGACAAAATTTCATTATTCCCGCCTGTTGGGAAACAATAACAAAGCCGGACAGGGTTATTTTCAAAAAAGAAGATGGGCAAACATGGGTGCTTGAGTGCAGTGATCAAGAGGACCATAGAGAAATTGAAATCGAGAAGACGTTTGTTTCCATGATGAAAAACCAAAAATCCGAAGCAATCAGGATGTCGTTTTATCCGAAGAACAACAAAACTGAGATATCAATTACATTAGACAAGGCACCTCAATACGAAGATGAAGATGATGGCAGATTAATTGAGGTGGAAATAACTCACCCCAATTTTCCTGCGATTTGTAAGAAACTGCCGATCAATTGGTCTAAAAACGAATATCAAAGCAAGAATTGGATACATCATCTGAATTCCCTGAGGTGGATTACTGACGACGAAAATGTAGAACAAATCATAAGAGATTTTTACCGGCATAACATATTGGAGAAAAAATTCAATCCATATTTCAACACCAGGGCAGGTGACCATTCTGCAACCATCAGGCTCGGGATACTCGCTGAGCAACTGACAAAATGCTCAGAAAGCCTTAGGCCGATAATTGAAGAAATTATTCATTCGGACATAGGCATGCTCCTAGACAAGAATGTCTACCGAAAGGGGCATAATCACGGGTTAATTGCTGATACAGCACTACTAAAGATGGCCTTATCTAGCCCCAAATGGAAAAAATACGTTCCTGAAAAAGAAATAATTGACAGGGGAAAAGAAACAATTGCGATGATGTTTCATGATAATGGTCTGACCAAGGAACATTCATTGTCCTATCAACTATGGAATGCCAACTTTGCACTTGAGTTTATCGATGTGGCCACTAGCTACGGGTTTTCTGTCAACAACCCAAGCAGGGAGCCATTGCTAGAAATGACAAAAAAATTGATCTCTAACTTTACTTATACTGAGGGCTTCCAATTTGCCCTAGGGGACTCATTTCGCTATCACAATACCAACTTAATTAAGAAAATTTACGGAGAGAATTTTATCCATGAAACAATGATTAGTAACGATGGTATCTACTTTAACCAAGAATTTGCTTCTTTGCGCTTTGTTGGAAACAATGATCAAGAAATCCACATGGTAACTACTTCTGGATACAACTCACACATTCACAAACAAAATGACGACCTTTCTTTTTGCCTTTCAATAGATGGACAAATCATTTTCGATGATGCTGGATATTCTGATAGTTGTAACAAACAACAATACGATTTTTTACGGTCTGCAAGGGGTCATTCCACTTTGACCTTCTCGGGAGAGGATTATCCTGATGGCGTCGGAATAGGCAAGTCAAGGATATTGAAGGCCACCGATAATGGTGATAAAAATTTTGAGATAGTTGGAGAACATCAAAGATTACAAGGGCATAAGCTAGTTCGAAAGATGAACCTAGACAAAAATGGTCTGTCTATTCACGATAGCTTTCCTGAATCAGAGATAGAAGGAGCTCGCAAAATAAAGAGAAGATTTGTTTTAGGAGATGGTATGAAATTGAAATTTAACGACAACTGCTTGGAAATAGTGGACGAGCATAACACCCTCAGTTTATCATTGACCTGCGAAGGAGCCAAAATATCAGAATTCGAGGAAGGCGTAAAAGTTGGAATTACTAAAACCTCTTTCTCTAATTGCGTGGGATTTGATCTAGATTGTAGATTAGAAAATATGAATCCGGTGATTATATCTTTCAACAAAACGCGAGGTGGTAAGGGTGGACAATAAATTAAGAAAAATATCCGACTTACTGGCTGAAATAGGGATGGATGAAGAAATCCCTTCTCTATATGAAATATGGCTTGAGTCGAACAGACACTACGAAAAAGGCGATATAAAAGCGGCAAAATTGTACCAGAACCTAAACTTGTTGCTACACAACTCTTCAGTTCCATACACCACTAAGATAGGCAAAAATGTCAAATTCGCATATGAGGGAATCGGCTTGGTGTTACACTATAATTCTATAATCGAGGATTATGCTACGATAGGAAGTAATGTGACACTCGGGGGGAGGGGCGGTTCGAAGGCTTCATACACACTTTCGGATGGAACGAAAATGAGGGTTCCAAGGATCGGAAAATACACATATCTTGCCACCGGGTCAAAAATACTTGGAGGCATAGATATCGGTGCTTGTTCCATAGTTGGGGCGAACTCGGTCGTGCTGGACCACGTTCCTCCTTGTTCAGTCGTTGCAGGGGTTCCAGCACGAATGATAACCAGAATCGACGAAACAAACATTGGAAAATACAAGAATAATTTCACCCAATTCCGTAAAATGAGCGATATTGAAATTTCTGAGAAAATTAATTTCCATAAGAATGAAAGGAGAGGTGGATGGTAATCCAAAGAAAAAATAGCCAGCTAAGCTTCAATTGATTTGCATAGCTAACCAAAGATAGATCATTCAAAAATTCCCTTTCATCTATTCCAGATTTCGAATTTTGAGCTTCAGCCATTCCCTGAAACCGCCCATATCCTCTCTGCGCAGTGCGTGATCAATCTGGGATTTCATCCAAGACAATGGGTCACCACTATCATACATTTGATAGTCATCAAAAACCATCCCCATCAATCCAGAAGTTTCCATGTATCGACGGAGCATGGCTATGGACAGCAACTCCGGAGATGATTCATCCCAGCAATCCTCCAATATATTCTTTGCATTTTCATCCAGGAGATATCTCCCACAGAGAATCAATGAACTGGGTGCATTTTCTGGTGGTGCTTTCTCAAGTATTTCGGTAACCATCCCGTCATTCATGCCAATGGATCCATACTTTACGATTTCTTCGTCACTCACGGAATAGGCCCCTACAATTGGCTTTCCATTTTTTTCGAATGTTTTTACCATTTCATGACAAAGACTTGAAGCGTTTTCTGGCCCGGAGAACAACGGACCAATATGCTCCTTCAGAAATATATTATCCCCAAGTAAGACCAGAAAAGGACCGTTAATCCCTGAAAGGGCAGTATGTATCGCATCTCCGACGCCATTCTGTTTTTCCTGAATATGAATAATTATTTTTAGATCTAAATCACCAAAACCAAAGGCGAGATCGGGCAAATCTCTCCTTACGTTTTCACCGAATGAATTCCTGGAACTCTCAAGGTACGGGCCGATAATTCGCTCCTTCTTCTTTGACAAAACCAAGTGCACCCTCTTTACTCCCGCCCTTTTTGCTTCCCAAACTAGATGGTATAAAAGAGGCGTATCAATTAATGGCAAGGCCTCTTTTGGCGAAAAGAAGCTTGCAGGCAACATCCTAGTTCCATTACCCGCAGCGAGAATTATGGCATCTTCTACAAGCTTCATGATTCATTTTCTGCCCCTGACTTATTATTGAACGAATCGGATCTAACATTCCCCCCCCAATCAAATGATAAACTGAAAAACCGACTTTGTTCCCGTTATGCATGGATAAGGTCTGCGTCATAATCCCAGTTAAAGACGAAGAAACGGGGTTAAAATATCTCTTAGACAATTACCGGGCGTCGGAGCTTAATCTAAATTATGATGTAGATTTTATTTTCGTAATTGACTGTAGGACCAGTGACGACTCAAAACTCATCGCAAAAAAACTCAATGGGCGACTTGTTGATCAAAAAGAAAGCCATGGAAAGGGGGCAGCGGTTAGGCAAGCAGTAGGCGAGTGGAAAAATAACACCACCGATTTAGTGGTATTTTTGGACGCCGACGGTTCGTATTCCTTTGAAGATGTACACAAGGTTCTCGACGCTTTACGTGAGGATATCGATGTCGTATCTGGTTCGAGATTCCTTAGTGGGGGTGGTAGGCCAGTTGGCATGAGCAGGTTACATAATTTTGGAAACAAGGCATTATCGTACATCTCTAGTGTAAGAAATCGCAGAAGAATCTCGGATCTATGTACTGGGTTGTGGGCATTCAGAAAAGATGCGATTCTAAATTTAGATTTCCGATCCAACGGATTCGATCTAGAGGCGGAATTAATGGGGCTCATGAGGGAAAAAAACCTAAATCATTCGGAGATAGCAATCAATTGGAGTCAAAGAAAGGGTGGTTCGAGTAAGCTCAGATCTTTAAGAGACGGCATAATAATTCTCAAAAGAATTATCATTACCTGATTATATCCATCCCAAAACCGTCATGTTTGGCCCTATCATCGACATTGGCGTGATTATCGAACCAGGGTTTGTCACAACATTACATCCTAGTTGACTACCGTCCCCGATTAGGGCCCCAAGTTTATTCATGCCAGTATGAAACCTAGAACCATCCTCCATGCGAACATCGATGCTTCGTTTGTCATTCCTAACATTTGCTAACTTAACCCCTGCTCCCAGATTTGCTCCAAATCCAATTATTGAATCACCAACATAATTGAAATGGGGTGCCTTTGAACCAGGCAGTAATATCGAGTTTTTTATTTCTGTAGCATGTCCTACAACCGCATTTTCGGATATCCAACTGCCCTTTCGAAGATAAGCAGAATGCCTAACTTCCGCATTCGATCCAATGTAACATGGCCCCTCTATCAAGACGTTTTCGCCAATTTTAGCATCCGGATGGATAAATATCCCATCTTCTGAATAACAGTTATTAATTTGCCAAATCAACCCTCCCTCTCCTTCGTCCAGTATGCTCCATGGTTGTTCACAATCCTCCCAACTTGGTAGAACTTGGCCATCAGCATTGAGGAGGCTTGGATAGAGAATTCCCAATAGGTCCATAAATCGATCAAAAGACTACGAGAATTAACATTTTTCTTCGTTTAGGACACAAAATCACCCGATAAACAACTCACTCTCGGTGAGAGATAGAATCCAGTAATAAATCCGGGAAGATATTGAAATAGACAAATTTAGTCCGGATGCTGTGTGTGGAATATTCGGCTGCATATCTGATGATGCCGCAGTCAGCGTTCTTGAGGGGCTCAGAATGTTGGAATACAGAGGCTATGATTCAGCTGGACTTGCCGCCATCCTCCCTGGCCTAGACAGCCCAATAGAGACGGAAAAAACTACTGGATACGTTTCAGACCTTGTTTCCAAGGCCAACGGTAGGTTTAGTCAAGCCAGGGTTTCAATAGGCCATACCAGATGGGCGACACATGGGGGAGTGACAGACACAAACGCCCACCCGCATTCTAGCAGCGACGGAAAAATAACAATTGTGCATAATGGCATAATCGAGAATGCACACCAACTCCAACAAAGGGTCAAAAAACTAGGTTACGAACTTAATTCAGAAACAGACTCTGAAGTGATTGTTCACCTTTTTCATCATGAAATTGAGAACCAACCCGACAACCTCGGGCCACTTGATGCCTTCCTTTCGACGATTTCCCTATTGAAAGGATCATGGGCGATAGCGGCAATAATGTCCGGATCCGAATCAATCCTTGTTGCGAGAAACGGGGCCCCTCTGGTCGTAGGAAAAGGCCATAATTCGATTTGCATATCTTCCGATGTCCAAGCTCTTTATGGAAAGTGCATGGAAGTAGCCTATCTGCGTGACGGAGATGTTTGGTCCGTTTCAAAGAAAGGATTAGTCTCTCCCGAGGGGTGCCAATCACCTGTATTTGAGATACTTGAAGGGAATGCAGAGATGCCAGACTTAGGACACTTTCCACATTTCATGATGAAAGAAATCCACGATCAGCCTATTTCCATATCCAACGTCCTCGGAGGTAGGATTAGTTCCGATGGACTAAATGCAAGATTGGGGGGATTCTCGCTCTCTCCAGAAGAAATGGGCATGCTAAGAAGAATAAATCTCATCGCTTGCGGAACAGCATTCTATGCTGCTGAAATAGGGTCATTTTTGATACGGGAACACTCGAACATCACTGTTGAGGCATTTAGGTCAAGTGAATTTAACGCAGAAAAACTATGCGGACCGGACACACTGACTATAGGAATTTCACAATCGGGTGAAACAAAGGACACGCTCGACGCGTTGCAAAGTGCAAAGATGTCGGGCGGGGAGATCGCATCACTCTGTAATGTGATCGGATCGACAATTTCCAGATACACATCCAATGGAGCTTATCTTTACGCGGGACAAGAATACTCAGTCGCCTCAACAAAGGCGTTTACAAATATGATAGCAGCTTTGGTACTTCTCTCCATAACTCTTGCAAGTACAAACAAAGAAAGAATCGCAAAAATAGTCCAGGCAATGAGGGAACTTCCGAACAAAATCTCCAAGCTGATAAAGTATGACGATGGGTCGATTGAAGATGCTGTAGAGCTAATCTATTCCTCAGAAAAAGTTCTATTCATTGGGAGGGGGGTCTCGGCTCCACTTGCCCAGGAGGGCGCTCTGAAAATGATGGAAATCGCCTACTTGCCCTGTATAGCATATCCGGGTGGCGAATTGAAACATGGCCCTATTGCACTAATCGAGAATGGTACTCCCGTGGTGGCAATAGCCCCTTCGGATGAAACACTAAACTTGATGGAATCGACAGTGAGGGAATGCAAATCCAGAGGGGCACAGATAATCCTCATCACCGATAGTGAGGGACCGATAACAAACTTTGCAGACGTCCTTATACAAACTCCAGACTCTATCTTAGAAACCTCTACAATTCTAAATGCCATTCCTCTCCAGCTACTAGCTTACGAGGTCGCAACGAAGAAAGAACTCAATGTCGATAGGCCAAGAAATCTGGCGAAATCAGTTACCGTCGTGTGAAAGTAACAATGAATCGTACAAATCTCCCCATTCTTTTACTGCATTCTCCTCGTGGTAATTTACAGCTATTTCTTTAAGATAGGTTTTCAAGCTCTCGTATTCGTCTTGCTTCGAAAAATCTCGTATCTTCAAGGCCCATTCTTTTGGATCTTCAAGGGGCACAACTAGCCTAGGGCCAGCTGTTTCTATGCTTGCTTCAGAAACAATCGGAGGTAATCCACATACAATAGCCTCTATTACTGACATTGATGATCCTTCATATTTACTCGGGCTGAGTAGAAAATCCGCCTCGTCTATGAGTGAGGCTTTTTTTTCATCGCCCACCCACCCATGCTCCTCAATTCCTTCAATTGAGTCTTCGCTCTTCCTTGGATGTGAACCCGTGATATCTAATTTTACTCTAATCCCCATATCTTTCAACTGTTCAAAAACTAGTTTAGAAAATTCAGTGCCTTTCACCTCTCCTCCTCTAGATAATTGGAGTAATTTTAAGATTTCTTGGGGGCCTTTCTTTTTCCTTGTACCCCGGTCCTCGGAGAAGTTCCTGATTACAACTGTATTCTTTGGAACATACCTTCCAAGCTTAGATAACCATCTTTCCTCTAGTAAAACAACTCTTGTGTTGGGTTTGTCTAGGTTCCTTCTTACTGACTTACCAGGTAAACCCGCGCAAAACTCTTCAAATTTCCCAGAGTGAATGTGAACAACTGTTGGTACCTGAAATTTGTTAATTATTTTCATCAGACTCAGTTTCCTCCACCAACTAAGACCATGTGTGACGTGGACGTGAGCCAAATCTATTCTTGATTGCTTAAGCATTTTTTTTAACCTAAATCTTGATTTAAAATAAGAGAAAATCTTCTTACTATTTGAATCGGAATGGGTGTTTATTTTGACGGGGGACCAGTTTTTTGGAGGATTATTAGCTAGTCTTTCAATAACAACGGCCATGCCACCCCTACTCTCACAAGGGCCAATATGTGCCACAACTCTATTGCCCATTATCCGAACGGACCATATTGCCCCTCATCATGGTGATGGCCATGTCAGATTACGTGAATCATGTTATGTTAGCGTTAATTTCCTTATTTCTCTCCATAATCATACCTTCAATTCACTATTTAGCAATGAAACGAAAAACCATTGAATACCACAGCGAAAACTCATTTACGGCCCTGCCAGAGGTAACCATAATACTCCCAATGAGGAATGAAGAGGCTAACGTTTCCCGGAAAATAAAAGAAATTTTTAGTTTCAATTACCCAAAGGAATTATTGCGAATCTTGGCTGTTGAATCCTGTTCATCCGACAATACTGCTAGAATAGCTGCGGAGATGATAGGGAATAATGGTGATGTCCATTCTCTCAATCAACCCGGTAAATCTCGTGCGGTGAATTATGCCATCGACCTCGTTGAAACTGATTTTTTCTTTTTGTTGGACGCCGATGCAAATTGTGGAGTGAACACCATATTTGATGCCTTGAAGTGGTTCGAAGATGAAAAAATCGGAGCAGTTTGCGGGAGACAATGCGACTCATTCTCCGAGTTTGACCCATACAGAACCAGATTTAACACAATCAGGACAGGTGAATCAGCGGTTAACTCAACGCCTATTCTAGAAGGTTCTTTGTGCTGCTTCAGGAAAACCGCAATTGGTGATAATAGGCTAGATACGAGAATTAACGCTGACGACACGCAATTATCAATGATTGTTAGGAGAAATGGGTACCGAGCTATAATGGATCCAAATTTGAAATTTTCAGAGGATTATGAGATATCCCGACGTAGGAAAGTAAGAAGGGCCCAAGGAATTTCAAGAGCGCTAATGATGAACAAGGACATGTGTCTTGGATATGGTAAGTTTAGTGCTATTTTGGCTTCAAACATCTTCTTCTATGTTTTCATGCCCTGGATTATTCTTTGTTCCGGAGTAGTCCTGTTAAATGATTTCCTGACACCGTGGGATAAGATGATCGAGAATATTCGACATATTACGTCAACAGTGGTTATTTTCTTGGCAGCAATTGCGGTGAAGTTCGTGAGAGAGTTTTTGATTGGGATATCTATTCTTATAGAGTCTCATATTCGTTTAGTCTTTGGTAACTCACTCGAAATATGGATTCCAGATAGATAGAATATCGACCGTTATAAACAAATATCGGGAACCCGAAGGGATTACTATGGAAGAAGGCAACAACGACGATGAAGAATCCGGGTACATCATAGTAAGGAGCGCATCGACAGTACTTGCATCAGCATCGAATAAACTCTCCGCATGGGTTTCAATGAAAATGGAAGAGGGTTGGAAGCCACATGGGGATCCCCAGATATTCAACGACGGTGAGAAATTTTACCTCATTCAAGCGATGATTCAGTGAATCTTGGCAACTTCCGATATTTCCTCGAATAGATTCCTGCCAATTTTCTCCCAACTCATACCGACCGATGAAAGAAATGCAGATTTTTCCACCTCTCCCCAACCATCGGCGATTGCACTTTTGATTTCACGCAAAGCACCATCCGTCCAATCTGGTCCAATCGTTAACATCGACCACAACCCTGGATTTTCCAATGTGTTACCAGGGTGCTTAGGGCCTATAATAGCAAGACCGTGTGCCAAATATTCCGAAAGTTTCAGCGGGCTAGAAATTCGCCATACAGGAATATTAGGCATAGGCATCAAGCCTATGTGTTGCTGTTTCAACAATACTGATATTTCTTTTTTTTCGATTCTTCCCAAGTATACAATATTCGCATTTTTGGAGGCGACGTTTTCGAAGAACCCCCCCATGTCCCCTTCTCCCGCTATGGATATGGTATGGTTTATCCCATTCTCTTCCAATTTTTTCGATAGATTCAAAATTTCAGTTAAACCCCTCTTTTTGTCAATCCTTCCGATATATGCCAGACTAAGGGTTTCTCTTGGATCCTTTTTGCTCGTTTTACCATCTATTTGCTGACAACCAGCAGGAATCACCCCCACATCGAGTTCCGGAGCATATGTCCTAATTATCGATTCATGCTCTGTAGAGACCACAAAACCCTTGCTTGCGCTCTTCTCTGCCAAAGACCACCCTCTCCTCCAGAATATTTTCTGTAAATTTGCCAATAGTTCTCTCCTTATTCTGCCACCCACAGATCCAGATGTAGCCGGAGGGCCTCGGTCAATTATACACCACGGAGATTTTAGAGAACCTATTCTTCCTCTTAGAAGCCAAACATACCTCCAATCGATTAGTAGAATATCGTGCTCTTGCAAATCCATTAACCCAAGAATCCTACTAGCATCTCTCGCGCCAGATATCGTTTTTAGCCCAGGGAAATCAAGTGTTTTCAGACTAATGTGCTCTATGAAATCTGATTTGTTACTGCCAGGACTGAGAAAACTAATTTCACATCCTGACTTGTAGAGCTGTTCGCAAAGATTCAATTCTGTAGTCCCTGCAAGGTCTTTTTCAAGATCTCGACCACTTATCCAAAGTAGTCGCATGGTACCCCGCGGAAGGCAAAATATATGATAACTAACCATTGGTTATTCAAGTCTGAAGGGTTAACGTTCATTTGGAATTCCAACGACGGAGAACTATGTCCGTTTCACGATATATCAGACAACGACTTCTGAAATGGGCTCGACAAGGCTATAATCAAGGTAAATACAGGAGCGGAAGAAGATACGCAAGAATAACTCATTCGTTGTTCAGGGATAGAGAGAGTTTGGACATCTTAGCAAGAAGTAACCTTAGGTTAAAGAACTACAAATCCGCAAGTAGAGCTTACAACAGAGCGGTGATTTTAGGCTATTCACTATTAGATCACGAGGTTAATCACTTTTCATCAGAACTAGGTTCTGAGAATTACCTTGAAGCATTCAGACTCCTGAATGCCATTATCGGTGAATCGGATAGGGCAAAGGCAGAGTCTAGCCTTGTAGAGAGATTGTCCGGTCTAACAGACACAGAAAGAGTAGATATCATAAAAAAAATGAATGAAGACTTTCCCTTACCTATTGCAATATCCGAGCTGCTGCCATGGTCACCAAAAAAAGTTCAGAGATACGAAAATAGGTCCAATAATCATTCGTTATTATCAAAGGGGGCTGTTTCAACTGAAAGGCTCCAAAGGGAAATTGGAAGAATTAGAAACTCGGGTTCTTTCAGGGTATCAGAACATATTTCTTCCTCTATTAGAAATCCATTAAAACTCATTTTTTTGCCATTTTCGATTCCAAAACTAGTATTTTCGATAATTTTGGAAAGAAAGGGGAAAATCACAATCTCGGACACCTCTAGATATGTGTCTTTAGCCCCTGATAACTCCCGAGACTGCGTTCTCTTTTTCCCCACAAATGGGGTCGGTTTTGGTCACTTCACCAGACTCTTGTCTATTGCCAGGGAATATAAGAAAGAAAGTCCAGAGACTGAAATAGTTTTTTTTACAACCATGCCTACTTTACACATATTAGCCAATGAGGGTTTTGTGTGTTACCATATACCGGGTAGGTACCGATATGATGGTATGGATGCAAAAAGTTGGAATGCACTATGTGAGGAATTTCTAAGTTTGGCTATTACGATACACAGGCCGAGTATATTTGTTTTTGATGGGTCTTTTCCATATCGAGGAATGTTGAACTCAATAAAAAATCAACACAGAAACATGCTCAAATTTTGGGTCAGAAGAGGTGCGATAAAAAAGGATTCAAAGGGCATTCCGGTAGATAGCATTAGGCATTTCGATGCGATAATTCGCCCAGGTGATTCAGTCTCTGATGATTTTTCGGACGAAACCCGTCACAACGTGCAGATAGTAAAAACCAATCCAATACTTCTGAGCCACGGGCGAGATTCTGCGAGACGCCAAGATATCAGGAAAATGATGGGAGTTCCCAAAGATGCAATTCTGTGTTATATTCAATTAGGTGCTGGACAAATAAATGACATAGATAGTGACCTTTCTATGGTTTTGGCAGCAATTGATGAATACCCCCAAGCATACGCAATCATCGGAGAATCTATGTTAGGGAATAGGCTTCAAAACGGTGGATATAGAGTTAGATCGCTAAGAGATTACCCCAATTCGATGTATTTTGAGGGATTCGATTTTTGCGTTATAGCAGGAGGGTACAATTCATATCATGAGGTGATAAATTCCAGATTGCCCTCAATTTGTCTACCGAATCTAAGCACAGGAAGGGACGATCAGTATTCTAGAGCCAAAGTTGCCGCAGACAAGGGGGCTATGATTGTGCTGAAAAACAGAACAAAGGAGAACATTAGGCTGGCCGTTTCTAGATTAATGGACCCCGCAGTAAGGAAATCCATGAGACATAACGCTGAGAAAATTAAGACTAGCAATGGCGCAAATGAGGTTTGTGATTTTATGAAGTCCCAAATCGAGTAGATACATCTTGCCAAAACGAAGTAAGCCTTTTTTGGCCCGATATGGCACGTTCCGAATTAAGATGCGGCGACATATCCCAATTTCTCATCATACCCTCTTCCTTTAACGTCATTACGCTGAGATAATTTAGGATAGTTTGCCTTACTGAATGCCTCAAATTATCTGGCACAAATTCTATTGATGGGGGGTACCAGGAATTGAGGAATTCTAGATTTGCACCCATATCTACCTTGTCAGCCAAAGGCTTGAGATAAGGGTGCAAATCTAGATCTATCCTTTGAAGGCTGTATACAATCACATTCTCATGTGAGATAGGAAATGCTGAGAGTTTTATCTGAACCTCATTAGAGTCTAACATCCTCAATAAATTCACTTCATCAATAATTCCCAAACTGTAAGATAGAAGCTCTTTCCTGAAGCACTTCCAACAACTCAAGCAGGGGTCTCCCCACAGCCCACGTATACAAGACTGGCTGAAAAAACCCACCGGTGACTTGCTGCCGATTATTGCTGTACCTATTTCACTAACACCGATGACCGGGAAAGACAAATGGACTCCCGCCGATTGGAAAATGCTTGAGAAAAACCTCCAATGGGCTCCCTTTGAGTATTCAATGAAAGACTGGTGACCTATGCCGAATCCAGACTCCATGATTGTTCCAAAGGAAACTGAATTCACGCCTAACTTATCAACCAGCAGAATTGAAGGAACAGAATTGGCCAAATCGGTAGGAAAGCCCACTGGTTCCCTGATGTGTTCCAAATCCGAATCAACAACCATGACCCTATAACCTGTCTCTTTCAGTCTATTACAGATAGTCAATGGCGCGTCTGGGTTGTACATTGTTGGAGCATTTGAAATCCGATTTAGGAAAATAGGGATTGTGTTCGCAGGCATCACACTTAGCGCAGCCACTGAATCTGCGCCTCCGCTGAAAGCAAGAGCAGGGATTCCGCTATCTTGCAAAGTCCTTGGTTCTATTTCATCTTTAAAAGATGAATTAATCTTATATTTGCTGATTACTGATTGCGCACCTTCAATGAATTCCTTACTTACCGGGGCATCTATTATTAGGGAATCTCCTACGAATGGATTTACGATTAATAACGCACTTAGCGCAAGCAAGTCGGGATGCGTCGAACTGGCACGGAAGTCCGACCCCAGATCAACAAAAACTTCAGTTTTATTCATTCCAAATCTCAGACCGTTAATCCGTTCTTCATCAGATTTATCGAGAACAAAGGAAAAAATAACTCTTCCACTTTCAAATGTGTAACTAACATTCATGCTTACTAAGAGCAGGGTGTTATTTTTTAATCTAGGCGCGGTATTCTGGGGATGTGTTATATCTCATCCCTCGAACCAAAAGACGTGGGCAAGAGAGTATTGTTGGTAGCAGGAGCAAGGCCGAATTTTATGAAACTGGCTCCGGTTTACAGAGCATTAAACGAAGAAGGAATGATTTGCTTCATTCTACATACGGGACAACACTATGACTACAAGATGAGCCAAGTATTTTTTGACGACCTCGGAATTCCCGAACCAGATGTAAATCTCAATGTTGGCAGCGGTTCACATTCCAAACAAACCGCAGAGATAATGATTCGATTCGAAGAATCATGTTCAGATTACAAACCTGATATCGTTATTGTTTTTGGTGACGTCAATTCCACGATTGCTTGCGCCTTGGTAGCAAGGAAAATGGGTATACCAGTTGCGCATGTAGAGGCTGGACTAAGATCGAGGGATATGACGATGCCCGAAGAAATAAACCGCGTTCTTACAGACCATATTTCTGATTTCTTGTTCACCACATCAAGGTTTGCAGATTCTAATTTGCTCGCAGAGGGCATCCCGAAATCAAAAATACACTTTGTTGGCAACGTAATGATCGACACACTGATTTTCCAGATGGATAAAATCAATCAATCAGAGATTATGAAAAAGCTGGCACTGAAAGAAAAAGAATTCGACCTACTCACTTTGCACAGGCCTTCCAATGTCGATAATTATACAATTTTCCGAAGAATTATTGAGAATTTCATCTCGATTAGTTTCGATAAAAAAATTATATTTCCTGCTCACCCTAGGACAGTCTCGGCAATAAATAGAATGGATTTATCAAGAAAGGTGGCTGAAGCAAATATCGAAATAATTGAGCCTGTAGGGTATCATGATTTTCTAAAATTGGTGTCCAAAACTAGGAGTGTCTGGACTGATTCAGGAGGCATTCAAGAGGAAACCACCTATCTAGGGGTTCCGTGTTACACAGTAAGAGAGAATACCGAAAGGCCAGAGACTGTTGCATTTGGAAGCAATGTACTCGTAAAGATGTCCGAAGAGAGGAGTTTTGAGTCTTACCTTGAAGATAGGGGAGATAATCCAAAGAAAGAAAATATTGAATTGTGGGACGGAGAAACATCCGTTAGAATTTCGAAGATTCTTCAATCAGCGCGAATCTAAGTGTTTTTTTCTATGAAAGCTTCATCCAAAATATCGACGTGCCTTTTGATAATGGAGCCAGCCTCGTAATCTAAACCGGCTCTTTTTGCGAAAGTCACAGCACTCCTCGCTGACCTATGGTCAACAAATTCCTCCCAATCTAGGAAAAATCTTACTGCGTTTTCAGGATTACTATCTCCCAGGGATCTCAAAAATGCTAGGAATGCATTTCTTCTAGCCCGTATTCCAGTTTTGCGTTTCAATATTTCATTAAACAGGGCTATCCTACGCCCCTCCCCATCTCGCGAGCCAATCTGGTCAGTTTTGTCGATAAGATATGAAATATACTTCGTATCAGGACTTTTGGAATTCAATTCCGTGCAAATTTGAAGAGTATAAATCTCACATACTATCTCTGAGAGCAAAGAAGGCCAAACCCTTTCCCTCTTGACAAAATCTTCACCTTGTTTTCCTATTTTTTCTAGATCTACATCATTCTTTACAATTTCAATTATTTTTTCTGCCAAATCCTTCGAATTGCCGGCCTGGAAAAGAATGCCATTTTCACCATCTGAAATAAGCTCCCTTGCGGGATATACATCGCTAGATATCACACATTTTGCATTTGCCATTGCCTCGAGCGGCTTCAATGCTGGAACAATCTGACAGACTTCGTAATCTAATCTGGGAAGAATAATGGCGTCTACCTCGGCATAAAACTTAGGAACCATTTCATTTGGAATACCTTCCCTTATATCGACCAAATCGCTCAAATTCCTGGATAAAACCAGTTCTATCAAGTCATCTTTGGCAGACCCATTCCCTACTACTACAAACTTGATTCCTTTCAAGCCGTAATTTTTTACTACTTCAGCCACTTCAACAATCGTTTCTAATCCCTCATATGGGACGATCGACCCAAGATAACCGAAAACGGTGTTTTGAGAATCTGACCCATCTTCACCCAGCCTACTGCGACTGTCCCAGGTGCTATCTATTCCATTCGGTAAAACCATAATTTTCGATCTTTCAACTCCCCAGCCTTCCACAATCCTCCTCATCCTATCTGAAATGGTAAGTACAATGGTCGCAGAAAGTGCACACTGTTTCTCCATTTTCATCATAAGATCATACCTAGCACTCCCTCGGAATTCTGGATTGTTTGCAGACCTAGTCATCGCCCACAGTCCACGCATCTCGTAAATGAACGGGATTTTGAGGGACCTAGCCACCATGGAAGATGCTAGGCCAACGGTTGCGTCGGACGCTGAAAAAATCGCCATTGGCCTTTTCTCGACAGCCCTTTCGAGAATTGACTCAGCGGCTAATCGAGAATAATCCTCAAACTTGAATTCTCGCAAACCTCTGCTGTCCGGGGATATCGTATAATCTAAACCTCCATCAGAAAATGTATCTCTCAATGGTCCAAAATCTGAAGCTATGACGTCAGTCCTGTCAGTCGGGAAGCCCCATCTTACGTTGATAGAGATGTCCAAACCCATATCTTTGATGGCCGATACTACTTCCCTAGTTCTTATTGTGTAGCCTGATGTTTTGTATGGGAGGGAAGAATGGACATTATACATCACGCTCAACCTTTTGGGGGAATAATCCTCCGACTTGTCACCAAGATAGTTCAAGTCAAAACCGTTATTTATCCACCTCAGAATCTGTCCTAGATTTTCCTTTAGTTTAATTGTTGAAGGTTGCTCGAAGCCATGTAAATTTTTTACAGCTTTTTCGATGTATCCATTATCAGACAGTATGATCGAATTAAGCCTGGCAATTCTCTCATCTCCTTCGAATAGATGACTTCCATATTCAATGGCCTCCAACGCAAGTGTTTTGTCATAATTCCTCAGCTCAGAGGCCAAACAAATCACTATTTCCACTCCTCTTCTTTTGGAAATTTTTTGTGATTCCAGAATCTTCTTTACCCCACTGAGTAAAACCAAACCATCGGAATCTAACGCTTCATCAGATAGTCTTCTCCTTATTGAATAAAGAGGAATTGCTTCTAGATCCTCGGCAAATTTTCCTCTCTTGTAGGATTTCCCTGTCAAAATCAACCTCTTATCGTAAATATCTTTTAATTCGATTCTAAGTTTTTTTATTCCGTCATGATCAGAAAAATCGAAAGTTGCTCCATCGCTGTATTTTGTAATAAAATTATGAATCTCGCTTGAATAGGGCGACATATTTTCAAGGACCATGATTAACCCTCCAGATTCATATTCTGCGTCGTATCGAAGAAGCATGTTCTGGTACGCTCGGAAGTCATCTTCGAAAATTATTTTTAGAACCCTGGTATGAATGTCTCGCATTTGGTAATCGGCTTCATCGGGATGCTCGAAAGCATCAATTAATTCTAAAGAAAGTAAATACCTACCTGCCAACTTAGAACAATTAAATGCCACTTTCTTGGTTCTTTCATCCAACATGTTTCTTTTTAGTTTAGAATACAGGCTCAAAGAGAAAATCGGCGAGAAATTGGAGAAAATCTTGCAAAGAACAAGAGCTATACCCCTTGTCTTATAAGGATCTGAAGTATAACTTCGATTTAGTGATTCGACAACCGAATTTATTGACTGTGTTTTTTCTAATATCTTGGACGAGGAAAAAACTCTCTCTAATCGATTCGTAAGTAAATCAAGGCTAGCCTCCCCATCCTCTAAATACAAGTCAAACTCGTATTGAAGCAGTTTTTTTAGTAAGTTATAATCATTAGGATTTGCCCTTAGCGCATCGAGCTCTACTAATTCGCGTTCGGGGGAAGTGCATAAATTTGCTAAGTCAATCAACTTACTATAATCCCATGTATTTTCACTCAATGATTGGAGAATTTGTGATAGCTTAATTTCCCTGAATCCTTCTTTGTGCATCACATTTGACAACTTCTCTCCTCTAAATCCATCCTCTTCATACTCATTTACATCGAGCTTATCCAGATTACTATCACTTTGGTTTGGGATTTCCCTGTTTTCTCTTGTGAAAACGGAAAAAAAACGACCCATCATAATGGAAACCCTATTCCTGAGTATTCCCAACCATAGCTTTTCATGACTCCGGGAGATAGTTTTCTTGGCCCGTCAAATAAGAAATTACCAGATATCCTGTCTCTTAAATCAGCCCAGTCCAAATCAAGAAATTTTTGATGAGCAGTGGCCAATATTACTCCGTCGATCTTAGGTGGCAAATCCACAAGGCTTGGCAATGCCTTTGCCCTTGTTTGCTTAAATTCGTTTTTGTCGAGGTATGGATCGTAAATGTAGACTTCAAATCTAGAATCAATCAATGACTTCAACAGAGGTTTTACTGGCGTCTCACGGATGTCCCCAACATTTGGTTTGTATGACATTCCCAACACCAAAACCGAAGATTTTTCGGGCATTTTAGAGATTATGATATCCTTCGCGTGACTTGGCATCGACTCGTTTATTCTTCGTGCAGCCGGACTTATCAGTGAGGCTTGGCCAACATCCTCACTAAATTTGATGTAATAATATGGATCGACGGGTATACAATGTCCTCCTACGCCGATACCCGGATTGTGCCTGTGGAAGTTCCATTTCGTAGAGGCGGCATCTAACACCTCTTCTACATCAATTCCCAGTTTGGGTAAAACCTTCGCAAGCTCGTTTACAAATGCTATGTCTATGTCCCTTTGTGTATTTTCAACCATCTTAGCAGCTTCAGCCACCTCTATTGATCCAACATACGTACAACCGCCCTTGGTAACTTTAGAGTATATCCTTGCCAACATCTCACCAATCTGAACATTATTTGATCCAACTATTCTTGAGACATCCGATGCCGATTTACCTATGTCGCCCGGACTAATTCTCTCTGGAGAATACGCGATTTCAAACATCTCTTTTTTTTCTGGATGCTTTTGTAATGCCTCGGTAGTTAATTGGTTCGTTACACCCGGATAAACCGTGCTTTCCAACACAATAACTGGTTTTTTTCGCGGTGTTAACTCGCGAACTACCGATTCAAGAGCACCTTCAACATAGGACAAATCTGGCAATCTAGAGGCATTTGTTGGGGTGGGGACGCAAATTAAAATCACATCCGAGTGCGGAATCCCTTCTGAGAAATCTGAAGTCACGTTCCAATCCGACGAACTTATAGGGACCTCCAAATCTTCTACTTCATCTACTAAGTGAGATTTCCCACCTTTCAAAGTCTCAATGACTCCTTGATCAACGTCAATGCCGCAGACAGAGAAACCGGCATCGTGAAAGGCGATGCAAGTTGGTAAGCCAACATACCCCAAACCAACAACACAAACCTTCGGATTCATATTTGAAATACCACCTTTAGTCATTTTTTTGATTTGCCGGGAGAGATGATTTGGTCATATTTTCCTAACGACTCTCCAATCTCCCCAAAGAACGCCAATTTTCCCGAATCTAATAGAATACCCTTGACACACAATTCTTTAGCCAAACCCAAAGAGTGCGTGGATATAACCACTGTTCCAGAATTAGAAACAAAGCTTCTCATTCTGGCCATTGCCTTTGTTCTGAATTCAGCGTCGCCAACTCCAAGGGTTTCGTCTATTAGTAGTATATCGGGCTTCAGAGCCGTGATGAATCCGAAACCTAGTTTACCCCTCATTCCGTTAGAATAACCCCTAACATTCCTGTCTATTGCACTGCCTATATCCGCAAATTCAATAATTGAAGAGCAGAAACCATCCAGGTTATCTTCTTCTATACCATAAGCCTTTGATAGCTCAATGATATTTTGCCTACCTGTTGCTTCCATGTAGAATCCGGGATCAGCTCCCGCAAGAAGAATTACTCTTCCGTCAGTTTTCACTGTTCCAGAACTTGGCCTTAGAAGGCCAGCTATAACCTTCAATAAGGTAGATTTGCCTGATCCGTTCCTACCGATGAGTGCCACTACTTCACCTCTACCAACTGAAAATGACACGCTATTCAGCCCCTCAATAGTTTTTGATTTACCAAACGGTTTCAGAATAGATCTTCCATTTTCCAAGTATTCTACACTCAGATTAGAAACCTCCAAACTTTTTCCATTCATGACCATGAAGACGTCCTCCACCTCTGTTCATCCAGTGAGTTATACCCTCTCCAAGCAAGAACAACCATCATGAACAGAATTATCAATAATTTAGGTCCAATTATCTCCCGAAACGGAGAATCAACGCCACTTGCATGCCTGGCACCTTCAACGAAATATGTGAAAGGATTGTACAAGTTAAACCTGTAATGCCACCCCGTGGTATCATTCAGAGAATACAAGGCAGGCGAGGAGAAAAAGCCCAGCAACAAGACGTAATTAATTACATTCCCCAAATCTGGTATACTTTTTGTCGCTGTAGAAATGTTTAGTGCTAAACCTTCTGATAAGATGCTAAGGGTTACTGATATGATAATAAAAATTGCAACTCCCAATGGTTTAATCCCGATTACCAAGAAAAGAATTATTGCAACCCCGCTTGCCTGTAGAAAAGCATCGAAACTCCTGAAATACAACATTGAAAACATCAAAACTCTCGTTCTAACCCTTTCTGCTTTTATGCCCCCTGTATAGTCGTTTATGGAGTTCATTCCTGATTTGAATGAATCAGTAAACATCGTGTACATCGTTATTCCGATTAACAGAACGGAAATGTCGGGGTTTGAACGAATTACGTTGAACACAAAAAGGTAAACCAGTGAACGAACAATTGGATTAAGTGGTATCCATGCAAGACCTAGATATCTTCTCCCGACTGCAACTCTGACCTTTCTTTTGAAGACATACCATATTCGGGATTTATCCAAATTGATTTCTTTGGAATTTAGCTTTCCTGTTTCTCTACATGAAGCCCGATCAATAATCCTCAGCATTCAAAATCACGCTGCACCTGGTCGATGATACTAACGCGCTAACTAGCTTTTTTATGTCTTCTTTCATCTATATCATGTTGACAAAGATTCAAACGCAGTGTACTTCAGGGTAAATTATGCAGGTCCAAACAAAGGAAAAGCGTCAAAATTTGAGCTATTTAGTATCTGATATCGATCTCGCGGATTTCGGACGTAGAGAGTTGGAAATCGCCGAGCACGAAATGCCCGGACTTATGGCGATTAGAGAAAAATACAGTTCAACCAAACCACTCGAAGGAGTTAGGATTACTGGTTCCCTTCACATGACAATCCAGACAGCTGTCTTAATTGAAACCTTAGTGGAGATTGGAGCATCAGTTCAGTGGGCCAGTTGCAACATCTTCTCGACACAAGACCACGCAGCTGCTGCTGTGGCGAAATCCGGGATTCCAGTATTTGCTTGGAAGGGGATGTCCTTAGAGGAATATTGGGACTGTACTATGCATGCCTTGACTCACCCTGATGGGAAGGGTCCCCAGTTGATAGTCGACGATGGGGGCGACGCGACGCTTCTCATCCACAAGGGATACGAACTTGAGAATGGAAGTGATTGGATTGAAACCCCGTCTGAAAGCCATGAAGAACAGTGTATCAAGGATTTACTCAAGAGGGTGCATGCGGAATCTCCAAACTTTTGGCACCAAGTCGTAGACGATTGTTTTGGAGTGTCAGAGGAAACAACCACAGGAGTTCACAGGCTTCTACAGATGGTCGATAGCGGCTCCCTGTTATTCCCCGCAATAAACGTCAACGATTCCGTAACCAAATCGAAGTTCGACAATCTCTATGGGTGCAGGGAGTCTTTGGTCGACGGTATAAAGAGAGCGACCGATGTCATGATATCGGGAAAAACCGCCGTGGTTTGCGGCTATGGGGATGTTGGCAAGGGCTCAGCACAGGCACTGAAATCACAAGGAGCCAAGGTAATAGTCACGGAAGTTGATCCGATCTGCGCCTTGCAAGCCTCCATGGAAGGTTTCCAGGTCCTCACTCTTGAGGACACCCTTGGTACCGCGGACATCTACGTCACCGCTACCGGTAATAGAGACGTAATCACCTTAAAGCACATGATGGCGATGAAGGATCAGGCGATAGTTTGTAACATCGGTCACTTCGATAATGAGATTCAGGTAGACAGTCTGGAGGCCAGCTCTGCCATGCACACTAACATTAAGCCGCAGGTCGACAAGTACACCTTCTCTTCTGGGAATAGCATCTACCTGCTAGCATCTGGACGGCTGGTCAATCTCGGTTGCGCGACCGGTCATCCAAGCTTCGTGATGTCCACCAGCTTCGCCAATCAGGTATTGGCGCAAATCGACCTATGGGAGAACCGCGACAGTTACGAGAACATCGTCTACACTTTACCGAAGTATCTCGACGAGGAGGTAGCTCGCCTCCACCTGGATAAGATAGGCGCGAAACTAACCATCCTCTCAGATGAGCAGGCAGATTACATCAACGTCCCAGTCGAGGGCCCGTTCAAGAAAGAGGAATATCGCTACTGATTTTCCTTCGATAGCTTTTCGTTGTCAGACAAGATAGAATCCAACAAGCATGCTTCGAGCCCTAGCTCCTCGAACCTGGCCCTGATGGCAATCGTGTCCTTGGGCAGGCAACTCCCTCCGAAACCCATCTTCCCCTCGATATTGTCCAAATGCGAAT
>MDTD01154810.1_pt1 | contig 22152 bp, 20 predicted proteins | sample 811221 | NCBI WGS metagenome assembly MDTD01 (sample SAMN05326646, study PRJNA326480) | marine metagenome | isolation source: seawater | place: Pacific Ocean: South West | collected 2011 | reverse complement strand
AATGAGATTTCAGACCTAAGAATTTATCCTAATCCTGTAGATACAGACTATATAACTATAGTTTCGTCAATTATAGGAGATAAGTTTATTGAGATGTTTGATATCAATGGAAGAAGAGTACTTTCAACTTTAATTTCAGGGAATAAATTAGACATATCAAGTTTAGAGAATGGATTCTATATGACTAGAGTTACTATTGATGGTAAGTCTAGCACTTCAAAATTAATTATCAATTAAATTAAGCTAATTTAATTTTGCAAAAAAGGGTTTAGTTTTTCTAAGCCCTTTTTTTGTGTATAATTGTTTAATTTTGATTTATGAATAGCGTTGAGATATCTTTTATTATCCCTGTTTACAATAGACCAAACGAAATTAAGGAGTTGTTACATAGTTTCGTTGGATTAGATACTGAAAATAAATTCGAAATTGTAATAATTGAGGATGGATCTTCATTAAAGTGTGATAAAGTAATAGCAAGTTTTTCCAAAGTTTTAAATATTTCGTATTACTTTAAAAATAACTCAGGACCAGGTGATTCTAGAAATTTCGGAATGAGAAAAGCAAAAGGAAATTATTTTATTATCCTTGATTCTGATTGTATTTTACCAAAGAATTATATGAGTAATCTTTTTAATAATTTAAAATTTAATTATTCGGATTGTTTTGGTGGGGTAGACGATGCTAAAAGTTCATTTTCAAATTTTCAAAAAGCTGTAAGTTTTTCAATGACTTCATTTATAACAACTGGCCACCTTCGCGGAGGTAAGAAATATAAAAAATTTGAACCAAGAAGCTTTAATATGGGTATTTCTAAAAAAGCCTTTTTAGAAAGTGGAGGGTTTGGTAAATTACACCCAGGTGAAGATCCTGATTTATCTATTAGATTAAATTTGTTAGGTTTTTCAACGAAATTATATAGCGATGTTGTTGTTTTTCATAAGAGAAGAATAACAATTCCTAGTTTTTTTAGACAGGTATATAAGTTTGGCGTTGCAAGAATTATTCTCAACAAAAGATATAAAAATACTCAAAAACTGATTTATTGGTTTCCATCAATCTTCTGTATTGGTCTGGTTTCATCAATTATCTTATCGATTTTCAATGTTAGTGATTTACTTATATTCATTTACATGTTTTATTTATTTATTGTTTTTGTTAATTCTTTCTATAGATTTAATTTGATTGTTGGGTTAATTTCAATAATTACAACAATAATACAATTCTTTGGATATGGTTTTGGTTTTTTAAAATCATATTTAAAAATAACATTAAACCCAAATAAGAAAGTGCAAGAAATCTTTCCAAAAATGTTTTTTAACTAATATTAATTTTCTCTGTAAAAAATGATTAAAATAGGACTTACAGGTATAATAGGTAGTGGTAAAACAACTGCTATAAATTATTTCAAAGAACTTCTGGTACCTGTATATATCGCAGACGAAAAAGCAAAAGAAATAATGCAAAATCATGATAATTTAAAAGAAAAAGTAAAAGACATATTAGGCAATCAAGCTTATGAGAATGATAAACTAAACACTGATTTTATCTCTGAAAAAATATTTAATGATGAAAATTTACTTTTTAAAATAAATAAATTAGTTCACCCTGTTGTTAAAGATGATTTCCGTAATTGGTTATCTAGCTTAAAATCTAATTACTCTGTTTATGAGTCAGCACTAATATTTGAAAATGGAGATCATAAAGAATTTGATATTATAATTTGTATAAATACCCCGATTGAGATTATTTACGAAAGACTAAAATCGAAAAAAAATTATAGCAGAAAAAAAATAGATTTGATTTTAAATCAACAATTACCACAACATATAAAATGTCAACGTTCCGACTATTGCATAAAGAATTTATCGATTGCTAAATTAAAATCTGAAATATTAAAAATTCACAAAAAACTCCAAAAATAAATTTTGTTAATTTTTTATTAAATATAAAATCTCTTTTTCATTAAATAATAAATTTGTTTTATGGGAAAAAATTTATTTCGCATATTATTATTTTTGATGAGTATTTCCCTTCTTGGAATTATCCTGATCCAATCATATTTTATCTATAAAAATTATAATGACAATAATCTTCAATTTAGTTCAAACGTAAGTTATGTTTTAAGTCAAACTTCATCTATGGTAGAAAAAAGAGAGTTTAGGCAGTATGTGAACATTTTTAATGATTTGATAGAGCTTGGAACTTTAGATACAACATCCATTAATAACTTGTATATAATTGATAAAGACTTAGATAAAAGTAAAACGATTATTTATCAAAATGGTGTTGTAGAGGAAAATATTATTATCCCCAAAAATGAAATCTTTTTTGAAGACTTTTTTAATAAAATTTCAAAAAAAGAGAATATTTTAATCAAAAGGCTTTCTAATCAAAGACAGGAAACAGTTTTTAGCCTTAATGAAATTGACAACAAAACTATTAGTCCTCAAGATTATTTATCTGATGTAAGAAAAATATCAAAAAGTAAAGAAATTTTATTTGAAACTGCTTACAATGATTTATCTAAAAGAAACTCAGTTGAAGATAGGATTGGTGATATTGAAGAATTTGAAAAACTAATAAAGGGTAATTTTAACAAGATGAATATAAATATCAATTTTGAATATGCTATTTATGATAAAGATTCAATTACAAATATTTCATCTGAAGGATTTGTAAAATCCCCTGATGATTTCAGCTCAGTTATTTTTAAAGATGAAAATAATATAAGTGATTATTCAATTAGGCTAAATTTTCCCAATAGAACTACATTCCTTCTTTCTTCAATAGTTGAGGTGGTATTGACATCTTTTGTATTAATAACTATAATTATTTTGGCCTACATAACAACCATACTCTTGTTAATTCGCCAAAGACAAATTTCACAAATCAAATCAGATTTTATTAATAATATGTCACATGAATTTAAAACACCAATTGCAACAATTAACTTAGCATTATCAGCAATTAAAAATCCACAGATTATTGGTAATAAAAGAAAAGTTAATAAATATTTAAAAATGATTGATGATGAGAATAATCGAATGTATGAACAAGTTGAAAATGTTTTGATGATTAGTCAATTGGAAAAAAATGAATTAAATATTGAAAAAAGAAGCCTTGATTTAAAAAATGTTATAAACTCCTCTGTTTCTCACTTAAACTTGATAATAAAAAATAAAAATGGAAAGATTTCAATTGAAAACGAAGCTAAAAAAACAATTATTAATGGAAATGAATCCCATTTAACTAATGTGTTTATTAATATTTTGGATAATGCCCTAAAATATAATGATAATATTCCCGAGATTTTAATCAAGTTATATAATTTTGAAGATAAATTAAATATTGAAATTGTTGATAATGGTATTGGTATGTCAAAAAATATCAAATCTAAGATATTCCAAAAATTCTTTAGAGAACAGACAGGAAATTTACATGATATTAAGGGTCATGGCCTGGGACTTTCTTACGTGAAGAAAATTATTGATTTCCATGATGGAAGTATAAGTGTTGAAAGTGAATTAGGTGTTGGTAGCAAATTTAAAATTGAATTAAATGTATAAATTTCATGAATAATAAAAAAAGAATATTACTAGTTGAAGACGATCCTAATTTTGGGATTATTCTTAGGGATTTTTTAAAAATGAACGAATACGATGTAGTTTTGGCTAAAAATGGTATGGAAGGCTTTGAAAAGTTTAAAAAATTTCAATTTAATTTATGCATTCTTGATGTAATGATGCCTTATAAGGATGGCTTCACACTAGCAAGTGAAATAAAGGCAATCTCTCAAGAAATACCGATTATTTTTTTAACTGCAAAATCAATGAAAGAGGATGTATTAAAAGGATATAAGGTTGGAGCAGATGATTATTTAAAAAAACCCTTTGATAGCGATGTTTTATTATTGAAAATTAAGGCTATACTAAAAAGAAATAATTTTATAAAATCAATTGAAAGTGATGAAACAGAATTCACTTTTAGCGAATTTTATTTTAACTCAAAATTAAGACAATTGAGTTTTAAAAAAGAAGATCCAATCAAATTATCACCAAAGGAAAACATGCTTTTAAAGTTATTATTATTACATAAAAATGATTTAATGCCAAGGGAACTCGCATTAACCAGGATTTGGCATGATGATAACTATTTTACTTCTAGAAGCATGGATGTTTACATTGCAAAACTTCGAAAACAATTAATTAGAGATAAAAAAGTTAGTATTAGTAATATACATGGTGAGGGATTTAGATTGATTGTTGAGTAATAGTTCTATGTACTGATTCTATTATTTTATCTGTATTAAATTCACCCTCATACCAAACAATATTTTTATTTGCATTAAACCAAGTGAGTTGTCTTTTAGCGTATCTTCTACTATTTGTTTTTATATTCTCTATTGCTTTTTCAAGACTGCATTTACCCTCTAAATAATTAAATATCTCTTTATAACCGATTGAATTTAATGCATTTAATTTTCTATTCTCTTTAAGACTTTTAACCTCATTAATAAGTCCATTTTCAATCATTTTATCTACCCTGTAATTTATTAATTGATGTAATACTTTTCTTTCTTTTTTTAATCCAATGATTAGTGTATTATATCTACTTTTTCTCTCTTTTAATTTCAAATAACTTGAAAAAGGTTGACCGGTTGAAACACACACCTCCAAAGCTCTAATAATTCTTCTGTAATTATTTAAATCAATTTTTTTATAATATTCAAGGTCAAGTTTTTTTAGTTTGTCTTGTATAAATTTAAGTCCCTTTTCTTTAAATTCAATATTTAATTTTTCTCTGATAGCTAAATCAACTTTAGGTATATTATCTATTCCGTACAAAATTGTATCAATATATAATCCAGATCCACCGACTAATATTGCTAGATTATTATTTTTAAAAATTGAATCAATTGAATTAATTGCATCTTTTTCAAACTCTGAAATATTGTAATCCTTTAAAATTGAAATGTTATTTATCAAATGGTGTTTAATTGATCTTAGCTCCTTTTTAGTAGGTTTAGCTGTACCAATATTTAATTCTTTGTAAAACTGTCTTGAATCTGCAGAAACAATTTCTGTATTAAAATATTTGGCTAAATTTATTGCTAATGTGGTTTTACCAACAGCAGTCGGACCTACAATTACTAAAAGCAACTTTTTCATTCTAAACTTTTTACAAATTTACTTAGATTTTGTTCTCCAAGCCTATCCCTTAATTTATTAAACAAAATTAATGTTGCCATTGCATCTCCATCAGCTCTATGTCTATTTTTAATTTTTATATTGAGATTTGATGCAATTTTACCCAAACTGTATGATTTTAATTCAGGGTAAACAATTTTTGAGAGTTCAATTGTACACAATAGTTTTCTTTGGAATTCCATTCCAATCCTTGAAAATTCTTTCTTAATTACACGATAGTCGAATCCTACATTATGTGCAACAAATATGGTATCCTTTGTGAATTTATTTATATCATTGGCCAACTCTAAAAATACAGGCATATTTGCAACCATTTTATTGTTTATGCCAGTTAATTTTTCAACGAAAGGTTGAATTTTTCTCTCTGGGTTTACAAGGGAATGAAACTTTAAAATTATATTATCATTGCTAATTTTAAAAATAGCAATTTCTGTTATTTTTTCTTCATTGAATTTTCCACCTGTTGTCTCTATGTCAATTATTGAATAAATTTTCTAATAGTTTCTTTCCCCAAAAATTATACTTCCAATTCTTATCATATTACTACCACATTCAATTGCTAGCTTATAATCATTACTCATTCCCATTGAAAGAATATCTATATTTTGATCATTTTTTTTGATAGCAGAATAAATTTTATATCCGAATTTAAATTCATTTTCAATTTTCTTTTGATCGCTTGTAAAACTTGCCATACCCATTAATCCTTTGATTTTAACAAATTTCATTTCATCATAATCTGAAGAGTAAATTATTTCTTTAAATTTTTTTTCGTTTAAACCAAATTTTGAATCTTCATCAGAAAGTTTCAATTGTAATAGGCAGTTAATAACTCTTTTATTTTTTTCACCTTCTTTATTTAAAATTTTTAATGATTTTAAAGAATCAATTCCATGAACTAAATCAACATAGGAAGCCATATATTTAATTTTATTGCTTTGAACGTGTCCGACCATATGCCATTTGATATCTTTGGGTAACTTTTCGAATTTCATTCCCATTTCTTGAATTTTATTTTCTCCAAAGTAAATATGCCCAGAATTGTAGGCTTTTATAATGTCATTAGTAGGTTTTGTTTTAGAAATCGCAATTAACTTAACTTCGTTAGGAATTTCCTCTTTTAGTCTTAAAATATTTTCAACAATCATTTAAAAACCTCTTAGAAACAAACTCAGCTTTTCTTGAATTTGAATAATCATAAAATCCTTCTCCAGATTTCATGCCAAGTTTTCCATCTTCGACTAATTTAACAAGAAGTCTATTTGCTTTGTATTTTGAATCTTTAAATCCTTCAAACATAACATCAAGAATTGATTTACATACATCTAAGCCAATTAAATCGGCTAGCTGAAGAGGTCCCATTGGGTGCCCCATTCCTAATTTCATGATACCATCTATATTTTTTACTGTTGCTACTTTTTGGTCAAGAGCCTCAATTGCTTCGTTTATCATGGGAATTAATATTCTGTTTGAAATAAAACCCGGTGAATCATTTACAATTAATGGTATTTTTTCTAGTTTTTTTGACAATGATGAAATCTTTTCTGTTGTTTCTTTACTAGTATATTTTGAATTGATAATTTCAACAAGTTTCATAATAGGAACGGGATTCATAAAGTGCATCCCGATGACTTTATGCATTCTTTTTGTAGATTCTGCCAGTTTTGTTATTGATATTGAAGATGTATTACTGGCAATTATTGTTTTTGGAGAACATTTATTATCAATTTTTTCAAATAGGGAAATTTTGAGATCTTTATTTTCACTCGCCGCTTCAATAATTAAATCTGAATCTAAGATTTTATCAAATTCTGTAGTTGGATTAATATTTTTTATTGTTTTTTCTTTTTGATTAGTTGAAATTAGATTTTTGTTAACCATCCTGCTCAAACTATTGGAAATGGTTTTATTAGCATTTTCTAAATTGTTCAAATTAATATCATAAAGAACTACATCATGCTCATAAAGTGCTAAGGTTTGAGCTATTCCATTTCCCATCGTTCCAGATCCAATTACAGAAATTTTTTTCATTTTATTTAAATTCGTTAATAATTTTTAATGCAATTTTAAGTGCATTGTGACCATCGACTAAATCAACCTCGGGTTTTGTATTTTTATTAATTGAATTGGCAAAACTTTCCAATTCATCAAGGATTGCATTATTTTCTTTTACAATTGGTTTGCTGTAGTAAATATCTTTTTTTTGTCCATCATTTAATTTTAATGTTGATATTGGTATTTTATCTGTACCATTTTCAACTTCAACAACCTCAGATTCCTTTTTGAGGAAATCTATCGAAATATATTTCCCTTTTTGAAAAATTCGAGTTTTTCTCATATTTTTTAAAGAAACACGGCTAGCTGTTAGGTTCGCCACGCAACCATTTTCAAATTCAATCCTTGCATTAGCAATATCGGGACTTTTACTAATAATTGAAACACCACTAGATGAGATATACTTTATTTTAGAATTTACACAGCTTAAAATAATATCAATATCATGTATCATTAAATCCAGAACAACAGAAACATCAGTACCTCTTGGATTAAATTTTGCTAATCGATGAGATTCTATAAACATAGGATTATTAATTTCGTCTTTTACTACTCTGTATGCAGAATTAAACCTTTCTACATGTCCAACTTGAATTTTAATATTTTTAGATCTTGAAATTTTTAATAATTCAGCTGAATCTTCAAGATTTGAACATACAGGCTTTTCTATAAAAGTATGAATACCTAAATCAATGGCTTTTTTTGCATATTTATAATGAGATGGGGTAGGTGTAACAACAATTAAAGCATCAATTTCTGAAAATAATTTGTCGATATTTTCATAATATTTACAAGAAAATTCATTTGCAAGTGATTTTGAGATTTCTAGATTAGAATCATAAATACCCGATAAATTAAACTGGCTAGATTTTACTATGAGTTGTATGTGAATCTTTCCTAAATGACCACATCCAATAACACCTGCATTTAACATTTTATTTTTTTTACAAATTTAATATTTTGATATTAATTAATTTTAAATTTATTGTCAAATTAAAATTTGAAAGATTCTTTTAGACATAAGGGTTTAAGAAAAAAACTTATCGATGAGTTGAAAAATAAAGGAATTTATAATGAATCTGTCTTAGAAGCGATTAATAAAGTTCCCCGACATTTATTTATGGATTCAAGCTTTGTTGATCACTCCTATATTGATAAAGCATTTCCCATTGGTTGTAATCAAACTATATCTCAGCCTTTTACTGTTGCATTTCAAACTCAACTTTTAGAAATTAAAAAGGGTCATAAAGTACTTGAAATTGGAACTGGTAGTGGTTACCAAGCTGCAATTCTTTGTGAACTTGGCGCTGATGTTTATACAATCGAAAGAATTAAAGATTTATTTAGAAAAACTTCGGCTTTTTTACCATCCATAAATTACCGTCCAAAAAAATTTATTTATGGTGATGGTTTTGACGGTTATGAAAAGGAATCACCATATGATTCAATAATTGTGACAGCTGGTGCTAAAGAAGTGCCAAAAAATTTATTATCTCAACTTAAAGTGGGAGGTAAAATGATAATACCAGTTGGGAATGATGTTCAGAAAATGAAGTTATTCATTAAAAGTTCTGAAAAAGATTTTACTGTTAATGAATATGGGGATTTTCAATTCGTCCCAATGTTAAGAAACAGGATTTAGTTATTTTTTTTTATCCTCTCGAGTGAACGTTTATTATCTCTATCCTTAATTACAGATCTTTTATCAAATAATTTTTTTCCTACAGCTGTATATATTTCAAGTTTGGCTAAACCTTTTTCATTAATAAAAAGTTTATAAGGAATTATTGATGAACCTTTTTGAACAATATATTTATTTATTTTTCCTAGTTCAACTTTATTAAGAAGTAATTTTCGTGGTCTCTTCGGATTGTAAAATTCATCATTTGAGTATTTATATTTTTCTATACTCATATTAATTATGAAGAGTTCATTGTTTTTGAACTTACAGAAACTGTCTCTTATTGAAACCTTATTTTGTCTAATTGATTTAATTTCAGCACCTGTTAAAACAATACCTGAAACAAAAGAATTATTTAAAATATATTCAAACTTTGCTTTTTTATTAATTATTACAGTTGCTTTTTTCATCTCTTATTATTTTGATGAGTTATATACAATATTTTTTAGCTTAGCTTTAATGTTTTCTGCATTATTAAATGTTAAATTTTCATCACTGGGAAATGGAATAAAACCTCTTTTTGAAAGTTCAATATCTTTTTTTGATAAACATCTTTTATCGCCTTCAAATTCGATAAATATATTTCTGAACCAAAAGTCACTTTCGAGAGGAAATTTATCAATAAGTAATTTATTTTTATTAAGAATTCTGACTTCAGCAATTACTTTAGCCGATTTAGTTTGTTCAAATTCAATTTTTTTGGCGCTTATTTTGACTATTTTATCGACTTTTATGTCATTTCCAAGACTGTCCTTCATGACATTACCATTAGTATCTAGGACATAAGTAAATCCATCTTTAATATTTTTTTCTTTTACGGACTCTCTTTCATTAATTCTTTCAGGCGAAATTATAAATGCCTTGAATGCAAGCTCTATGAAGTAATCGAAATCCCCATTAAAATTATCATTAGCTGTATGAAATAACTTCCATTTTGAATTTAAACCGTATCCATTAATATTTAAAATATCTTCTTGAAGCTGTTTAAACAATACAGAATTTGATTCATTATAAACAGATAACAAAAAGTTATCTCTCCCTTTTTCCAAACACAGCTCAATTAAATTTCTAGTTTCTTTGTAATTAGGATTTATTAGTTCAATTAGTGAAAGATATTCATAGGCATTTCGATATCCGATTTTTGAATTACTTTTTATTAAATTTTTTGATGATTCTAAATAGTAATCTGACGTTTTGTATCTGTAATTAATTAATTCAGAATTATAATTTCTAAAACTAAAATTTAATCTAGTATTTGAAACATTTTTTAATTTTTCTTGTCTATCAATCAGCTTATTATATTCAAAATAAATATCGTCATAATACTCTGGGTTTCCATCGGCTTTGAATTGTGAAATAATTTCATTTGATTGAATAACAGATCGATTAAAGATATCTTCTAAAATATTTTCTAACTCAATCTTGTTTTTGATTTTCTTTGTTTTTTTCAGTTCTTTTATAGTTCTATCAATAGCTTTGTCAAATTCTCCAGCAATTACATTATTGTTAATTTTTTTTATTGGGCTACATCCAAGAACCATACAGGCCAAAAAGAGAACAAGATACTTTACATTCATTTCTGTTAATTATTTATTAATAAGTAGTAGTTTAATCTGAATATTTCTACTATTTTTTGTTAGTCAATTTATTAATTTTGTTTTTTTATTAAATATAAACAAATATGCAAAAAGATAAAGAGATATTTAGTTTAATTGAATCTGAAAAGAGAAGGCAAATCGAGGGTATTGAATTGATTGCCTCCGAAAATTTTACCAGCGACGAAGTAATGCTTGCTACGGGTTCTATACTAACAAACAAGTATGCTGAAGGCTACCCTGGAAAAAGATATTATGGTGGTTGTCACATTGTTGATGAAATAGAACTTTTGGCTATTTCCAGGGCAAAAGAATTATTTGGTGCCGAATGGGCAAATGTTCAGCCTCACTCTGGAAGTCAAGCAAATTCTGCTGTATTTTTTGCATGTTTAAAACCTGGAGATAAGATATTAGGATTTGATCTTGCACATGGTGGTCACTTAACTCATGGGTCAAGCGTTAATTTTTCTGGTAAATTATATAAACCCCATTTCTATGGAGTTGATAAAGAAACTGGTGTTTTGAATTACGATGAAATAGAAAGAGTAGCAAAGGATGTTCTGCCTAATATGATTATAGCTGGTGCATCTGCATATTCCAGAGATATCGACTTTCAAAGGTTTAGAAAAATCGCCGACTCTGTTGGTGCATTGTTACTTGCTGATATTTCTCATCCCTCTGGGTTAATCGCAAAAGGTATTTTAAATGACCCATTACCCCATGCCCATATTGTAACAACTACAACCCATAAAACTTTAAGAGGGCCAAGGGGGGGACTGATTTTAATGGGAAAAGACTTTGACAATCCTTTTGGAATCAAATTAAAAAACGGATCACTTAGAAAAATGTCATCCTTACTTGACTCAGCTATTTTTCCAGGAAATCAAGGCGGTCCTCTTGAACATGTTATTGCCGCAAAGGCTGTTGCATTCGGTGAGGCCCTCTCTGATAATTTTTTAAGATATATTTTACAAGTTAAAAAAAATGCGAAGGTTATGGCTGATGAGTTTATAAAAAGAAATTATAACATTATTTCTAATGGTACAGATAATCATATAATTTTAATTGACTTAAGAAATAAAAATATCACAGGAAAGGATGCTGAATATGCACTTGGATTAGCAGATATAACAGTGAATAAAAACATGGTACCCTTTGATGATAAATCACCATTTGTTACTTCTGGTATCAGAGTTGGCACCCCAGCAGTAACAACTAGAGGGTTAATGGAGGATGATATGATTAGAATAGTAGAGCTTATTGACAAAGCAATAATGAACGCTGAAAATGAGGGTGTTTTAAAACAAATAAAAGTTGAAGTTAATAAGTTTATGGATTATCGACCTTTATTTAAATCTAGTCCTGAACTATAGTATGTTGATAAGCACCAACATCTGGTCCCAATGTTCTATCTATGTTTAACATGTCTAGCGGGGTTTCAAGTGCAAATTCCTCTTTTCCAAGCCCAATAACTTCTGAAAATTGATTAATTCTTAAATCATTTTGGTATTCGTTAATAAAGCTTGGATCTAAATTTTCATAAATTTCTTCGTAATAATTTTGATTTGAAAAATCAAGATTGATATCATTTTCAAAATAGTTATTATAATCATTAAACTTTATTAATGAATTTGCAACATTTAATTCCATTTCATCAGAACCAATTTTTTCAACTAAAAACTCAATATTCTGATTTCCATATATGATAGAATTTGTGATATTTACTTCGAATAAATTATTTGTGTATTCATTTTGGTTTGAATCAACATAAAAATCATTAACAAGAAGAGATGGGAATTGTCTAATTCCGTTGTTCCAGTAATTTGAAATTGTACTATGGTTTAAATTATATTTACCCCCATATGTTCCCGCAAATGACGATTGACCAGAATTATTGATTACTAGATTTTCCGCTTTGATTGACGTAGAAATACCAAGTATACCAAAGTTACTGCTATTAAATATTTTAACATTACTTAGTTTAAGTTTATAAGTACTATTAGTATCACCTCCAGATGAATAGAGTCCAACAGTTGAATTTTTTATTGTACAAAAGCTAAGTTCATTATCTACACTACCGTCCATAAACCATATTGTTCCCCATTGTCCAGGTATATTTTCAAAAAATGGTTCAAGACGATCTCCTTCAAATATAATTTCATTTTCAAGCTCATTTTGATTTTCACTGAATTCTCCATTGGCTTTTAAACTTGCACCACTGGTTATAATAAAGCCAGAATTTGAATGAAAATAAATTCTTGATCCTTTTTCAATTAAAAGTTCATCTCCAGAGCTCACAGCTGCATATCCATATATAACATATGGCTTATCATTGTTAAAGACTAATTCATCCTGATCTAAAAATCTACCTCTAATATTTGTTTCATCAGCTATTCCATCACCATCAAGGTCAAATGAAAGAGTTTCATATATGTAATCTTGTCCTGAAAGTTCTCTATTAGGAAATATAAAGACTGCATCTTTTACTAATGAAACCAAATGTACATTTTGTGTATTATTTACATTTATAAACTGTAATTTATCTTCGTAAATAAATGAATTTTGCTCAGTGCCAATTTGATTTATATCTATGGTAGTTTCGATAAATACATAAAGACTGTCATTGGCTAATAATTCTATATTTTCATAAGTGTTTTGTCCATCATTTTCATAAATTCCATCAATATTAATTCTAAAAAACGATTCGTTAGTATTTTGTAGTTTAATTTCAGGAATTACAATATTATTATTTGAATTATTATAAACTTTTAAACTATACGTGCTGGATCCAATATTGGTAAATACAGTATCTAAAAAGACTGTATCTTTAGAAAATTCCAGTGGATTTTGGTTTGGTGTAAACGTTAAATCATTTTCACAGCTACTGCAAATAAAAACCATAAAAAGTATTGAACTTAACTTTAAAATAAATTTTAAATCTGTCATTATTTTTTAATTCTAATCTCAAATATTTTGTCCCACATTTTACCTGTCACGAAAATTGAATTTCTTTTTTTATTAAATGCAATTCCATTTATAACATCTAAATCTTTATGTTGTGTAACCTTATTTTTTAATGTTTTTAGGTTAATTACTCCTTCTATTGCACCATTTTTTGGATTTATAATTGCGATACCTTCAAATTGGTATCGATTAGCATAAATTTTCCCATTCACCCATTCAAGTTCATTCAACCCAACAATTTTATTTTTGTTGGTATAAACTTCAATATGGTTTAATTCATTTTGTGTAATCTTATCTAAAATCCAAATTTTTTCTGTTCCGTCACTTTTGTAAAGATTTACCCCATCATTACACAAACCCCATCCTTCTTTACTGTTATTGTAATCAAACGTATTAATTTTTTCAAAATTATCAATATTGTAAACAAAACCTATTTTTTCCTGCCATGTTAGTTGATAAATTTTATCGTCAAGTATAGTTATGCCTTCTGCAAAATATTGATTTGGTAGTTTATATTCCTTAAAGACAGTTCCATCTCTAAAATCTACTTTTAAAAGCTTTGAATTATTATATTTTCCAAGGCTTTCAAATAATGTATCATTGTAAAATTCTAAACCTTGTGTGTAAAGATTTTTACCTCTTTTAAATTCATTTAATATTTCAAAGTCATAAACTTTTGGAGAGATATCATTGAGTAATGTGAATTTAAAACTTCTTTTAAAACCATCTTCGTTTATAATAAGTTCTTTTTTTCCTAAAAGTAAATTATCAGACAAAAAAGAAATGTAAATGTCTTCATTAGGCACATCCAAGGATAATAACTGTTTTGATACAGAACCATTGTTAATTTCAAATGAAATTTTTCCAGATTTAATTTTAGATATTATTTCTTTAATATTATTGTCAAAGGAAATTTTTAAGGTATCATGCAAGTTGATTTTACCATCAACAAGGTTGCTTGAGATGGGATTATTTTCGATTTCAAATTTTTTACAATTAAAATTGAAACTTACAAGAATTACTAAAAAAAAATATGAAACAATTTTTTTTACTTTCATCGTTACCAAATTTATAATATATTTTTTAAAATTTTTAAAAAACTAAATAAGACAATTATTGTTGTATATTTGAAATGGCAAGTCCTACACAACTAGCTCCTGATTAATCCTCCAGGGCGGGAACGCAGCAAAGGTATTCGGTTGTAGCAGTGTGATGTAGATCGCTTGCCATTTTTATTAATGTTTATGTCAAAAGTTGTTTTAGTAACAGGCGGATCATCTGGTATAGGTAAATCTATAGCTAACTATTTAAATTCAAAAAACGGGTTTATCGTCTATGGCACAAGTAGAAAGCTAAAAAATCTGACGGATGTTAATTTTCATCCACTTAAGCTAGATGTTAGCTCAGAAGTTTCAATAAAAAAATGTGTAGATCATATTATTGAAGCTCATGGAAAAATTGATGTTTTAATTAATAATGCTGGTGTCGGAATTACTGGTCCTTTAGAAGAAATTCCAAATAGTGAGATTGAAAAACATTTTAAAACCAATTTATTTGGTCCAATTAATCTAATCAAAAAAGTTCTCCCATATATGAGAGTTGAAAATAGAGGCTTGATAATTAATATAACTTCAATTGCTGGGCACATAGGTACCCCTTACCGATCGGTTTATAGTGCAGGAAAATCCTCACTGGATATAATTTCTGAAACTCTTAGTATGGAGGTAAAAGATTTTAATATCAATGTTGTAAGTATTGCACCGGGTGATTATTTAACCGATATTTCTAGTCGTAGATATCATTCAGCTCTGGTTAAGGGATCACCTTATGAGAAAAAATACAGTTCATCGTTAAAAAAAATGAATAAAAATGTTAGCAAAGGTGCAAATCCTATAAAAATAGCGAAGTTGGTTTTCAAAATTGTAAACACAAAAAATCCAAAAAAAAGCTATATTTCAGGCTCTGCGCTTGAAAAATTTGGAATAATATTAAAATTCATATTACCACAAAGATTTTTTGAATATTTAGTTTTAAAACTCTTCTAATACTTTACTAATTATTGTAAATTTACTTTAAATCAATAAATATGAAATTTTTCGTTGACACTGCAAATTTAGATCAGATTCAAGAAGCCCAAGATTTGGGTATTTTGGATGGGGTTACTACCAACCCATCATTAATGGCAAAGGAAGGTATAAAAGGTAAAAATAATATTTTAAATCACTATAAAAATATATGTGAGATTGTAGATGGTGATGTCTCTGCTGAAGTAATATCAACTACATACGAAGCTATGATTAAAGAGGGTGAAGAATTGGCTTCATTACATAATCAAATTGTCGTAAAGTTACCGATGATTAAAGACGGTGTTAAAGCTGCTAAATACTTTTCAAAAAAAGGAATTAAAACAAATATAACACTTGTTTTTTCAGCTGGCCAAGCGTTGCTTGCAGCAAAAGCAGGAGCAACTTATGTTTCCCCATTTTTGGGAAGACTTGACGATATCTCCACTGACGGACTTAATTTAATATCAGAAATCCGAGAAATATATGATAACTTTGGTTTCAAAACTGAAATTTTAGCTGCCTCAATTAGACACACGATGCATATAATTGATTGTGCAAAAATTGGTGCTGATGTAATTACCTCACCACTTTCTTCCATCACTGGTCTTTTAAAGCATCCATTAACAGACATCGGATTAGATAAATTTTTAAAAGACCATCAAAAAGGTAATTAATTTATATTTTTGGCAAAATTTAAATATTTAATATGCTTTCAGTCTCAAATCTCTCTATACAGTTTGGAAAAAGAGTACTTTTTGACAACGTTAACACAACCTTTAATAACGGCAATTGTTATGGAATTATAGGTGCAAATGGAGCAGGTAAATCAACTTTTTTAAAAATATTAAGTGGAAAATTGGATGCTACATCTGGTCATGTTCATTTAGAGCCAGGAAAAAGGATGTCAGTTCTTGAGCAGGATCACTCACTATTTGATTCTAATTCAGTGATTGAAACTGTAATGATGGGTAATCTTCCTTTATTTGATTTAAAAAAGGAGATAGATTCACTTTATGAAAATTATTCTGATGAAAATGCTGATAAAATTGGGGTATTGCAAGTTCAATTTGAAGAAATGGATGGGTGGAATGCAGAAAGTAATGCTGCATCGCTTCTTTCGAATTTAGGTATTAAAGAGGATTTACATCAAAATTTAATGACAGACATAGATCCAAAATTAAAAGTTAGGATTCTTTTAGCTAAATCCTTATTCGGAAACCCAGATGTTCTAATTATGGATGAACCTACTAATGATTTAGATTATGAAACAATTACTTGGTTAGAGGATTATTTAGCTAATTTTGATAATTGTATTATTGTTGTTTCTCACGACAGACACTTCCTTGACTCTGTTTGTACCCACATTTCTGATATTGACTTCGGAAAAATTAATCATTATTCTGGCAACTACTCCTTTTGGCAAGAATCTTCTGAACTTGCTGCTAGGCAAAGAGCACAGCAAAATAAAAAAGCCGAGGAAAAGAAAAAGGAATTGGAGGAGTTTATTGCTCGTTTTAGTGCAAACGTAGCCAAAAGCAAACAGGCTACAAGTAGAAAAAAGATGATCGAGAAGCTAAATATTCATGACATTAAACCCTCGAGTAGACGCTACCCAGCCATTATTTTTGAAAGGGATAGAGAAGCTGGTGATCAAATTTTAAATGTAGAAAATCTATCTTTTTCACTTGAAAACGAAATGCTTTTTAGCAAAATCGATCTAAATCTTGTTAAAGGAGATAAGGTGCTGTTATTTTCTAAGGATTCAAGAGCAATTAACTACTTTTACGAAATTATTTCAAACAATATAAATCAAACAACAGGTAATTTTAGTTGGGGTATTACAACAAGTTTTTCTTATTTACCGTTAGATAATAGTAATTACTTTGATCAAAACATATCTTTAGTTGAATGGCTAAGAAATTGGGCTAAAACTGATGAAGAAAAAGAGGAAGTATTTTTAAGAGGTTTTTTAGGTAAAATGATTTTTTCTGGTGATGAAGCGCTAAAAAAATGTAATGTATTATCTGGTGGAGAAAAAGTCAGATGTATGATATCAAAAATGATGATGAATAGGGGAAATGTTCTTCTTATCAATGAGCCTACTAATCATTTAGATTTAGAAACAATAACAGCTTTCAATAATTCTTTAAAAAGATTTAAGGGAACTGTAATTCTTTCAACTCAAGATCAACAATTTGCTCAAACAATTGCTAATAGAATAATTGAGCTAACTCCTAGTGGTATTATAGACAGGTACATGAATTTCGAGGAATATATGAATGATAGTAAAATAAAAGAAATTAGAAATTCAATGTATTAATTACCTTAACTTCGCATCAAATTCTTTTTCTAACATTTGTACAATATTTTGCATAACCTTATCAATTTCAATTTCATTTAAAGTCTTATTTATATCTTGAATTTTAATTGATATACCATAACTTTTTTTATTTACAGGAATTGACTCACCTTCAAAAACATCAAATAAAGATACATCCTTAATTAGGTTTTTGTTAGTCTTAAATATCTGTTCGTGAAGCTTTCTAAACTGAACATCAGAGTTAATTAAAATCGAAAGATCTCTGTAAACTTCAGGGTATTTAGCTATTTTATCAAACTTTTTAAATTTTCTAAATTTCTTCTCTACTATATTATCAATATCAAATTCAGCGTATAATATCTCTTCGTTAATGTCAAAATATTTTGAAATTTCAGGGTTTAGAATTCCATAGCTGCAAATATTAATATTATCAATTAAAATAGATTCACCTTGAACGAGATTATTATTTTCAGTCAATTTATTTTTCGTTATATATATACCTATTTTATCAAATATTGATTTCACAACTCCCTTTAAATAAAAGAAATCAGACTTAATACTATTTAAATTCCAATTGTTTACATTTTTATTGCCAGTTACAAAAAGAGCTAATTTCTCATTCTCAACAATTTTATTTTTTTTATCCCTAAAATATTCTTTACCAATTTCAAATAACTTTAAATCATTGGTTTTATGATTCTTATTATATTTTAGAGCCTCAAGACCCGAGAATATTAATGAATTTCTTAGTTGAGCTAGGTCGTTACTAGAGAAATTTAAAATATCAATATTTTTATTAGTCTTATCTAGATTTAATTCATTTTTTGAAACAGATGTTAATGAATTAGTTATAATTTCATAAAAACCAATTGTTGCAAGATGATTAGAAATTCTTTCGGTTATTTTGTTTTTAAAATTATTATCTCGGTTAGATAGTTTATAGCTAATTTTTTTGGAAGATTTAACCTTGTTATAACCATAAATTCTTAATATTTCTTCAATTATATCGGCTTCTCTTTTAACATCTACCCTAAATGAAGGAACTAGCAATCCTAGCTTTGAGTCTGTAATGCTGTTGATTTTGATATCCAACAAGCTGATAATTTTTTTTATTGTATCTTTTTCTATCGTCTCTCCAATAATTTTTTTAATTTTTTCAAAACTTATAATGATTTGCTGAGGTTCAATTTTTTTAGAATTGATATCAATTAAATCACATGCAACCAGTGCCTCTGGGCATAATTCTTTTATTAGGGTTACAGCTCTTTTTAGAGCATATACAGTAAGTTCTGGGTCTATGCCTCTTTCAAATCTGTATGACGAGTCAGTAGATAATCCAAGCCTTTTGGAAGTTTTTCTTATTGAAATAGGACTGAAATATGCACTTTCGATAAATATTGTTGTTGTAATATCTGAGACTCCAGATTCCTTGCCACCATATATGCCAGCTATGCACATGGGTTTTTTTGAATCACAAATAACTAAATCATCATTAATTAGTTTTTTCTTATCGTCATCAAGTGTTGTAAAATCAGAAATTTTATTATTTTTCCTCACTACAATAGCATTACCATCAATTTTTTCATAATCAAATGCATGTAGAGGTTGTCCAACATCATGCATTACATAGTTTGTTACATCAACAATATTATTTTTGGGAGTTATTCCAATTGATTTTAACTTATTTTTAAGCCAATCTGGCGAGTCTTTTACCACAATATTGTCCATAATTATTCCACAATATCTGTTTACTAATGATTTATCTTCAACAGAAAGCTTTATATTTTTAGTTCTTTTATCAATTATAAAGCTACTGACTGAAGGAGTTTTTAAATCAAGATTATCACCTTCATAGTTAAGTCTGGCTCTCAAGTCTCTGGCGGTTCCTAAGTGGCTTAATGCATCAGATCTGTTTGGTGTTAATCCTATGTCATATATCCAGTCGGTTTCGCATGGGTAAATCAATTCTAGGGGTGTTCCTTCGTCGTATTTATCATCAATAATCAATATTCCATCATCAGGTTCGCCAAGATTTAGTTCATCCTGACCACATATCATTCCTTCACTGATTTCACCTCTTATCTTACTTTTTTTAATTTTTAATTTTTTGTTTTCAGGATAAAGTGTAGTTCCTGTTAATGCAACTGCTACAGTTTGGTTTTTATCCACATTGGGTGCTCCACAAATTATTTGAAGATATTTAGCCTGTCCAACATTGACATCAACAATTTTAAGTCTGTCAGCATTTGGATGCTTTTTTATTGAAATAGTTTTTCCAACAACAACACCCCTTAGTCCTCCAGGAATTGATTCAAATTTTGACATTCCCTCCACTTCGAGCCCAAGTGATGTAAGTTTTTCAGCAATTGATTCATGGTCATCCTTAAAATCAAGATATTGTTTGAGCCAATTGTATGAGACTTTCATTTATAATGGAATTAGTAGCAAATATAACAATACTAGTATTGAAACAAAATCAAAACTTTTTTTATTATCTTATTTATTAGAAATTTAAGTTATGATTCGATTATTAATTCTTCTATTATCATTAAATTTTTTTAGTTGTATTGAAAAAGATATTAAGGAATCAAATTTTGTTGGTTATTTAGTTGCAAACGATTCAATAAAAATTCCATTTGATTTTGTCTTTAAAGATTCATTAATTACAATTTCAAATTCCAAAGAAAATATTGAATTTATTAGATCAGCAGACCAACATGATTCCATTAAATTTGTTTCACCATATTTCGAAGATTATTTATTGTTCCATGATCATTTTGACTCGCTAAGTGGATATTTACATAACAAAAGTCTAGAAAGAAAAGTTAAATTCTTTGCATTAAGAGGGGAAAATAAAGTAGTAAATCATGAAAATTTTTTACTTATTGAAGGAAAATGGAAAATAATTTTTAATTATGATAAAAGTGAAAGTCGAGATTCTGAAATGATTATATCACAAAACAAAAATAAAATTCAAGGCACATTTAGGACTGAAACAGGAGACTATGGATTCATGCAAGGTTTCGTTGATGAAAATAAATTTAATCTATCAAATTTTAATGGATACAGGGCAAATTTGGTAGAAGCTAAAGTTTATGGTGATACTATTTTTGGCGTGCTTTATCAAGGGAATCACAATTTCAAAAAATTCATTGGATTTAGAGATGACAGTTTTAATTTACCCGATCCATATGCAATTACATTTATGACTCCTGGTTATGAAAAGTTTTTATTTAGTTTCAGAGATATTGAAGGTAAAATGGTTCATAATTTTGATAAAAAATTTCTAAATAAAGTTAATATTATTCAGATTATGGGTACATGGTGTCCAAATTGTTTAGATGAATCCATTTACCTAAAATCAATCAAAGAAAAATATAAAGATGTTGTTATAGTTTCCATTGCATTTGAATTTGCAAAATCTAAAGAGCAAGCAATAGAAAATTTAATTAAATTAAAGAAAAATATCGGAATAGATTATGATATTTTGCTAGCACAATATGGTTCTAGTGATAAAATAGATGCTGCAAATAAATTGAAATCTATTGACACGTTAATTTCTTACCCAACGTTATTTATTACAGACAAAAATTTGAAGGTCAGAAGAATACATACAGGTTTTAATGGGCCTGCTACAGGTGAAAAATATACTCAGTTTAAAAGAGACTTTGAAAATTTTTTAACTCAACTAATAAACGAATAACGATTTAACTTATATATTCCCAAATTTCTTTTTTATTAATAATACGTTTTAGATTTTTGACCAAAACTGTGTTATTTTTATTTGCCAATTTTGGGTCTTTTTCGATAATTTTTTCAACCAGCAATTTGATTTTCTGAATCATCCCAGAATCTTGTATTAAATTTGTTATAATTAGAGGGATCTCACCACTTTGTTGAGTGCCCATAAAATTACCAGGGCCTCTTAGTTCGAGATCTTTTTCAGCAATTTTGAATCCATTATTTGTTTCAACCATGGCCTTCATTCTTATTACAGTTTCCTTAGATTTTTTATCCCCAGTAATCAAAAAACAAAAGCTCTCATATTTTCCTCTTCCAACTCTTCCTCTGAGTTGGTGTAATTGAGATAATCCAAATCTCTCTGCACTTTCAATAACCATTACCGAAGCATTTGGTATGTCAACACCAACCTCAATTACAGTCGTAGAGACTAAAATTTGAGATTTATTTTCGATAAATCTTTGCATCTCATAATCTCTCTCCTCTTTTTTCATTCTACCATGAACAATTGAAATATTGTATT
>MDTD01027528.1_pt1 | contig 22158 bp, 10 predicted proteins | sample 811221 | NCBI WGS metagenome assembly MDTD01 (sample SAMN05326646, study PRJNA326480) | marine metagenome | isolation source: seawater | place: Pacific Ocean: South West | collected 2011 | reverse complement strand
GAGCATTCAATGCAGCTTACTGGACGGGTCGACGTTACGAGTCACCGAATGACAACAGCGAATTACAAATCAGTTCCAGCAATATGTATCCGCAGGCGAGTGAGGAACTCATCCAATGGCCAGTCCGTCGTTGGGAGTCGACCGTGGATGGCAATCTTCAGGTCGATTGGCGGACCTCCAAATCCTCTGCCAGCGGAGATGGTGCAGTCGCCCGCCTTTACCACAACGGAAACCTGGTTGCTGAAAGAGAAATTGCCGGAGACGATCGGGGCGACGAAACGCGTACGGCGGAGATCACGGGAGTCAACGTAGGCGACTTTATTGATCTAGCGATTGATCCCATCGGTCCCGGAGCGACAACGCCAGATGCAGACGGCGATCGGACTCGTGGCTGGATGACGATCTCTCGAATACCTGATTTGGCGGACAGTATCGAGTCTGACCTTGGTTCAGCGATGCGAGGTGTCGCGTCAACGGCCTATCTTCGCATCCCCTTCAATGTTGACGACTTGGGAGCTTTAGACGTCATCACGTTGAACATGAAGTACGACGACGGTTTCGTTGCTTACGTCAACGGTCAGGCAGTGATTGCAGAGAACGCACCCGACGTTGTTGGCTTCGATTCCACAGCGACGGAAGCTCGACCGCTCGCTGATGCAACGCTTTATCAATCGTTCGATTTGACGAATGATCGCGATGTGTTTGTGGTCGGCAAGAATGTTCTGCAAATTCACATGCTCAATGCGGACATCAATGATGACGATCTCCTGACGGCTGCCCAATTGACAATTGGAACGGTGACAGCTCAACCGACCGAATCACGCTTTTTCAGCACACCGACGCCAGGTGAACCCAATGGTTTGGGCGCCGCCAAATTGGGACCGCTTGTGACGAATGCCAGTCATTCGCCAGCGGTTCCATCAAAGGGTGAATCGATCGTCGTGGCAGCTGAAGTCTCTCGAACTTTTGCGGATATTCAGTCGGTCAATTTGAATTACCGAGTGATGTACGATGACGAAGTATCCGTCGCGATGGTCGATGACGGAACGGGTGGCGATGCGACGGCGAACGATGGCATCTACACCGCTACCATCCCCGGAGACCTGGCTGAGTCAGGGCAGATGATTCGGTGGTATGTTACGGCTACCGACACGGACGGTTCAGCGGGCCGCTTGCCAGCCTTCATCGATCCCGTCAACAGCGAACAATACCAAGGAACTGTCGTTGACGCTGGCATGGTCGATTCTCAACTCCCCGTTTTGCATTGGTTTGTGGAGAACCCGAATCGAGCGGCCCAAGCAACCGGCACCTTCGGATCACTTTTTTATGAAGGTGAATTCTACGACCAAGTCCACTTCGAATTACACGGCCAATCTTCCTCTGGCTTTCCAACTCGAAAGAAGAGCATGAACGTGGACTTGCCGAATGACCATCGGCTTCTCCTGCGTGATGACCTGCCAAGGATGGAAGACATCAATTTACTCACCAACTTCGCCGACAAATCGAAACTCAGAAACACATTGGGTTACGAGCAACGAGCATCAACGGGCGGCGCCCATCACCTCGCCTTCCCGATGAGAGTTCATCAGAACGGCGAATTCTACGCGGTTTACGACTTTGTCGAAGATCCCGATGAACGTTGGCTGCAACGTATTGGCTTCGATGAAAATGGTTCACTCTACAAGATCTACAACACATTCAATTCCCACGCTGGTGCGGAAAAGAAAGCGCGTAAATATGAAGGCGACGGCGATCTCCGGGCAGTCGTCCAAGGAGTCAACAATCGAGACCGAGACGCTTCCTACGACTATATCTTCGACAACATCAATCTCGCCAGAATGGCAAACTATTTGGCAGGATTTGTTCTAACGTCGAACGTCGACTGTTGTCACAAAAATTACTACGCCTATCACGACATCGATGGGACGGGCGAATGGTGGTTCCTGCCCTGGGACGTCGATCTCAGTAACGGTCGCGTTTGGGGTGGATTCGGTCGCGCCTACTTCGATGACACCATGTATTCTGAGCGTGGTATTTTGGTTGGCGGAAACAATGCGTTGATTGGCAAGTTGTACAACAGCATCCCGGGCTTCCGCGAAATGTATTTCCGCCGGGTCCGCACGTTGATTGACGAATATGTGAAACCGCCGGGAACTCCCCGTGACGAGTTACCACTGGAGTCACGTGTTGACGAGTTGTTCGCTCTTTTCAAACCTGATGCGGATCTGGACAACGAAAAGCATCCAGCAACCTGGGGCCAAATCGGTTTCCAGACGTTTGAGGAAGGTGTGCAAATCCTTCTGAACGAATACGCTGAACCACGTCGCAACTGGCTCTACAACACTCAGGTCATGGTGGACGATTCGGATGTGACCACCATTATTTCCGGCGAACCTGGCGCCACGATCGCCCGATACATGATTCCGACCGACAACTCCTTGGGTACCGATTGGACTCAGCTCGACTTTGATGATGGAACATGGCTCTCCGCTCCAACCGGATTTGGTTTTGAAGCCACCAACGACAACTTCGAAGAGCTCATCAAGACCGACATCCAGGCCGAAATCTCGGGCAAGACTTCAATCTATACACGTATCCCATTCACGGTAGACGACCTCGACAGCCTAAATGGGCTTACGCTTCGAATGAAGTATGACGACGGTTTCGTCGCCTACATCAATGGTACGGAGGTAGCTCGCGATCGACTGCGACAAGACGAACCAACCTTCGACTCGACCGCAAGATCAAGATCGAACCGGCTTGCGAAGGAATTCGAAAACTTCAAGATCAGCGAGTTCATGGATCAACTACGTCCGGGCACCAATGTTCTGGCGATTCACGGCATCAATTCCGGCCCCACGGGCAATGACATGCTTCTGTTGCCGGAACTCGTCAACGGTGAATTGAGTTCAGGTGGTGGCGACATTCCAACGGCACAAAAGGGCAATCCCAAGATTGACTTTGGGGATATTGAATTTGCCCCCGCCAGCGGGAATCAGGGTGGAGAGTACATTCAGCTGGTCAACAATCATGATTTCTCAGTTGATATTTCCGACTGGCATCTAACTGGGGACGTCCAATGGACCTTTGACCCTGGAACAGTTCTAGTAGCAGGCGGAACACTTTATGCAACTCCGAATGCCAAGGCCTTCCGAGCACGGTCCGAAGGGCCTACCGGTGGCATGCGTTTGTTTGTGCAGGGTAATTACGACGGCAACCTTCCCAATGAGGGCGGTAGCTTCCAACTGGTGGCTCCCGATGGCGAAGTTGTCTCAGTCGCCAACTACACGGGTGAGGCGACGATTGTCCAAGAGAATCTCCGCATCTCGGAGGTCATGTACAATCCGCTGAATCCAAGCGAAGCTGAGTTGGCGATCGACAGCAGTCTTGTCAGCGATGATTTTGAATACATCGAGCTGGTTAACATTTCGACGAGTTCGACCATCGACCTGTCAGGCACGCAACTCCGAAACGGGATCACGTTTGACTTCGACACCGGCTCCGTCAAACAACTTGCACCGGGTGAACGTACGCTCGTCGTTCGCAATGCTGATGCGTTCCGAATTCGCTACGGCGACGACTTGATGAGTCTCGTCACGGGCGAATTCAGTCTTAGCACCGGACTTGCAAACGAAGGCGAATTGATCACTTTGGTCGACGGCAGCGGCGCTGTCGTCAACGAATTCGAATATCGGGACCAGGTCGACCAGGGTTGGCCTGTGACTGCGGATGGCATCGGCAGTTCACTGGAAGCGCGTGACTTTGCTGGAGATTACAACGACGGCGCGAACTGGGCCGCCAGTAACAAGCTTCACGGAACGCCGGGAACCGCCTATCAGGCTCCTGCTGCAGGTCTTCGCATTAATGAGTTCCTGACTCGTGCTATCGATCCGGCCGTCGATCAGATCGAACTCTATAATGCCAGCAATCTTTCCATTGATCTGGGGAACTATTACCTGAGCGATGCGAGCGACAACGTTAATGCTTTGCAGAAATTCAAACTTCCAGACCAAAGCCTCTCGCCCGGCGCATACATCGTCTTCGATGAATCCGCCTTCAACGCGGAAGAGAATCCCAACGGCTTTGGCCTGAACGGTCTTCGCGGTGAACAACTGGTGCTCTCCCGAGGAAACGGTAACTCGATCACTCATCTGGTCGATTTCGTCGAATTCGGTGCGGCAGCCGAAGGAGAATCGTTCGGTCGCGTCATCGATTACCAGTCAGTAATCGCTCCCATGAAGGAAAACAGCTTCGGAGCCGCCAATGGCGAAGCTCGTGTAGGTCCGGTCGTTGTCAGTGAAATTAACTACGCACCGGGGAATCCGAGTGAAGCTGCACTAGCACTCGACGCGGATCTGAGTTCGGAAGACCTGGAATTCGTCGAAATCCAGAACAGCTCATCCGGCGACGTCTCACTGAAGGACTGGAGACTCCGACTGGGTATTGATTACAACTTCGAAGACGACGCCACGATCGCATCCGGTGCAACCCTGGTCATCGTACCCTTTAATCCGGATCGAGTTGATAACGCGAATCGAACGGCCGCCTTCCGTGCCCATTACGGCATTGGCGAAAACGTCACGCTCGTCGGCGGCTACGAAGGACAGCTCCGCGATTTGGGTGAAGGCGTGAGACTGCAAAGAGCAGGTCAGCCAACGGAAGATGATCCCAACTACATTCCTCGGTTGCTTGAAGACGAAGTGGTCTACGACGAATCCGCACCGTGGCCCACCGATGCCCTTGGTAGCGGCATGTCGCTGACCCGCACGGTTCTTCAGGGCTTGGGCAGCGACCCATCCAATTGGACCGCTGCGACTCCGAGTCCAGGTTCATCGGCAGATCAACCGGGCGATGTTACTGGAGACGGTGTCGTCGACGCGACTGACATCGACGCTGTTTGTGGTGGGCGCACGTCGGGCGACCTGCAATTCGACCTGACGAACGACGGCCTCGTCGACGAAGCCGACACAAATTTCCTGATTCAAAATGTGTTGCAGACAAGTTTTGGAGACGTCAACCTCGACGGCAAGTTCAACTCGAGCGACCTGGTGCTGATTTTCCAAGCCGGCGAGTACGAGGACAATCTGGCCAGTAACTCAACCTGGGCTACGGGCGACTGGAATTGCGACGGCGATTTCACCTCGAGAGATTTCACTTATGCATTAACGTATGGTGAATATGATACCGACGAACCTGTGATTGAACCGGCCGCTGCTGCCGTGGCAGCCGCTATTCACAATCGCGACAACATAGCCAAAGACAGTTCGGACAAGCCACGACAACTTGTCACAAACGCAGGTCTCGTTTTACACTCACAAGAGAGCGCTCGTCATCACGATGCCGTGTTTGAAGACGACACCGAACGCACGTTTGAATTGAGGAATGTTGATGAGGAACCAGCAGAAGATCTGCTTCAGAGCCTCGATGATGACAGCTTCAAAAATAACGCTGCGATCTAGTTAGCGTTCGGCAGACCGCCGATGCGTTCTTACCGCGATCTTGACCCTGGCTTGTTTCAGGAACTATGGAATGGGCCAGAAAGGCGAACGTCCGGCGAAAAAGTGGACGTCTAAAAATCTCAGTTCTGCGATAAGTGATCTACAAGGCGGTCGTTCCTTTGAAAAGGGACGCATGCTCTACAAACAAATTAAGTGTACGGCTTGTCATCGCATGGATGGCGAGGGCAACGAGTTTGGGCCCGATCTCTCACTCCTCAACGAGTCATGAACAGCCGCAAAGATACTACGGCACGCACTCGAGCCCTCTCTTGAGATCAACAAAGAATTCACAGCGTACCATTTCGAATTGAAAGACGGCCGCACGATCAACGGCCTGGTCGTTGCTAAAGGTCCCAGCTTTGTAAAAGTCGTGGACCAACCTCTCAAGAGCTTGCGTTCGATCCGTATTTGATTAGATTCGATTCTTGACCGCCAAGCATCACGTGCTTCTTTCATGCCCGAGAAAATGCTCAACCGCCTTTCCCACGATGAAATTCTGGACCTGATTGCCTACGTTGCATCGCGAGGCAACAATCAACATTCGATCTTCCAATAAACAGGGAGCCGCTGACACCTTTACAACGACGCTGCATTCTAAAGAACAAAGACGATCCCCGAATCTGTAACCGCACGGAATGCTTCACGCAGCTACTGTTGATTTGAGTTCGGTGCTGCTTCAGTTAATTTTGTTTTCGGGGCAAAACGTGCGAGCAACGCGGGCAGAAACACAAGATCACCAAACAGCGCCGCACTGATGGTGAGCATCCCCATCAGCGCGAAGATCCGATAAATTCTGGCATCACTCCAAAGCACCGTACTAAACCCGGCCACCAAAACGATCGTGGTCATCACCAATGCGGTACCGACGCCTGTGAAGGCACGTCGTATTGCCTCATCACGGCTTGGCTGTCGCGCTCGTTCTTCTTCGAAACGAGTGAGAAAATGGATCGTATCATCGACCGCAATGCCCAGACAAACCGTGAAAGCACAAACGGTCACCATTTCGAGTGGTTGCCCCAGGAACACTAAAAAGCTACCTGTCACAGCCAGCGGAAACAGGTTCGGCAAAAGGGAAATGAGCCCCATCCGCAACGATCGATAAACAAAGGTGAGCACCACAAAGATGATGACGATCGCGGTCCCCAAACTGGTCGCCAAATCCATCACAATCTTGTAGAGGTTCTCCCATCGCCAAACAGCGGAGCCTGAAAGTTCGATAGTGAATCTCGGATTGGTCTCACTGATCTCCTCCAAGCCCTGTTGAACCCGTTCGAACACAGGACCATAAGCGGCAATCCCCAGATCCTGAACACGAAAGCTAACCTTGGCACTGCGTCGCTCTGGCGTATAGAACGCTCGTTTCAATGGAGGCGGCATGAGCTCCAACAACGACATTCGATCTCTCACTGGGCCATCACCTGGCAATGACTTCAGGAGATTCAAGATTGAAAGCGGATTACCGATCAGTTCTTCTTGACGAATAACTTGATCAATTTGCTCAAGGACATCGAGGATTTCTGGGGATTGGGTATCGACCCCATCGTTCCAGGAGAGATCAACATAGGCAAACTCAAGTCCCCCCAAAGCACGATCCAAAAACTGCATCCCAACGGCAGCTTCACTCCGTTCCGGTAAAGAATCGGTTCGTCTTTCGTCAGGCCTAAGTTGCAGAGAAATCGCGCAAAGCACTAGGGTCACCACAATCCCAAGGATTGCCATCCGCCTTTGCCGCCTGAGGACAAACTCGACGATACTGCCGACGCGACTCAAATGTCGATCAACAAATCCCTTATCGTGTCCCACATGCACGTGTTTTCCGAGCCAAGTTATACACGCAAGCGGGATACTGGAAATCACCGCAATGAATGTCAACAGCACACCAATCACGCAGGCCTCGCCAAACTCTCTAACACTTTCATGATGAGCCAACATCAGTGATCCCAGGCCGATTGCAGTCGTCAATGAAGTCAGACCACATGCCAACCCTACCTCGCGCAATCCTTTACGGGCCGCATCTCGACGGGAAAGCCCTTTCGCACGATAGTTTCGAATCTGGACCATCAAATGGACGCCATCCGTAAGACCGATCAGACTCAACAGGATGGGCAAGACGACATCGTTAAGAAGACTGTCTCGATACTCAAAAAAGTTGAGCATACCAAGAGTCCAGAAGACGCCCAGCGTCGGAGCTATGGCGACCACGATTACCGCCCACACACCCCGAAACAGGATGAGCGACATGATGGCAATCATGGTGTAGGCAATCAGTCTATAGTTTGCCTGATTACCGACCCGTGAATCCTCAGCTGCAATTTCCAGGGGAATTCGTCCTGTTACGAGGAAATTAAAATCGACTTCGTTTTGCGCCGCAATTTCTTCGGCGGTTTGTCGGATCCTGAGGGTGCAATCCTCATCACTTTCGGCCATCAAAGTGTCGAAACGAAGCAGCATTAACAGGGTGCGCCCATCACGAGAGAGTAGCTGACCACCGACGAGCGGATTATCAATTGCTTGCTGTCGAGCCCTCTCAAATCGCTCTTCCGATGCTGTCGACCTGGGCAGCAATGGTTCAGGGAAACCAAAGATATTCAAAACGGGGGCATTATCGAGCCACAGCACACTTCGAACGTGCTTTAAGGATTCCAGGCCCGTGACGATTGACCGGAGTGCGGCGGCGCCCTGCGGTGAAAACAGGTTGTCTGACTCAATAATCAAAATCGCATCGGAACGAGCCAGATTGACGGGATCGACTGCCGGAGGTTCTTGGGTAGATTTCCTGGAAGTGGTCTCACCCGCAGCGTCCTCTGCAGCTGCTCGGGGAAATCTATCGGTGATGATTTCCGGATTGACATATCCCACAATGGCCAGGGTCGTGATGGCCAACAGCATCACTGCTGTGATCCAAGGTTTCTCAACGATCCAACCCACACTTCGATCAAACGCTTCAATCACTGCACGTCATCCTTTGTCAGCGACCTGTTCGTCTTCGAAATGCTGCTTTCAATTCGTCGGGTGACAGCTTGCCGTCACGATCTTTATCTACCTGACGAAACCCACTTCGCCTGAGGGCGATGGTCGATTCGTCACGAGAGACAGTTCCATTTTTGTTCTTGTCAAATCGCTCCAAGAACTCTTCGACGAATTGATTCTCCTGATCTTGCAGCGAATTCGTTTGAGTCTGACGACGCGGTGACAGGGCCTTTCGATCCAAGTCTCGGGGAATGGCAACTTCCAGCATGACGAGCGCCATCTCTTGCCACGTTTGCTCTCCCCAATAGATATATTCGTCGGGATTTGGATTATTTGGATTAGCCTCTGAATTATCGAACGTCGCTTCGAATTCAATTCGATCGATATCGGCTAACGATATAGGATCCGTCAATTGGTATGAGTGCTGCCAATTAAAATCGTAAGCGGGAACATCCAACATAATTTCTGATGTGGATCCTCGCGTGGCGACAACGCGAAAGCTTTTTCCACGGAAGTGCATGTGCGGAATAATCGACAATAGCTGTCCGCCGCGTGGTAAATAGCTCACCTTACTCTTAACAACGAGATTGGGATCTCCTGGTGGAATCTCGAAATCTTGGTCGATGCCGAGGATGGTGTATTTTTCGTCCGTAACCTGGGAGTCGTCCGCGAAAAAGAGTTCGGCCTTGGTCAGATCGGACTGAACACGACCATTGGGCGTATAGTGTTGCTGGAAGACAAGCTTGGAACCGGCAGGGATGCGTTTTGCTTGAGTGTCACTGATAGGTTCCATACGTTTGCCAGGGATGTAATCTGCCAACCATCCCAAACCTCGGAAAGGCGCTCCATCCGGCGGTCTTACAAAAACGATGCTGTGGTGAACCACGGATGGATTTCCGGGAACGACCTTGATCGCTTTCACCCACTTGTCTTCCGTGAATTCAGGATCGACGACGAAATACTGATAGTCAACTACACCATCCGCCGGAACTTCAAAAGGGCTGTCTCGCATGGGAATGACAAGATCTGGTTCTTGAGTCGTGTCACCAAACTGGAAGGAATCGGATTGCGGCAGCTCAGCGACGTCTCCGTAGGGCGTACCCGCCTCAACCCATTTCCGCAACAACTCTTTTTCGTGAGATGGCATGTGACGCGCATTGGCAAAATGCCCGAAATCCGGATTCGCATGCCAAGGCGGCATTCTGCCCTGATCGACGACCTCGAGCATCATCTCTGCCCAGCCTGTCACTTCGTCGTAATCCGTCATCGCAAACGGACCGATCTCGCCTTCACGATGACACTCGAGACAATGTTTTTGCAGAATGCGTGAGATCTGTTTGGAATAGGTTACGGAGCTCGTGGCGAGCGGTTTTTTCACTCGACCAATGATACAACCGACCGCTTGAGTTCTTGGAACCGATACGGACTCTCCCGCCAAAAGCTGATCGATCGCCTCGCGCAGATCTCGGCGCCGCGGTTCTGAACGGGTAATTCCCGGAAAAAACTGGTCATCAATTCGACCTCGGTATTTGATTTCAAGCTCGCGATCAAGAACGAAGACTTCGGGAGTTCGCTCGGCCTGAAACTGATCGGCAATTCGATTCTCGTCGTCCTTGATGAAGGTAAACTTGCACTCATGTTTGTTGGCAAATTCCTGAAGGTCGGCCAGCGAGTCCTGGCTGTTACTGTCCACTGCAATCAGTCGGACTCGACCCTCGTAATCGTCAACCATCCGATTGAGCCGAGGTGTGTAAAGTTTGGCGAGCGGACACTCAACCCCGAAGAAACACACCACGACGAGTTCGGCCTCAAACCCTGGTTCGAGCTTAAAACCTTCGCCATCGATCGTCGCGGCGGTAAAACTGCGCCCATTCGTTTTCGCGGGTGCATCACTCGCTGCTGAACCAACGTCATCGGCCAAAGTCGGCTCTGAGACAATAAGTGCGACGGCAAGAATCGCAACGATACGCATCATGAATTTGCTCTCAAGTAGAAAATTCGTTACACCAGACCTTGATGGGACACAAACCGTACTACGAGGCGAAGGCCAGTCGTTGCAAGATCCAGTCAGCAACAAACGCGGAGTCCGGACCAGGGATTATATAACGAACGCAGCTGATTTTGACTATATTGTGGTGCATTCCGCCCAAAACAAAGGCAGTTCTCCATGTGTCGGCTCATTTTGCTTGTTCTCTTTACCTTCTTCACAACCTGGTGCTACGCGACAGATCTTCGAGCTGAAAAACCTTTAACGCTCGCAACCTTCGACGTAGACGCCTCACCGCCGCTTCAAAGTCCGGTCGCCTACGCACTCGCCAAGGAAATCACCGATCCGCTGAGCGCTCGGGGGATTGTGCTAAGAGGTTCTGGACCACCGATTGTGGTCTGCGCAGTCGATTTTCTGGGGATCGGAAACAGTGGCTATGATCAGTGGCGTGAACGACTGGCCGAAGCAGCGGGAACCACCGCTGATCGTGTAGCCTTGCACGCGTTACATCAACACGACGGTCCTCGCTGTGATTTTGCCGTAGCCGAAGTTCTGGCAGGCTACGGAATGTCAGGCGAACGATTCGATGGCGAGTTTTGCGGCCAACTGATGGATCGAGTAGCGACGGAGGTCGCGCGTGTTTGCCAGGAGGAACAACAACCGATTACCCACGTGGGACTGGGGAAAGCAAAGGTCGAAAAGGTCGCTTCCAACCGCCGAGTTCTGGGGCAGGAGGGCAAGGTGTCGATCGTTCGGTACAGTCGAACCACGGATCCCAAAGCGATTGCGGCCCCCGAGGGAGTCATCGATCCTTGGCTCAAATCCGTCACCTTCTGGAACGAAGATGCACCGGTTGCCATTCTGACCTATTACGCGACGCATCCGCAAAGCTATTATGGGGACGGTGAGGTAACCTCCGAGTTTGTTGGGCTCGCACGCGATGCGCGACAGGAGTCTCTGCAAGTCCCTCATATTCACTTCACGGGAGCAAGTGGGAATGTCGCGGCGGGCAAATACAACGACGGATCGCGCGAGATGCGTCCCTTGCTGACCCAACGTTTAGCGGCGGCCATGAAAACGGCGTGGCAGGACTCCCAACGGCAAAAACTGTCAGCGAAGGACATGGACTGGAGGGTCGTGCCTGTCAAACTACCGCCGGCAAAATATTTGAAACGAGATCGGATTCTGGCGGTGCTGCAAGATGGTAATGCCGATAGTCGTGCCAAACTTTCGGCGGCCTCGGATCTGGTCTGGCTTGATCGTTGCAATTCAGAACGGCCTATCGAGCTGAGTTGCTTGCGATTGGGGAATGCTTATCTTCTACATCTACCCGGAGAGCTATTTGTTGAATACCAACTGGCGGCACAAGCCATGCGTCCCGATGCGTTTGTCGCAACGGCAGCCTACGGAGAATACTCTCCCGGTTACATCGGTACTGCCATCTCGTATTCCCAAGGTGGTTACGAGGTTCAAGAGGGTGTGTCTCGAGTTTCAGCCGATGCCGAACAAATCTTAATTGATGGCATACAACAGCTAGTCACGGAGAGCGCAGCCACCCCACAACCTCCCTCCCAAATTGTCGTCGATGGAAAATTCGAGGATTGGTCAAAAGTGCCGAGCCGATTCGACCCACTCTACGATACCCATGACACCGCACATTCCGCTGCCGAAGACGAGCCGCATTACGTCGACCATCGCGATGTCGATCTCTTGGAATACAAGGCGACGAATGACGATGAGAATATCTATTTCTATTTTCGCTCTCGAGGGAAAATTGGTCGCACTCAGCCTGAATCGCCGGGAAAACGCGCGGGTCGATACTATGCAATCGTCACCATCGACGTCGATCGTGACGACGCCACGGGCTACAACCTGCACGAAGGCGGTTACTATCCGACCACCGACGGTTACGATGTTAACGCTGAGATTGAATTTTTTGACGGCTCACACAATACAGCTCATTATTTGAATCAGGCTGCCGACGATTCCGAATCGCTTGCTCTAGCGTTCCAAGAACAATCTCGCGGTCGATTCATCAATAATCGAGATGGTCCCTATCCGGCCGGTACCATCGCACTCCGGCACGGCCACTACGATTTCTACACCCAATGGGTATATCACGCGGACGATACGATCACATTCGTGCGAGACAAGGGACCAGTCGTGACCGGGATCGCAACGGCTAAAACCTCGGCGGACGGTCACCAACTAGAGGCCTGTTTTCCACTGAAAGGATTCTTGCCCACGAAGTCGGGAAAACTACTGATCACGCCTGGGGATACTGTAGACCTATCATTCTCACTGGAGGCCAGCGGAGAACTGGCGGCAGGCAAAGACTGGGCATCGGACACGGCACAGCCATACACCTTTAAGCTGTTACCTGAGTCACGTCGCTAATCATCCCGACGGACGAAGGAATCCGATGGCATGATCTGTCGGACCAAAGATCGTCCGCGGAGCACAGCAAGGCAGCAGGAACTCGCGCCCAGAAAGGCATCCAAAGGCCTCAACAAGGATCTGTACGAATCGTCATCCACCCAACTGCAAAGCAGCCAGTAACAACATAGATTATACGCCTCGATAAATTCCCAAGCAAAAAGACTAGAATAGGTTGTTCGTTGAACGTACTTGCACTCGAATCTTCGTTCTAAGAAAATATGTCTGATGGATGGGTTACTGAAAATGCACACCGCGGTTTAGCCAGAACGGATTCGATGTTCAGATCTTCTTTGCTCTTCAGTTTAGCGTTGTCTATTGTCCTCCCAACTGCGACCCATGCCAGTCTTTACGTGCCTGCCGGCCTATTTCCTGGCGACACCTACCAATTAGTTTTTGTGAGTGATGGGCTTATTGCGGCAACATCCAGCGACGTTTCGACCTACAACAATTTCGTACAGTCCCAGGCCGCGCTAAGTAGCATCACCGGTAGCGGTGATGGCATCAGTTACAGCGCCATCGTCAGTACTTCAACGGTCGACGCACGAAACAACGCGTTTGTGTTCGGTCCCGTATACAGTATGAATGGTGAACTCGTTGCGACAGGATTCACCGATATTTGGGACGGCGGCTTGGAAAGTGAAATCAATCGTGATCAGTTTGGCGCTAGCATCGGCGGAAAAATTATTTGGACCGGGTCGGATCAGGATGGATACGGCGTGAGTTCATTCGAACTTGGAAGTGGCGCTGTTTCTGTCAGTGGGAATAGCGGCCGAGATGGTGACAAATGGATCGACCAAAATCGCGAATACGCAGCTACAGCAGAACATCGCATCTACGGTCTGAGTAGCGAAATCACCGTCCCTGGTTCCGAACCAATCCCTGAACCATCGGCAGTTGCTATCTGGACCTTGCTTGGCTGTGCCTCTTGCGCGGCAGTTTTCTGGCGGAAAGGGGCAGCAAAATCTAAGCCTTCGGGTCAGCAAGTCAATTAACTCTGGCGTGATCACTTCTGGAAACTCCAGGATGCGATCGATCGGAGCCACCCTCGAAGACGATCTTCTTGAAAAAAACTGTTCTCCCTAGGGGTGAGCGGAAGCCTGTGGTTTAATAATAGTAGGTAGAAACACTGGACGGTTTGGATGAATGTCCTAACGTGTTCCAATTCGTTCCATCCACAGATGAGGTTCCATAAGTGTTCGGGCGAAACGCTTGTGTCATTCTGACGTTAATCGCATGCCTTGGCTCCTCGCGACAGGTTGATGCCAAGGATTATCAATCCAACCAACGACTGCGGCGACCGGTTTGTCTGGACTGGATCGGTTCCACGCAGGCCGCCATTGGCAATCGAACTGGTTCGATTTCCATCTTGGATCTGTCGAGTCGCGAGATCGTCGATGAGGTTGACCTTGGACAGTCCATTACAGATCTCGCAGTGATCGACGCCACAACGATGGTGGTTATTTCAAACGAGTCTCACTCATTATTGGTGCTCTCAAGAGACACAGCTGGTTGGTCTGTCATTGCGCGTCACCCGCTATCGCAGGAGCCAGTCGATCTTCAATTGAATTCGGATCGCACGATCGCGACTGTCAGCTCTCTCTGGTCACATCGGCTGACAACGTTGAATCTCGCGACGCCCAACCGCCCTGAAACACTGGTCGTAACCGACCTGCCATTTGCCCCAAAGCTGCACGCGTGGATCAACGATCGCGAGGCCTTGGTCGCCGCGGCCTTTGGCGGCGAACTGGCAATCGTCGATTTCATGAATGGTCGGATCGTTCGCCAGCGAGAATTACTCGCCACTCACAACATATCCGGGATCAACATCGAAGGGCAGGAGGTGAAATTGACACACCTCATGCTGAATCACGAGCAGGCAACGACCGGTTCGAACGTCCACTGGGGCGACATTATGTCAAACGTGGTACGCACCATGGATCTCGATTGGTTCCTGTCATCGAAGCCGGAAGAAACGACTGCAGCAGACATTTATTACCTTGGTCACCCCGACGACGCAACCGGTGACCCCGAGGGGATCCTCACCACGAAAGACAGGCGGCAGATCATCGCCTTCGCGGGCATTGATGAAATTGGCATCAGCGACCCAGGCGCGAATTATTACCGACGAGTCCCTGTCGGTCGGCGTCCATCAGCTTTCGCTCTCAATCACGACGAAAGCCTGCTGTTAGTCACTAACCGTTTTGATGATTCTATCTCATTCATTGACACGCAACGACGTAAACCGATCACCACCGTCTCCTTAGGTCCTACCCGGGAGCTTACGCTCGAAGAAGAGGGAGAACTGCTTTTCTATGACTCAAATCTGTCAAGTGATGGCTGGTTTAGTTGCCATAGCTGCCACACCGATGGTCATTCGAACGGGCAACTGAGCGATACCTTTGGAGATGGATATCGTGGTTCTCCCAAGCGAGTTTTGACCTTATTGGGTGCTCATCAAAGCGGCCCCTATGCGTGGAATGGTCAAGTCACAACGCTGGCGGAGCAAGTTGAGAAATCGATCAAAACGACGATGCGAGGGCCACAACCAACACCCCAGCAGGTGGCGGCAATCACCGCCTTTGTCGAGACACTCGTTCCACCGCCGGGTGTCAGTCTTGCTCGATCCGAAGTCGATTTAACCAAGCAAAAACAAGGGCGAGCGATTTTTGAATCGGCTGGATGCGTCGAATGCCATCGAGAAAATCAGAAGTACACGACGGCTGAAAATTATGACGTAGGCCTGGTCGACGTCGAGGGGAATCGAGAATTCAACCCTCCATCACTGCGAGGTGTCAGTCAAAAACCGCGTTTACTGCACGACCGTTCGGCCCACGACTACCGCGAGGCGTTACAAATTCACCCGAATGGTAAGCCGCTTGAACTGAGTGCTGATGAATGGGACGCATTGACTCACTTCCTTAATTCACTCTAAGAATACTGAACTTTTCATTGGTGAAGAGGTGAACCCTGACATCCCTCGTGATACTCTAAAGAACTATTATCGGGCAATCAAAACCAACGCACGATTATCCTTTGGATACCATGTCTTCGTTTTCTTTTCAGCCAATCACGCGAGTCCTCGTTTTCGGTTCACTCCTGATCCTTGGGGCTTGCCGCGCGGAATCTCCCACGCCAAACACAAGCGATTCGAACGCATCTCAAGAGGCATCCAATCCGGGAGAGGCTGATGAGGTTCAGGCGTTCCAACAACAACGTCCGACATCGGCTGAGGACAAACATGTACTCGTGGCTCAACGCCAGGAACTTGACGAGACCGTTTGGCGACAAGAAGTGGTGGCTCAGCAATACGAACAAGCATTGGTCCAATTATGGGATGCCTTGTTGGACGAAGCCCGCGTTCCGGATGGAGACGAGCTATCGGTCTTGGCAAATCAGGTCCGCTTCAATGAGATGCAGATCGGGAGTGCAGGCCCGACGGAACAGTGGGACCATGGGATCACCGTTACCCCGCTCAACAAGACCCCGCGCAATTTGAGCGAAAGCGAATGGAAGGGATTGGTCGGCCTCGCGAAAACTCAGGGCTATCGCATCGTTCAAACTGAATGGCATCATGCCGAATTCGATAGGCATGACTCGGGGCAGGCACGATCTAAAATCTCGATGGCGATTTATGCACGCCACACTTCGGGCAACGAGCGGGTTGTGATCCGAGGCAATTTGGAAGTGACCTGGCGTCCCCGTCCCGATCCCAAGTCGATTCCCATACCGGATCGCATCGACACGACGGATTTAGAGATTTTGCGGCAGCAGGGTTCTGTTGCTTTCGAAAAAGTGTTGACGATTGACCATGCCAGTCCTTCCAACCGTGCCGGTATTCAACCGATCATCACTTATGATTTGAACGATGACGGTTTGTCAGAGATTCTGCTCGTCGGCAGCAATGAACTTCTTTGGAACGAAGGCGATGGGAATTTTTCAAAACGAACACTATGTACGCATCGGGAACGAGGATTTGAAACTGCACTCGCCGCGGATTTGACCGGGGATGGCAACGTCGACCTCATGTTGCCCGGTCGACGTGGTGATTTATTGCTTTACCAAGGCGACCAGGGGCATTTCTCGACCCCTCCCTTGGGAAAGGCCCGCGAGGGAGGTCCTCTGATTCAACCTCAGGTGATTACCGCAGGCGATATCGACAAAGATGGGGATCTTGATCTTTGGATAGGCCAATACAAGATCGCGTATATCGGTGGTCAGATGCCGACTCCATATTACGACGCCAACGATGGCTTTCCGGCCTATCTTCTCTTCAATGATGGAAAGGGCCGCTTCAGTCCCGCCACGGAAGAGACGGGGCTGGCTGAAAAACGATTTCGCCGCAGCTACGGCGGTTCGTTCGTGGATCTTGATACCGATGGCGATTTAGACCTGCTAGTCGTCAGCGACTTTGCCGGAGTCGACCTCTATCAAAACGACGGGAGCGGCTATTTTCGGGATGTCACGGAAGAGACCTTTGACGATCGCCATCTTTTTGGCATGTCGGTATCGTTTGCTGACTTCGATCTCGATGGTCGCACGGATCTATTCGTCACAGGAATGGCCTCAACAACGGCAAGGCGGCTCGAGCACATGCGACTTGGACGCGTGGATCGACCCGACATTCACTTGATGCGATCTCGGATGGGTTACGGGAATCGAATGTATCTGTCACAGTCGAATCGCTTTGTTCAACCCGAATTTCGGGATCAGGTCGCGAGAACGGGCTGGTCCTGGGGATCAACAGCTTTTGACTTTGACAACGACAGCGATGTCGACATTTATGTGGCGAATGGTCACAGCAGTGGCAAATCCACCAAAGACCATTGCACTCATTTCTGGTGTCACGACATCTACGAAGGAGACTCGAAACCGAACCCCGCTAACCAGGCACTCTTCCAGGATGTCTTGGCTGGCTATTTTGATCGCAGTGAATCCTGGGACGGATACCAGAAAAACTCCCTACTCATGAACCAAGACGGCTCAGGATTTGAAAGCATCGCCTTTTTGCTCGGAGTCGGCCAGGAGTTTGACGGACGAGCTGTGATCAGCGACGACATCGATGGAGATGGGCGGATGGATCTACTCGTGATTGAAGACCAGTGGAATGATGGGCAACGGCTCCACATCTTCCGAAATCAATTGGATACGGGAAACCACTGGGTGGGTATTCGCTTGCAGGACGAACCGGGTCATAGCGTGCTCGGATGTCGCGTCACTGTCGATGCAGCGGGCAAAAAGCGGACTCGCGAAATCCTAGCCGGCGATTCGATTCATGCTCAACACGCACCCACCGCTCACTTTGGTCTTGGAGCAACAGACAAGATTAACGCGATCGAAGTAAGCTGGATCGACGGACACGTGGAACGGATTAAATTACCTGCTTGCGATCAATACCACGTCATCACTCGCTCCAGCGTGGCGAAGCCCTGACCTGTCACCGCGGCAGCGTTAATCTGCTATGACCCCGGCAACAACTTCCGGATTCGCTGAATCGTTTCCTGCAATACGTCGGGAGATAGCTGGCGGATACCAAGAATGTAAACGATCGCTCCAACAGTCCCAATCACAACACACTGGACGATGTAGAGCGGTATACCTTCAAGTCCTGTTCTTGGGACGAGGATATAACCGGCGGCACAGGCCACTGCAACAGCCAGCAGGCCGGCCACGAGGGGTGACAAAAACACATCGCGGAAATCGACCAGCAACCTTCGCGGTCGTTTCAGTGCAAAGGCAAATTCAACAATCGTCGCAAGAGTATAGAAGACAGCAACGGCGATCGTGAGGCCGACAACCGAACCGAGTAACGTACCGAGGATGGTGAGTGGAAAAAAGAAAAGGAGGGAACCACCGACGACAAGCATGTGAGTCCGAAACCGTCCCTGAGCTTTCATGAGACTCGCAATAGGCCAACTCATTGATCGAAAGGTCATTCCCAGGCAGATGATTTGAATGAGTGGAATAGCGTCATACCAGCGTGGCTCAAATAACAGTCTCACTAATGGATCGGCGATGGCAGACATCGCAAAGCAAACGGGGATGCAGACAACTGCGATGATCTGAGCAGCGCGAATAAACGCATTCACCTGTTTGTCGGCTTCCGACGGCAAACTACTCAACGCCGACAACAGCACCTTGGAGATTTGCAAGGTCAACAGAGTCATTACATGACGCGAGATACGAAAGGCGAAAAAGTATAGGCCCACAACACCAACCGCTTCAAATCGCCCCAGAACAATGTAGTCGCCCTCTTCAATCACCCACGCGAAGAACATTGATCCGACAACCATCATTCCGTCGTTCAAGAGATACTTCCAGCGGCGAAATTGTGGTCGCCAACGAATCGGTACGGGTGCTACAAACCAACAAAGAGCGAGATTCAAAAGATTTGCAATGATAGCGCCATATGCAAAACTGAATGCTCCCAGCCCTTGATTTGCGAAGTAGATCTTCAGCAACGCATCGACACTCATCGTCACCGCACCGATGATGGCCAGCTCACGAAATCGCATTTCGATCTGCATTTTTGCGCGGTTGACCGCACCGAGTGTCCCGATGGGAAAGATACAGGCCATCACACAAATCAGATTGGTGAGCTTCTCGGGGTCGGGATAGTGATAAAATTTTGCTGCGAGTGGCGCAAAGAGCACAGTCATACCGAAAGCCACAAGCCCACTCACCAGCGACAACCAAAACGCAATACCACTCCAGATATGAAATGATTTTTGTCGCTGGACAAGTACTTCCAGGACGCCCGCTTGATGAAACATTGCGGCAAACGAATAGACGGTTAAGGCAAGACTATAGAGTCCAAAATCATCTCGAAGCAGTAGCTTGGCCATCACCAACTGCAGCAGCAAACCCAACAACTTGATGTAGAGCACTTGTGCCGACATCCAAGCAGCACCACGCGAAACGTTTTGGCCAAGGGAGCTTTTGGATGGATTGCTTGCAGACATAGATCGTTAGGGTTCAATTCGACGGCTTACCAGCCGAAGCTCGGATGAAGATTGGCATCCTATAAATTGGCATCCTCGGAATGCTCCATCACGAGAACTGGCCATCGTGAGGAGGAATCATCAAATGGGCTCATCTCAGCTCGAGAAAACAGCGAAAAAACTATCGACAGCTGCAAGTTCTTCAATCCTGAACTGCGTTTCTTTCGCTACGATCGGTTCAGTCAACGCAATTCGATCGAACCATTCTCATATCGCTACGTACGACAGTCCGTTCAACTTCGCCCGTGTTTGTTATGATTTATAATGCATTATCGAAACTTTACCGGCTCAGCACCCATCTTTTACTGAGGATCATGTCGCGATGAGTGATTCAACTTCTAGCTGGACGGTCGCGCAACAGCGTGAACGCCACTATTACGAGACCCGAGCAGCATCGCACGGCGACCACCAGCAAGTGTACGCCGAATTTCATGCTCCTTTTTGGCGAGGCATTCTCGAGCGATTGACCGAACTGGAGTTTCACGACGGCGGCTATTATCTCGACGTCGGTTGCGGTCCCAACCCGATCGTCGCTTTTATCGATAAAGGCACTCGAATCGGCGTTGATCCGCTGATGCCCTTTTACCGAGAAAATTTTGTCTTCCCACCCGATCTCGAAGTTCACGAAGGCACGATCGAGGAACTTTCGCCGGTTCCCGACGGGTCGGCCGACGTCATCTTCTCGATGAATAACATTGACCACATCAAGGATCTTGGGGCAGCCGTGAAAACACTTCGCCGCAAGATCAAGGAAGACGGTCATCTCGTGATTTCCGTCAATATCGTCAAAAGTGCCTGGGCTGCTGGGTTATCGAAGGTCGTCGACATCTACAAGGTCGTCGATCCGACTCACACCTACCACTTCCACTCTCCCCAAGAAGTCGCCGATCAGATTTCGGACCACTTCGAAATGGTCCGCTACGAAAACATCGACGCATTGGCTGAGGAGATGGCGGAATTGAAGAAGTCGAAGGACACCGAAGCCACCTCCATGAAGGGGCGCGTCCGCGACAGTCTGAAGTTCCTCAAGAACGACATGCTTCTGAGAGAGGATCTCTTCTTGCTGCTCTTTAAGCCCAAGCCGGGTACGTAACGGACAGAGCTCAAGCTTTAAAGGTACATGCCCAAGAATCCCCCGGATTCATCGCTTTCCTGTTGAATCGGATCGATGCATTTCTGGGCTTTTTGCAGATCGCCGGCTCGCACATATCGATCGAACTCGACGGCGACCGATCGCTTGACGGTGCCTTTAAACCACTGCACGAATGGCTCAGTTAGCCAATCACAGGTCTCCGCAGCCAATTCGACGTCCCGATCACACGTCTTGCACAGTTGGTCATCTTGTTCGGTGAGAAGCGGAACTCGATCGCACCTCGTTGCTCATCGTGCATCAGTCGATAGGTGCAACGTGCGTTGTACAGATAATAGGTATTGTGAGAGCCGTGCCGTTCGATGGCCTGTTTAGCCTCTCGCAGAATGCCCGATATTTCGGCGACGCGTCCATGGGTACTTCCAGTCGCGTAATCGAATGAAGCGGCAACAATCGAATGTGATATCAACCCAACGAATCATGACATCACCCTAACGTTGAAACCCTGTCGACCGTTCCCTGATACCGAAACTCCCTGTTCTTCGAGTTTCGGCAATTGCGGGGAATCCATCCCAAGCGAGAAACTAATTGCTCACGCCGCACTCCTCAACGTTACTTCGTCCTGTGGCTTAATTCCACCCCAGAGAAAGCCAGCCATTGTCTGCGGAGATGTGATCGAGTTTCAGATCTTCCAATTCTTTCAGACGTTCTGGCAATTTAAGCCCTTCCCCCTCAATCTCCGGTTTGAAGAGACCTTCGAATTTGTTCGTCATAAAGGTCTTGTTTCGCAACTCTGTCAAACTCAGCCGTTGCCCTTCCTTTCCGGGATAGGTCACATCAATTTCCCCCTGCCGAACCAGCTTGACGCGACCTTCATTAACCTCGATGGAATAGGTAGCAGCGACCTCCATCGGCTGTCGCACAACCTGATCAGCACGAGTAAAGCGTCTTCCCCGAATGGCAATAACAACCTTATTGTCATTGAAGGAAATGGTGAGTGGGTGGAGCCGATCGAAGGTAATGGACCAGGGATCATCATCTTCACTGATCACTAATTCCTCAGGAATTTCACCGGTTACCTCTTCTACCAGATCCTGAGCCCGTTCATCCGTCATCAGATATCCGCCAATTGCGTTAACTGCGGAATTCAAGAACAACGACTCATGCACCTGAACG
>MDTD01045223.1_pt1 | contig 22164 bp, 20 predicted proteins | sample 811221 | NCBI WGS metagenome assembly MDTD01 (sample SAMN05326646, study PRJNA326480) | marine metagenome | isolation source: seawater | place: Pacific Ocean: South West | collected 2011 | reverse complement strand
TCAGATAATTTAATAGATGATCCTTCCTCTAAAATTACAGTATCTATAATATTATTTTGAAATAATTTATTAGCTAAATAATTTTGAAAATCTGATGATTTTGTTAATAAAATTATTTTTTTTTGCATATAATAAATCTTTTTAATTTTTCTTAAATTAGCATTTATTCTTTTTTACTAAAAAAATTTGATTGAATTCTAATTTTTCCTCCTTTAAAAAATTTCTTGTTACATTTTTTATTTTGATTTTTTTATAAAGTTCAACTTTAATACATTTCGGTATTTTGTTGATATTTTTGGTAACTATATATTTGATGTTATAATTTTTAATAGTATCTATTAAATATTTATCGTTATTTTTAACCTTAAATGAATAAATATTTTTATTATAAAAAATACTATCTCTTACTACATCTAATAACAAAATATTTTCATTAGTCTGAAAATTATTTAAATTTAAAGCATTAAAATAAGTGTATGAATATTTCTTCATAAAACCGTTAGTATTTTGTGAAACGTTAGTAAAAGAATAGAATATAAATAAAGATAATGTAATTGCGATAATAAAAACCTGTAATTTAAAAAAATAATTAATCATTTTTATAATCTTAAAATTTGAATACCAAAATAAAAGTAGTATCGACTCAAGGTAAAATCGTGACATTATTTGACCTGAAAAATATATTAATAAAATACCTGATATTGAAACATAAAAATATGGTTGTATTTTTTGTGTTAAGTTTTTATATAAAATATATAAAAATCCAAAACCTGTAGCTGCTGATAAATAAGAAATATTCGTTGGGACAATAAATTGAAATAAATCAGTATATTTAAAATCATCCGCACGCCACCCTTGTTTGGAAATAGTATTCAATAGGTTTTTGTACTGCAAATCTGTATTTAATAGGTTTGATAAAAATGGAGCTACTGGATCTTGATAAAAATAATATTTGTTTAATAAGATTGGTAAAATTAAAAGTATTGATGCTAATATTAAATACCTTAAAAATGTTAAACTTTTTATTTTGATTTTAATTAAAATAAAAATTATGAGAGGTATAGACAGTAATAAATAATTTAATTTTCCAGATATATAAAAAATTATTAATAATGAAATAACTAATAATGATTTATTATTAATTTTTTTTATACTTGAACTATAAAAATATATAAATATTACTAAATACAAAATTGCAAAAAAAATTTGCAATTTTTGAGTATTCAATAAAAACAAAATTAACGGCATCGAAAAAAAGAATATGAGAAAATTATTTTTTTTTACTTTTTCCAAAGATAAGTATAAGAATATAACAAGTGTGCTAAAATTTAATAAATTACCTAAATTTGAAGATTTAATTAAAACTGAATTTAATAATATTATTTCAGAATTTAAATATAAACTCAGTTCAGTGTATTTTATTGGATCAAAAATATTTTCATGATTATACAGATAAGCTAGCGGAAAATTTAGATGTATAGAGATACTATCAGCATCAGTAATAGGTAAGAAACTTATAATAAGAAAAATTGATAAGATAAATGTATATACAAAATCTATTTTGGTATATTTAATATTGAACTTAATTTTTTTAAAAAGAATTATAAATATTAGTATTTTACAAATATAATATAAGTAAAAGGATAAAATCTTTTGCTCAAGTAAAATTAATAAATTAAAAACTAAGCAATCAAGCAAGAAAATAAAATAAAAACTTAAGAGATATGAATATTCAAAATTGTAAAAAATTTTTTTTTTTTTAAAAAAATTATTTAAGTTATTAGATAATGATAAATTTATTATTAAAAAAATAATTGAATATAATAAGGAGAAAATAACTGGTGTATCAAATGCTAATTTAAACATTATTTTTTCTTAATCTTACAATTTTTATAATTAGTATCTTTGAAATCAAAATAATAAGTATTGGGATTTTCACTGAATTTTAAACAATAATACTCTGAGTTTTTATACATACCTCCATCAGACATTATAAATTTAGAGTAGCTTTTTTTACTCTTATACTTATTTAGAAATTCATATCTTCGATTTTGAAGTATTTCAAGATTACCTGAATTGCCAAAGGCTAGTGGTGCATTTTCATCATTAAAAAAAAATTTATTTTTTGAATTAAATTTGTATAAATAAGTTTTTAAAAAATTTGTGTAATTTAAAAAATCACCCTCTTCTATTAGTAACTTAGGACCTATTATAATACTATTATTTGAAAAATTTTTTTCTTTTTCGATAATTTGAATATCAGATTTCTTGTTTGATAAACTATTTATAAATAATATTAGAAAAGCAATACTTAATAAATTCACTATTTTCTTTTCAACAAGAAAAGATGATATTTTTTTTAAATTTTCTAAGAAAAGATAAATTATAATCGATATCACTGGCATAAACCAACGGATGGGAATATTTGAATAATAGCTAAGGAAAATAAATAATAATAATATTGTTAGAACTAAAAAGTATTTTATTTTTTTATTTTTTACAAAAGGATAATAAAAAATTGATAATAATAATGTTATAAAAAATAAAATATTTAAGTTTATATTTATTAAACTTGTAATCTGTGAGGGTTGTATATGTACATATCCAAAAATAACTTTGATATTTTGTACTATGGCACTTGTAAACCAGGGTGATAATACTGAAAATACTATTATTAATAATCCAATTTTTTTAAAATATTCTGACTTTTTTTCATTAGGAATTGCTAAGAAATTAAATAATAAAATATATTCCAATCTTTCACTTACTGCAAAAGATAAAAAAATAATTGAAATATAAGGTTTATTTTTTTTTAAACAAAATGCTATAGCAGAAAAAATAAATGCTAAAAAATATGGTTTTCCAGAGAAGGTTATCTCGGATAGCAACGGTGAGAATGCAATTAAAATAAAATATTCAAAATAATAAGACGATTTAGAATATTTACTTAAATATATAATAAAAATTATATTTATTAAAAATAAAGATAATTTTATATTTGTAAGATCATAGTAATTTTTAAACAAAGTATAATCAAAAAAACTAAATAATGATTTCATATTTAGGTCTGAGAAATTTTTAATACAAGTGATCAAAAAATCTAAATAAATAAGTAACGTTCCAGTCCATGTTGATATGCCGGTTGGTGAGTGCGAATATGAAGGTCTAAGGCCTTCAGCCAAAAGCAAAGAGTCTGATAAGTAACCTATTTCGTCACGATAATCAGTGAAAACAAAATATAATGATAAATAAAAAGATAAAATTATTAATGTAAAAAGAAATAAATAGTTTAAATTTTTAAAATTAATTAAACTTTTCATTAAATTCATTTTTAGTAATATTAAATATTATAATCGCAATCCCAAAAAAATAAAAAAAACCATTAAATGATGAAAAAAAGGAACCGGTAATCTGTAATGGCCAATATAATATGAAAAATGCTGTAAAGTATTCAATTGAGTTTTTATTTCGAAGTTTTATAGAAACAAAAAATTTAATTAAAATATAAAATAATAAGACAACACAAATCAACATAATTATCAATCCAAGTTCAGCAGCTAATTCTAGATATATATTATGAGGATGTGTAGAGCACCTAAAATCCTTTTTTTTACTATCAATTTTATTGTACTTTATATCACTACAGACATACCGAAACATTTTTAAGCCTGAGCCAAAAAATTTGTTATCTTGTGAAATCATAATCGCAGTAAGAAAATGAGCGCCCCACTGCGTATTTTTAAAACTATCTATTACAGTTTCATCGCTTTTAGTAGAAAATTGAATGGCAGTTTTAACTATAACTTTTTGGTAAATTCCATCATGGTATTTTATTGTTAAAGATCCAATAATTAGTAAAAAAAACATAATTAAAATTTTTAGTTTACGGCTATAAATATTAGTCAAACATATGTATAAAAATAATCCGCTAATCATCATTACTATTGGTGTTCTTTGATTAGCTAATAAAACAAATCCCGATCCAATTAATAAATACAATAAAGTAAAAATTTGATTTTTCTTAAATGTATTTATGAATGGCAATGAAAAGAAAAATAATTTTGATATTACTGACCCTGAAATATACTCATCTTTAAAAAAACCACTTAATCCAAAACCGTGATTTGTAAAAGGAGTAACTCCAAATATTGATCCATTATAGTACTGATAAACCATACTAATCATTATAGATATCAAAACGAATGTGATACATTTTGATAAGTTTTTTTCAAAATTGTCAAAATTTTTTAAAAGATAAATCAAACAGATTGCTAAAAATATAAACCTCACGATACTGAAAAACCTCTGCATACTTTCTTGAGGTAAATTTGAATAATAGATATTTATAGAAAAAAATAAAAGTAAACCTAAAATCCAATAAAGGTATTTTATCAAAAATTTAAAAAATAATTTTTTCTTTAGTGAATAAAAAAAAAAAAATAATTACCAGCAATATAGTTGAAAAATTTAATAATGCTGGACCGGCTAATAATGAAAAAATTGATAAATAAACTAATACATCTAGAAAAAAGAAATTTTTTGATTTATTAATATCAAAATTAAATTTAATCATTTTTTTTTGTATATATTTATAATATTAATCTGTTTAGTATGAAATATTTACCATTAGTATTTAGTTCACTTGTATGTTTAATTTGCCTGACAAACTACAAAATTATTTCAAAAAAATTTAATTTATACGATAAATCAAATAATAGAAAAATACATAAAGGTAAAATTTCAAATATAGGAGGTATTGCAATTTTTTTATCTCTATTATTTGCATTAATTTCGAATCAAATAATTAGCGATAATCAGTCATTATCTTTTTTTGCAGTAATGATCTGTCAGTCAACAATGTTGGTGCTTCTTGGTTTGGTAGATGATAAAATAAATCTTCAACCAACTTCCAAAACTGTTTATCTTGCAATTGTTTTCATCTGTATTACCCCAATATATCAAAACTTTATAATAAGTAATTTAGAGTTCTTAAGCATTTCTTATAAACAAATAGAATTAACTAAAGTATCAATTTTTTTTACTTTTTTGTGTTTTTTTATTTTTTTTAATACAACAAATTTTCTAGATGGAGCAAATGGTTTACTTTCTAGTATAAGTATATTTTGGCTAATCGTAATAATCGTAAATAAAGCAACGTTTAATGTTATAGAACTATCTTTTTTGATAAGCTTATTAATCTTTACATATTTTAATTTTAGAAATAAAGTTTTTTTAGGTAATTCTGGATCAAATTTAATAGCAATTTTTTTAGCGTTAATAACAATAAAAAACTATAATGAATATGACTTCTTAAAAAGCGACGAAATCTTCTTTTTATTTTTATTACCTGGATTAGATACTGTTAGAATTACTATTGAGAGAATGTTACATGGACAAAATCCTTTGACCCCAGATAAAGAGCATCTTCATCATTTAATGATGAAATACGTTAACAAAAATTTTGTTTGGATACCATATTTAATTTTAACAATGACTGTATTTTTTATTTTTAAGTTCACTTTAAATATATTTTTAAGTTTCTTCATAAGTCTTGTTTTATATTTTTCAATCTTGATTTTTCTAAAAAAAAATAAAAAATGATTAACGTATTTCTTTCCTGTTTTGTCATAACATATTTTTTAACATTAGTAAGTGGTAGTCTAAAAATATCTTTAAAAAAAAATAGTACCTGCGTCTGTGAAGAGATTGTATTTGGTTTAATAATTATATCTTTTATAGCATTGTTATTTAATTTTTTTTTACCTCTTTCTCTTAATTTAAATACTTTAATATTTTGTTTAATAATTATAATTGCTTTTTTTAAAAAGATTTTTTTCAAAAATAAGGATGAAATACTTATAATTTTTACAATATCAATCTTAAGTAGTTTGTTCTTATTATACTCTGACAGCTACCGACCTGATGCAGGATTATATCATTATCCGTATATAAAAATATTAAACGATGAAAAAATTATCTTTGGCCTCTCGAATTTGCATACGAGATTTGGTCACATATCAATTTTACAATATCAATCAGCTTTTTTTAATAACTTAATTTTTGGATTAAATGCTACGGTAATACCTTCTGCTGTTATTGCATCAACTATTATAACCTTAATTTGTAAAGATATTTTTTTTTTATTAAAAAACAAAAATCTGAATGTTAATTTCTTCTTTTTGTTTTTCTTATTAGTATTCATATCATTTAAGATGAATAGGTATGGCGAATTTGGAAACGATGCGCCAGCTCACTTTTTATTATTTTTTTTAACTTATATATTTATCAAGAATTATAAAGTTAGAGAAAAATTTGGTGATATATGTCTAATTTCGATTTTTATTATACTAAATAAAATAACCCTTATTGCAGCTCTTTTTTTTCCAATGATACACTGTTTTGTTAATAGGTTAAATCATATACAAATCTTCAATTTTAAAAGTATTTTATGTGTATTTCTTTTATTTTCATGGCTTTTAAAAAATTTTTTTATCTCTGCTTGCCTAGTTTATCCAATGAAACAAACTTGTTTCGAAAATTTCAGTTGGTCTAATATTAATAAAATTGAAAAATATTCAATTGGAATTGAAGCATTTGCTAAGGATTTACCTAGTCAGGATGAAAGTACAAAGCTCAAAGGTGATATTTATTATAAGAATTTTAATTGGTTTAAAACTTGGGTTAACAATCATTTTAAGGAAAAAATTTTATTTAATATGGGTATATATACCGCCATATTATTATCTTGTTTTTTATTTTTAAAAATTAAATTCAATAGAATTTATGAAATTAATATGAGATATTTAAAATCTGACCAATTTCCATATTATTTAATTTTAATTGTTAGTATTGTTGGAGTTTCGATTTGGTTTTTGAAATCACCAGTTTTTAGATTTGGATATTCATATTTAACTCTTTTGATCGCTTCAGTATTTTGTATTATTTTAAGTAAAAAATTGTTAAAAAAAAAAATAGTCTTTAATCAACTTTCTTTAAAATTTTTAGTTATTCTTTGTATGTCTGCAATTATCATAAAACAGGTAGTCCGTTTTGAAAAAAGATTTCATGAAAATTATAATAATTATCCTTGGGTTAAGTATTATGGATCAGGTGTTAAAAATAACCCCACAACGAATAATCCAGTAAAACATAATAATAAAATAATATATAGAACACCTGCGGCAGGTGATCAATTATGCTATTTCAGTAAATCAATTTGTACGCCGCAAAGTGAAGTTGACCCCAAAATAAAGTTTGAAATAAAAAAAAATTATAAATTTTTTTCAATTTCTCAATCTAAAAATTTGAAATAATTTTTAGTGTTTCATTTAAAGTTTTTTTCCATGTGTATTGTCTAGTTACAATTTTTCCTCTTTTTATAAGAGAGTTTCTTTTTGATTTTGATTTCAACAAAAATTTAATACAATCACTTAATTGCTTTATATTATTTTGCTGAAAATATAGAGCGGCATTTTTATTTATTTCTTTAAAAGTTTTGTAATTTGACAATATAACTGGACAATTTCTTCGCATACTTTCTAATGATGGAAAGCCAAAAGATTCTATTTTCGATGAGTTAATACTAAAAAAAGATTTTTCATAAAATTTAATAGTAAGATTATTAGGAACATTATCATAAAAAAATATACTATTTTTTAGGTTGTTCGTTTTAATAAATTTGCATAATTCTATATAAAATTTTTTATCTAGAATTTGAGTCAAAAATAATATTCTAGGTAATTTTATATTATTTTTTTTTAATAATATTAATGCTTTAAATATCAATATAATATCGTGATATCTTGTAATGGAGGAATTTATTAAAATATTTTTTTTCTTTACATTTTTTTTTTTTGTATTTTTCTTAATATGATCACACCCTAAATGAACATAAAAGTTTTTTTTTTTATTCAGTCTTATTTTTTTTTCCAGCTCTTTTTTTGAATTTTTTGAACAAAAAATTATTTTATCTGCAAGTAATATGGATTTCGTCATTAGGAATTTAATACAAATTTTTTTTAAATAGTTTCCTGGTAATAATTTTGGATATAGCCAAATTAAATTAGAGTGAATGCCTAATATTATTTTTTTTTTAAAAAAAAAAAATATTAAAGGACAATAATTTAGTGGGCAAAAGATTACTTGAGCTTTGTATAAAACACTTTTCAATGGAAAAATCAATTGATCATAAATGATTTTAAATACACCGTTTGAAAAAATTGGATTAACAGAAATAATTTTAATATTTTTTTTATATTGATTAATTTCTTTTTTTTTTAAATAATCTTGGCTTATAAATACTATGACTTTTTTATAATTTTTTATATGTGAGGAATACTTTAAATTTTTATAAAAATTTACACAGTAGGTTTTGGATCCGCTTTCATTGGATGTCCCTATTAAATTAATTGCTAAATTCATTTAAAAATATAAATAAACCAGATAATAAATATTTAAAAGTATGAAATTTTTGGTAGCAGGCGCTGGTGGTTTTATAGGTGGTCATTTAGTGAAAAGATTAATTGACCTTGGTAATAAAGTAGTGGCTGTAGACAATAAAAAATTAGAAAACTGGTATCAGATTCACAATGAGTCTGAAAATTTTGAGTTAGATTTATCTCTAATGCCTAATTGTATGAAGGTAACTCAAAATGTAAATGGCATATTTAATTTAGCCTGTAACATGGGCGGGATGGGTTTTATCGAGAATAATAAAGCCTTATGCATGATTTCAGTGTTAATCAATACACACCTTTTGATTGCAGCAAAAGAAAATAAAGTGAAAAAATTTTTTTTTTCATCAAGTGCCTGTGCCTACAATGTGAATTTGCAAAGCACAGACAAGGTAATTGCTCTCAAGGAAACCGATGCATATCCAGCTATGCCAGAGGATGGTTATGGCTGGGAAAAACTTTTTAGTGAAAGAATGTGCAATCATTTTTATGAAGACTATGACATGGATGTTAAAGTTGCCCGATATCATAATGTTTATGGTCCTAATGGCACTTATGACGGGGGAAGAGAAAAAGCACCCGCTGCTCTTGCTAGAAAGATTATTACCTCAAAATTAAAAGGTTTAGACGAAATTGAAGTCTGGGGAGATGGAAATCAAAAAAGATCATTTTTATATATTGATGACTGTATTGACGCTTCTATTAATTTATTCAATTCTTCTTTTAGAGGTCCTGTAAATATAGGAAGCGAAGAGTTGGTGTCTATAAATGAAATGATAGATATTTTAGAACATATAGCTAATAAAAAGTTTAATAAAAAATATTTGTTAGATAAACCTAAAGGTGTTAAGGGAAGAAATAGTGATAATACATTAATTAAAAAAGAATTAAGTTGGGAACCAAAATATTCTTTGTCTGATGGCCTTAAAAAAACCTATTATTGGATTGAAGAGCAAATAAAAAAAAATGAAAAATAAATATCTTAATTTATATTTTAATAAAATAAATTTTTCATTATTTACAATTGATGAAAGGATATTTCATAAGAGTGTAAATTTAATTAAAAATTTAAAAAAAAAAAATAAAATCATTTTTGTCGGCAATGGTGGAAGCGCTTCAATTGCAAACCATTGTTCAACAGATTTCAGTAAATTTTTAAAAAAAAGGTCAATGACTTTCAATGAGCCTAACCTAATTACATGTTATGCGAACGACTATGGTCATGAAAATTGGATGAAAGAAGCTCTCAAAACGTATGGTGATAAAAATGATTTACTTTGTTTAATCAGCAGTAGTGGTCAATCCAAAAATATTTTAAAATGTGCAGATCAAGCAAAAAAAATGGGACTAAAAATAATTACATTTTCAGGTTTTGGAGGCTCAAACACCTTAAGAAAAAAAGGAAATTTAAATTTTTGGGTAAATTGTAAAAATTATAACATAATTGAAATGACACATCACATATGGATATTATCGATCTGCGATTATATTCTATCATCTAAAATTTAAATGGGAATTACACTAGGTATAAATGCTAATCATGCAGACTCCTCAATTTGCATATTTAATAAAAATAAATTAATTTTTGCAATCGAAGAAGAGAGACTTAACAGAGTTAAACATTGGGCTGGTATTCCCCTACAGTCTATAACTGAGGGTCTAAATTTTTGTAATATCGAAATAAATCAAATTAAATATATTACAATAAATACTAATCCCCTATCAAATTTAAGTAAAAAAATTCCTTATTTTTTTAAAAATTTTCTTTTTTCTAAAAAATCAAAAGAGATTATTAAAAGGCAATCATTAAAGTATAACCTAAAAAGAGAAATCAGAAATCATTTAGGAAAAAATTTCAAAGCAAAATTTTATTATGTAGATCATCATTTAAGTCATATTTCATCAGCCTTTTATCCTTCAGGATTTGATAAAGCAGTTGGTCTAACAATTGATGGATTTGGTGATTTTTGTAGTTTTACAATTTCTGAATGTTCCAAAAAAGAAATAAGAATTGTTGATAAGATTTACTTTCCTCATTCCTTGGGTGTTTTTTACGAAGCTTTCACTCAACTTATAGGATTTCAAAAATATGGCGAAGAGTACAAAATGATGGGCCTTTCTTCTTATGGTGAACCAAAATATAAAGACATTATATTAAATAATTTTTTTGTTAATAAAAATTACAAAAAATTAAATTTAAATTTGTTTAACCATCATAAAAGAGAATTTATATATAATTTTTCTGGAGAACCAAAGCAAAACATATTATTTAATGATAATATTTATAAATTATTATCCCTCGATAAAAATAATATTTCAGAGAAAGAAGTTAAAGATCTAGCAAGTTCATGTCAAAAGATTTTTGAATTGATGTTACATAAAATTTTAGAAAAGATTAAAAAATCAAAATATTCAAAAAATATTGTTTATGCAGGCGGATGTGCGTTAAATTCGTTGGCAAATTTAAAAATTGTCAGTGATAGTTATTTTGAAAATTTATACATACCTTATGCCCCAGGCGATGCTGGTGGAAGTATTGGATCTGCTTTACATTTTTTATCAACAAAATATCAAGGTTTTGAAAATTTAGATAATCCGTATATTGGAAATGAATTTACCAATGAGGATATAAAAAATGCTTTATCAATCCCAGAGTATAAAAAGATCAAATTTAAATACTTCGAGGATTATAAAGAGTTAAATAATGAAATTGTAAATAAATTAAATGATAAATGTGTAATTGGAATTTTCAGAGGTAAAATGGAATTTGGACCTCGAGCTCTCGGAAATAGATCTATTATTGCCTCACCTTGCTTTAAAGATATGAAAGATATAATAAATCTGAAAATCAAAAAAAGAGAAAATTTTCGACCTTTTGCACCATCTATACTTGAAGATTTTAAAAGTGAATGGTTTGAGACCACTTTCAAAAATTACTACATGTCATCAGTCGAAAAAATTCAAAAAGAAAAACAAAAACTCGTACCTGCTGTAACGCACATTGATGGTACTGGAAGAGTTCAATGTGTAAAAAATAATATTAATATTAAATACTATGACTTAATAAAAAAATTTTATGAGAAAACAAACGTTCCAATAATTTTAAATACTTCATTTAATGAAAATGAACCAATTGTTTCGAGCCCGAAAGAAGCTTTGGATTGTTTTCTTAGAACAGATATGGATGCTTTAGTATTAGAGAATTATTTAATTACGAGATAATAACTATCTTACAATCCTTAAAATCATCTCAAAAATCATCCAAATTCGAAATCTAATAATATTTCCACCAGTCAAACTGAGCAGAAATTTCCTAATTTTAATTTCTTTAAAGAATTCATTTAAATTAAAATTACTTTTTGATATTTCTGTAAATACCATTGAATTATTAGAAACAACATGTCTGTATCCTTTTACATTTCTTTGCAATGAAAAAAAAATATCTTCACAATATGCTTTACCTTGGAATTTAAATTTTTTAAAACGCTCTCTCAATAAACTTTTAGAAAACATTATACATCCCCCAGGTAACCAATCTACTTCGGTATATTTTTTTCCACTATTATCTCCAGGACCATAGCTTAATGTAAGAGATGTTATTTTACCGTACTTACTGGTTCCATAAGGTGCATCACATATTAATGTTTTATATAAGTTAGTAAAAAAGTTTTCATTTTTTTCAGATGTATGTAATGGAGTATTTCTTTTATTGAAAAATCTTGGTCCAACTAAAAATTTCTTCCCTAATATTTTTTTCGTGATTAGTAGTTTTTGAATCGTATCTCTCTTAAATTTAATATCATCATCACATTGAATTACTAACTCAGATTTACAGTATGAAAAACCCAATTTTCTTTGCTCTACCTGCCCTTTATGGCTTGATCTTATAAACTTAACGTTTCGAAACTTTTTAAACTTATTTTTCTGTATATCGTTAAAATGAATACAATAAATTTTTTTTGGTTTAACTGCTCCATTATTAATAGAGTTAATTGTTTGATATAGCATTTGTCCATCTAATGTAGGAATAACTATGTCAATACTGCTATTCTTCATTAACTATAAAATAATTAAATATTTCCAAAGTCTTCAGAGGATAAAAATTTTTTTATCCATTTTTCGAGGGTATTTTTATTCATCCATTCACGATTTAATTTTGAATTATATTCAAAATTTGCAAAAACTTTTTTACCATTTTTGATATAATTTTTATCTTTATACAAGTTATTAAAAGATGGTAAAATTTTAAAATATTTTTTATATTCATATGTATAAAAGGAATCCTCTTTTGAAATCATAGACTCGTGAATTTTTTCACCCGGTCTAATACCTATAAATTTAATTTTATTTTTTTTATCAATAGTTTTAGCAATATCGATAACTTTCATAGATGGAATCTTGGATATATATATTTCTCCACCTATAGAGTCTTTTAAAGCTAAGGTAACTAATTCTACTGCTTGTTCTAATGTTATCATAAACCTTGTCATTGCTTTATCTGTAACTGTAAACTGACCTGTTTTTTTTTGTTTTAAAAAAAAGGGAATTACTGAACCCCTTGATCCCATTACGTTTCCATATCTAACAACAGAAAAATTAGTTGCTGAATTATTTTCTAAAAAATTAGCTGAAATAAATAGTTTATCTGAGCACAATTTAGTTGCGCCGTATAAATTTATTGGATTACAAGCCTTATCAGTAGATAATGCAACTACCTTTTTCACTTTACTTTCAATGCACGCGTTAATTACATTTATGGCTCCATTAATATTCGTTTTAATACATTCAACGGGATTATTTTCAGCTGTTGGAACTATTTTTGTTGCCGCAGCATGTATGACAATATCGGAACTTTTTATTGCTCTTAGAATTGAAGAATAGTCTCTTACATCCCCAATTATAAACTTAATTTTTTTTATTTTTTTATACTTTTCTTGTAAATGCCATTGCTTCATCTCATCCCTTGATAATATTCTCAATTCTTTAAAATCTTTATTTTTTGATAACAGAGATAAAATTTTTTTACCAAAAGACCCTGTGCCACCAGTAACTGTAATAATTTTATTTTTAAAAATATTTTTTAGCATTTAAGCTTCTAATTATTTTGTTAAAACACTATTTGAGTTTGAATAATCGGTTAAAATAAAATCTTCGCCTGTACCTAACATATTATGTAATTTTGCACTTTTATCGTTACTCCAAACTAGAACTTCTGGGTCGTCATATAAAAAATCACAATTTTTACAATAATCTATACTATCAAAATTTTTAGTTTCGTGAGCATGTCTTAATTTTTTAAATTCATCTCCATAGTAAACTTCTTCAAAAGTTGAAGAGTCTAGGTGACCTAATATACTCTTTTCTTCGTTTGGTGGTCCCAAAGTTTGACAACAAGGAACTACTGCACCAGTTCTACCTTTTTTTCCACCTGCTCGTACTGTCAACTCCGGTGCAAAAGGTCTACCACAAGTTCGTCTATCTGTTTTCTTTCTTGGATTAGTATTTTTGTAATTTCCACTCCAATTATGCATTCTCCATATATATCCGATTGAACCTACTTTATTAATAACATTGTTTTGATATTCATTAATCTCAAATTTGGTTTGGTTATTATCGGTGATTAGATGGTAAGTGCTTACATCTAAATTTGATTTATTTTGTTTTTTGTAGGAAATAATCTCACTTACGTTGTCAATTATTAAATCAAAATTATCTATATTCATCCATTCTTTATACTTTATTTTATTATATCCAATTACACTAAATCTAACAAAATCAATTCCAGCATTGACAACATCTTTCATAAATTGACCTTTCAATCTAGCGCCATTGCAATACATAAAACATTTTAATCCTCTTTTTTTAACCGCTTCAATGTACTTTGGTAAGTCCTTAGCCATTGTTGGTTCACCACTACCTTCAAGATTAATTTGAGGCTTCCCATATTTAGGAATTATATCATCTAATATTTTTTCAAAATCTTTAAGCGGCATTTTTCTTGTAAAGCTAGATCCTCTCCCAGGGTTGGATTGAGGACACATTTGGCAAGTATAGTTACATCCTCCAAATACTTCCATAACAATTCTTTTAAGCTTTAAATCCATCGTTTTCAGAGATACTTTTTAAGAGTTTCTATGTCAATCATTCGAAAGTAGTTATTAGTAAAATCATTATTAAATTCAATTAAATTTGACTTAAGATAGTCATTTAATTGATTTTCATTATTTACGGACTTGTAACCATCAGGAAAATCATGAAAAGGGTTAATATTTAAATCTGAAAATCGATTATAATATATTGGTGCTAAACCATGCCTAGCAGCCTGTACTGCAAGTGTAGAACCTCTAAAAACAAATGCCTCACATATTTTAAAATCATCTTCAATATTGCTATTTTTGGATAACATTATCCTATCATTATTATTATTTTTAAAAATTTTATTTAATTGGTCTAAGAAAATTGGATGAAATCTTATTAATATTTTAATTTCTTTATTTTTACCAAGAATTTTATTTGCAAAATTAAGAAATAAATCATTCTCCTCTACATAACCCTCTGGAATAAATAAAAGTTGTCTAATTTTTTTGCCTTTAAATGTTTTTCTTTCAATGAATCTATTGCTTCCTAGGACATCAATTTTAATATCTTTATCTTCTAGATTTTTTTCCAAAAATTTTAAGCCTGAGGATCCTGCTGTAAAAATTATATTAGGTGAAAATTTTTCAGGCATTTTCAATTTAATCGCATTTTGATGCTTAAAAATTATTGAATGTGAAAAAGCGTATCGTTTAATAGAATTTTTTGTATCATAGGATGCTGCATAAATTAATCTTTCATATGAGTGACCCTCAAAAGTAGTAAAAATAATTTTAGGTTTTATTATATTAAGTAAAAAAAAAGTGTTATGGTAAATTCTTAAGTTCTTAAAATGCTCTTGTGAAAAATTATTTATAATAGACAAAAAAATAATTTTTCTCTCTAAATCTTTTGCTTTAATAAAAAGCTTAATAAGTTGAAACATATGAGAATTTAAATTTAAAAAAATCTTTATCTCATTAATAAGAGATAATTCATCGTTTATGTGTAGCTTTTCACCGTCTGATTTATGATGCTTTATATAAAAAATATCTAAGTTTTCAGAGTTTATTTCTTTCGTGATGTGACTAAAGTAAAAATCATTCTGTTTATTATTTTCATCGTAATTTTGATGAAGAGAATGAGAAAAAAAAATTATTTTTTTATAAGAAAAATTATTTTTTTTTTTATTTATTTTGAATATAATAAAGAAAATTTTTAATATTGAGTACAAATAATTAGCAAAAAAAATAAATATACCTTTTATAAAAAAACTTTTTTTAAAAATTAGATCAAACTTCTTTAATGAAAAAATATGCTCTCTAATTACATTCAGTGTTGGGTTTGAAATAAAATATAAATCGCAATTTTTCTTAATAATATTGTTGCATATTCCACAAATTGAAAAATACTTTTCAAGATTCCACTTTAATTCAGGCATTAAATCTCATTATTATTTTTTTATTTTTTTTTTTATAAAAATTAAATCCAGCATTAAAAAAAGCGATTCTTGCTCGCATATTATTTTGATTTACACCTAAATAAACATAGTTGATATTAAAATTTTTTTTTAATAGTTTTATTGCTCCAAATATTATATTTTTTGAAAATCCTTTACCTCTATACTTTTTATCACCTATAATAACACCTAAATAACAAGAACTATCGTTTCTGTTTATATTATCAAATTTAATATTCCCGATATGTTTATTTTTTTTATTGAATATGCCTATTATTATAGAATCTTTATTTTGATTTTTTTTGACAAACTGTTTTAGATTTGTGAGAGAGTGTACATTCTTGTTGTCAATAAAACGTAATTCCTTCTTAAATTTAAACCATTTAAGATAATCTAACGAAACATCAAAAACTCTGATTTTTTTCAATAAAAAGTTTTTATAATATAATTTATCTTTCATTTACCTTTAAATTATCATTATTTAAATTTGAGCCATATACGCAGCTGTTGTTTAGCAATATAATTAATTCATTTTATATGAATAAATTTTTCAAATTTTTAACTACCAGTTCCCTTTGCTTAAAGAATACTTATTGTCTTGTAATTATTAGCTGTTTAAATAAAATGCAAATATGACAGAAATTTGGTATCACAGTTTATTATTAGCAAGAATATAGCAAATATTATTTATGAAATATTATAAAATTGACGATTATCTCTCAGAACATGAATGCGCCAAATTAATACAGGATGCTCGAGAAATTCTTCAAGGTGAAAGTTTTGTAGAAGTACAAAATTTTAGAAAATTAATACCCTCTGCTAGTTTAGATTATTCCATGTTAATAAACAAATCAGAAGACTGGAACAATCTTCATAACAAGATCAGTTCTCAAAAATTTTTAAATAATATCTTAGAAAAGCTCAAAATCGAGGATAAATCATTTAAAGTTACAGATTTTTTTCACAAGCAAAATCCTGGACAAAAATTAACAAAATATAAATCATTACATCAAAAAAAGCTTGCTATTATAAATACGAAGTCTTTATTAAAGTATACGTGCTACAGAATATTTAGAGAAATTCTCAGAATTTTAAAATTTAAGTTTACTAATAAAAATTATGTAGAACTTCTCTATGATTATTCTATTTCACCTAATGGTTATAAAAGAGAAATACATAGAGACTCTGATGCAAGGACTTTTGTATTCTTACTATATTTAAATAATTTATCTCAAAATGCTTCTGGTGGTGATTTAGAAATATACAAATATAAAAAAGATACTGATAAAATACCCGCTAGACCAAAACAAGATGATTGTGAAATGATTGAAAAAATATCTCCTAAACCCGGTAGGTTAGTAGTTTTTTTAAATTCACATAAAAGTTTGCACGCGGTGAGTGAGATGAAAAATCACAACGGTTTTAGACATTTTTTATATGGTTCGTTTACATTATTAGCTAAAAAAAATCAGTTTTTGTCAAAAAGTCACGGATCATTAGGCACTGAATATAATCTTTTTGATTAAGTAAATATTTAACTTTCATAAAAAAAAGAAAAAAAATCATCTAATTTATCGAAGCTATTAATAATTTCGACATTATGAGCAGCTGGATCATCAGTATCCACCAACCCTGTTGTATCATAATATATACATGGTCTATTTAATGATTTTGCTATTAAAGCAGTAGAGGTAAATGGACAAGAAATACTAAAATCAGTGGTCTGAATAATTTTATTGATATCATATTGAGGGTCGAGTATTTCGATAACTTTATCGTTCTTCAATTTATTTAAATACAACTTATAGCCTTTGTGGTGTGCTAATGAAAAACTCCTTTTCGGTTTAATAAAGATTTCAAGATTAAATTTTTTTTTAAAGCTTACTATATCGCTTATAAATTTTTTTCTGTAATTGAAAGTTAAACTTTCGTACCTGACATCCTCAAGATATGTTTCAAATTTCTTATATGGATTAATATCAAATACAGCAATTTTTTTATTTTTTTTAATGATAGGCTCAGTTTTTGGATATTTTAAAGAGTAATAAAAATTTATAGTTCTATTAATTAATTTAATAATATGATTTTTTTGATATTCATCAAAAACTACAAAATTATCCCAAGTAAGGTTTTTAAACATAAAAAATGGAATGTTGGATTTATTTTTTAATCTAAATCCCTCTATGTTCGAAGAATAAAAATAATATATCGCTTTATTTTGAGATTGATTACAAAAGTAAGACCAAATTGGTCGATAGGTCCAGTTATCGGAGAAAATGAAATTGGTATGTGTAATTTGTGCACTTTTAAATTTAAAAAACTTAATAATTTCATCAAAATAAATTAATATATTGAGATCAAATTTTAAAATTTTAAAAAAAACAACTAATAAAACTTGGACAAAGTTTTTACTAAATAATATCAGTTGGTAGAAATTTTTTGGCCCAAAATAAAAATTATCAATATTTCTTACGTTTTTATTGTCAAATATTTTTTTATTCTCTATGAAAATATTTTTTTTTTTTAATTCATTAGTATTGTTCAATTGTTCGAAGAAAAAATTTCTATCAATAAATTTTTGATCAATAAAATTATTATTACCTAAAAAGATATTAGACTCATTATTGATATTTTTATTTCTCCTGATGAAATAAAAAATAGTTTCAAAGTAAATAAAAAAAGATTTTAAAATATTTCTTACAAAAAATAATATTAAATAACTATTCCATACAATATTCGATAGAAAAAAGTTTACCTTAATATAATTATTATCAATAAAGATCAGAATTTCCTTTGGTAACGGATAGATGAATTTTTTTTTTGTACTTATACAATAATAAAATTGAAAACTAAAATTTGATCCTAAAGATAAAAAATAATTACTTAAAAATTGTTTAAAAATATCTTCAGAGTAATTTTTTTTTATAATTTTATTTAAAAACGCATCATTATATTTTAGATCAACATCCATTATTTCACTTTTGATTTTATGTAATGTGTCTAATTTGTCTTGTTCTTTTAATTTTCTATATCCTTTGTAAGACTCAATAATTTTTTTTCTGTTTAATAAAAAATATAATAAGTATATGATTTTGCTTTTCTTTTTTAATTTTCTTAATTTTAATAAAGGATGACTTAACAGCACTAAATATTTATCCCCTTACCTATTAGGATATATTTATTTTCTCTTACTAATGATTGATTGTTGGTCATAAAACTATTAATAAATTTTTTACACTCAACATTCAAAATTGGTTTTTTTGGATATTTAATTTTAAAGTAATTTTCAAACCAATCCCAAGTTTTATCATTTGCATCTATCCACTTAAAAAAGTTATTAATAGCATTTTTAGGTTTTTCACTCTGATAAAATTTTTCTATCAATTTTGCATTTTTCTTTGTAATTCTTTTAAATCTAATTTCTCTACAAAGATTATCAGTGACTCTTGAATAATGAAATTTTTTAAATTTTAAAATATCGTGTACGCTCATATATGTTTGATTATCAATTCGATCATAAGTGTCAAAGGTTCTAAAATTTTTGGAACATTTTGCATTAAAATTTTTTACCGCCATTTCACTAAATTTTCTTGTATCCCAGGGTAAAAAGTTTGACAAATAAATACCAATTATTTTATTTTTATAAATTTCATAACTTGTGGGATAAACTAATTCATTTATATCTTTTTCATTTATTAAATTTGATGTTTTAACTATATCTGTTGGATTGATACCTGCCAAATCATATTCATATCTACCTCGATTGGTCATTTCAACTTCATCAGTATATGAGTGTGAACCTACTTGTTCTGTTTGTTGATTATAAGGCCAGATTATTAATGGTATTTTTTTCTCGATAGCTAATTTTACACAAAAAGATGTTTCCCCTGCTAAAAAAGGCCAGTGAATATTTAAATTTGAAAATAATGTTTCTCTTATAATTTTTTTATAAATTGTTGGATTTTTTGTGTGTATATATATATCTGCATCAAAATTTTCTCTAATTAAATCTAAATTTTTTATCCCAGCACTACTATTGAAGTGATGATTGTATGAAACAAGTAGTGGATTGAGGCCTAGTTCATTTTTCGCAATATTTACTACATAAAAATATTCTGGAGATCCTCTAATTGGTATTATGCAATCATAACCAGTTTTTTTTTTTATATTTTACAACTTTCTTATATAATTTGTTAAAGATTTTTTTCCAATTCAAATTAAATTTTTCCTCATGAATTATACAACCTGAACAAATACCTTTTTTGTTGAAAGTAATGCCAAAAGGATGATTGGCTTTATAAAGACATTTTATACATTCCTGCATAGGATATTACTACTTTTTTCGTTTAATTTTCTTTTAAGATTAATAATATAATTTTCTTTTTCAAAATTTTTATTTCCAAAAGCTAGACCTACTATGGATTTATGTAATTTAAATTCATTTATTTTTTTATAATTAACACCGCCCATCAAAATAATGTCCTTAGAGTTTTTTGGTATTTGGTCAAAAATTTTATTATTAAATTCCCTTACGTTTCCGTCGGCTTGTGTGTCGTAAATTAAATACTCTGAAAAAAAATTATCATCTTCTTTTAAAATTGAACTAATATCATTAATTTCTACACTTTTTTTATATATTTTAGGGCTTATTTTTTTATCCCAAAAAGTAATACACCTAATTAATGACTGACTACCTGTAGAGTCTTTAATTTCACTTAAAAATTTTTTATTTTTAAATTCATTTTCAATTAAAAAACGGTCAATATTCCAGTCTAATAAATATCTTACATCGTCTATTTTTCTTATACTCCCTCCAAAAGCAACAGGTGTTGATATTCCAGATTTAAAAATTTGAGGGATGATTTTTTTGTTTAATTTATTAGATCTAGATATATCTAAAACTATTATTTCATCTACCTGCCAGTTTTCTAAATTTTGTAAAGCAGTTATAATATTTCCCGCAGGTCTAAAATTATTAAAGCCGATTGATTTAACAACTATATTATCTTTTACACACACAACTCCAAATAATCGAATTTTTCTATATTTTTTTTTCATAAAAATAATTTATTGTTTTCTTAAAAACCTCAAACCCTGTATTTTGACTTTTCTCAGGATGAAACTGAAAGCAAACAATATTTTTATGAATTAATACTGCTGGTATGGCCTCACCTTTAATATTATATGTTTCATATTTTTTTTTTGGATCAAGATAATATTCGTGATTAAAATAAAAAGAATTATTTTTTTTTTTAAAAAAAAGATTATTTTTTTTTTTAAAATCTACAATTCTCCAATTATTGTTAAAATAATTTAACTTCCTAACTTTACCTTTTAAAATACTTAAACCAGATTTATTAGACTCCTCTAAATGTTCAAATAAAACTTGAGCACCTAAACATATACCAATAATTGGTAATTTTTTTTTTGCACGTAATTTTATTAGTCGACAAATTTTACTATTTGAAGATTTAAAAAAACCTACTGCAGACCCTACGCCTGGTATAATTAATAAATCAGAATTTAAAATTCCAGCTTTGCTAGAAGTTATCTCTGGAAAAAAACCAATTTTAGTCACAAAATTTTTCAATGATCCGGTGTTTCCAAAACCATAATCCAAAATTGCAATATTTAAATTTTTATATGAGTCCATACCCTACCTTAAATTTTTTTTTAGGTATTTTATCACTAACATCAAATAATTTTTTGTTTGTGAATTTTTTTAAAACGCTCCAAAATTCATCTTCTTTAATAGAAAGATATTTGCAAAAAGATAAAATATACTTTTTAGAGCAGGCAGTATCGTATCTTTCAGCAATTTTTATACCCTCTTTTCTAGAAATTTTACCTGATCTTATTAATACACTTGCTTGCTCAGTACCTCTTGAAAAACCAAATTTATAATATTTCAAAAGCATATTTATTATAGTCCAGTCCTCATCAACCATCCTTGTTTTTATAAGATCACCAGTATTTTCAGGTTTGTCATTCCTATAACTTAGACCATGCATTAAGGAAATTATTGCATTATTTTCCGATGACCAATTCTCCCATGCTGGTCCAAGAAAAATTGTTTTAATACCTAATTTATTTAAATCTTTCTTTTCAGGAAATTTATACATATTTAATTTATTCATGCAGTTTGCAACTTTTAAAAACCATTTCAAATCACCTCCT
>MDTD01073023.1_pt1 | contig 22171 bp, 13 predicted proteins | sample 811221 | NCBI WGS metagenome assembly MDTD01 (sample SAMN05326646, study PRJNA326480) | marine metagenome | isolation source: seawater | place: Pacific Ocean: South West | collected 2011 | reverse complement strand
TCTCATCCTTCGAATCATTCGAAATCGTGCGCTCTCGCGCGCGCCGGCGACGATTCGTCGCGTCGTACCTCCCCCGCGGCGACGCGATTGATCACGTCTCGAGGCAGACGCTTGATGACGGCGCGCGCGTCGACGCGCGCGTCGCCGTTCCCGGCGCCCATTCTCGACCGACCGACCGACGACGAGTGCCGAACGCCAGAGTTCCCCGCGCGCGCGTCCGCGCATGCCGCCGCGCGTCGCCGCGCGCGCCGGCGCGGTGGTGGGACGCGCGTCGCGCGCGGTCGCGCCGGCGCGGTCGCGCGTCGACGTCGCGAGACGGGACGCGCGCGTCGTCGCGAACCGCCGCCGCCGATTCTTCTCGTCATCCCTCGCGGCCGCGCGAGGCGACGCGAACGCCGCGTTCGAGGAAACGGACGATGAGAACCCGTTCGAAGCGTTCGCGCGCGACGTTCGCGCGCGCGAGGTCCCTCCCGAGTCTCGGAGCGTGGAGGCGGCGTTGCGACATTTGTCCCGGTGGAACGCCGACGCCGCGCTCGCGTGCGCGTACGTCGGCGGCGTTCGTGCGAGAGAAACGACGCGAGAGGAGGTGCGAGCGATCTCGCGGGCGTGTGAACGGTGGAGTGATCGCGTGAGTGGGCGTTTACGTCGAGCGGGGGCGTCGTTGGTGTCGGAGGGGTCGGCGCGCGCGAGGGCGGCGGGCGCGCGGGTCGAGGCGTGCGCGAGGGACGTGGAGAGATTGTCTCGCGCGCGGGCGTACGACGCGATCGTAGATGAGGAGAGGTACGCGTTGGGAGAGACGTATTCGTATTCGGTCGCGTCGGCGTCGACAAGCGTGGATGAACGATGGCGAATGGCGTGCGTCAACGTCGGCGCGTATCTGGAACTGGTCGGCGCGACGCCGACGCGCGAGGAGTGGACGAGGCTGCGCGTCGTCTTCGATGGGCTCGTCGCGCACGTCGACGGTGAGGTGGAGTGCGAACGACTCGTGCGAGACGATGCGAGATGGCGAGAGATGAAGATGACGATGGATGATTCCACCGTGCGCGGGAAACGTTTGACGCGGGTGCAGAATAACGCGAGGTACGAAGCCGCCAAGCGCGAGCTCGTCGAGGCGAAGAGAGAGTGGAGCGAGGCGACGCGCGCGTACAAGGCGGCGAGACGACGCGTCAAGGCGGCGAGGCACGACGTGCACAAGACGCGCAAGGCGGTTCGCATCGAGTATCGATGACTTTCCGGTTCGTCGGGTTGTTTGTACAGTACTACACACATCAATGAAAAGAATGAATGAATGAATGAATGAATGACGTCACGGCGGCGTCGGCGTCTCGGCGACTTTCCGAACCTCGCAACACCAATTTCCGTGATCGTAATACGACGCGTCCACGACGCACCACGACGCGAGCGCGTCGAAGAGTTTCGGTAACTCGCCCTCGGTGTACACGTGACAGTATCGCTGGTACACGACGGATCGTTTCTCGGCGTCCGCCTCCCCGTGCGCGGGCGCGCCGAGAAGATTCGCCTCTCGCGCGCGCTCGTCCTCGGGCGACACCCCCTTGACTTTAATCTTATTGTGAAAAGGCACGAGGACGTCCTGACCCTGAAACTGATGTCCCGACACCCCGCCCTGGTCTTGTTCCAGCGCCCAGGCGTAGAAGAGCGCGCGCCCACCGACGCGAACGACGCGCATGGTTTCCTTGAGGAGCTCGACACGACGCTCGGGGGAGGAAATGTGATGCAACACGGCGATGTTCAACGCGTAATCGAACACGCTCGATCGATACGGTAACAAGACGGCGTCGGCCACCATGACCTCGTACCCGGTGTCGCGACAAATCTCAATCAAACCTCGACTGAAATCGCTTCCGAGGGCGATACCGCCGCCGGCCACCACCTCGGGAATGTTTTTCCCGTTGCCGCACCCGACGTCGGCGACGAGACATCCCGGTGGTTGTTTACGCACGAAAGCCTCGACCCCGGTCCACGCGCGGTATCGCGTGCCGTGCCACTGCCGCGCGACGATGTCGTACACTTTCTGTACGTGTTCGCGCTCGACGTCCGGCATCGCGGTGACCGTTTTCGTCGAGTCTATGAGATTTTCAGGAACGACGGCGCACGAGCGCTTGGGCGGCTTTTTCACCAATTCGTCACTCGTCGTCGTCGTCGTCGTCGTCGTCGTCTTCTCGCGTTCGTCGACATCGCCGACGTTCGGTCGAATCTCTCTCGCGCGCGCCTCCGCCGCCTCTGCCTCTGCCTGTTTCCCCGCCTTGCGCAATTGCTTCGCGCGTTTCCGCTCCTCTCTCGCCGCCTTGATCACCGCGCGTTCGGCGACGATGCGCGCGCGCCGACGCTCCTCCTCGGATGCCGCCTTCGTCTTCCCGCTCACCGAAGTAGACGCATCTTCGCCCGCCCGTTCGCGTCTTTTCGCCCTATAGATCGCACGAAACCTCTCCGTCAGCGTCGTCTGCGCCTCTATCGCCTCTCGCTCCCCCTCGACGTCCATCCTTCGTCGAAACGTGAGCGACACGCGCCTCGCCGTCGTCGGCGGTACGGCGTGTTCGTACTCATTCGCCGCCGCCCCCTCCATGCGCACCGCCGAACCCACCGGTAGCATCATCCTCACCTCCTCCCCCTCGTACACCCTCTCCCTCTCCGGTCTCGCCTCCTCCCCACTCGGCCACATCATCCCTCTTCCCAGCGTCATCGCCTGCGCGCTCCCGAGCGACACCGTCACGAACGGTCTCGCGAACTCCGGATTATCGATATGCGGCGGTATCCACCGTCCTCGTTCGTACGCGTTGATCGTGCACGAATCCATCGTTCGTTTCTCATCCTCTCCCAGCACACCGTTCGCGCACAATTCATCCAACACGTCTCGCAGCGTCCGCGGCAGCGCCTCCACCGCCTCTTCCCTGTGCACGCGGTTACTGTGCGTGAAGGTGCCGTACTGTAACATCTCTCTCGATTGCGCGCGTCTCGCCCACTTCTCCGGCGCGTCCGCGTACGTTTTCCCGAGTAATTCTCCTCGTCGTCCTCGCGCGAGTTGTTCCGCGATCCAACGCTCGCACGCGTCGCGGGCGTCGCGAGAGACGCTCGCGGGGAAGAGCGTGGCGCCGAGACGCGCGGCGCGCGCGCGGGCGTCGCGCTCGCGGTCGTCGAGGACGAGATCGTCGTCGTCGACGGCGTCTGGGGACATGAGGGGGTGACGCGAAAACGATGCCGTCGTCGCGTCGGGGAGTCGCGTCGGGGAGTCGGTCGCGCGTCGCGTCGGAGGCGCGCGCGCGCGCGCTGACGAGAGGCGCGCGCGCGCGGAGGCGGGCGACCGAGCGTTTTTATGTTTGGGTATACGATTCGGATGAACGGTACGTAGTAGAGAGTATTGGGAAGGGTGTGGAAAAAAACGTGTGAGAGAAACGGTTCCGTCGTCTCGAGCGAACGGGACATCGAGGCGCGCGGCGAGAGCGATGGCGACGGCCGAGGACGATGGGTACGACAGTGATGGATGTCGATTTTCTTGCGAGCCCACGGAGGAGCGTCGAGCGTTGGAACGCGCGCGAAGGGCGTGGTCGAGCGCCGACGACGGAACGCGCGCTTTTTGGACGAAGACGCGCGCGACGTGGAGTCAGACGACGCAGTGCGTCGAGATCGCGGTCTCGATGCCCGTCGACACGCGCGCCGAAGACATAAGCGTGGACATTCAGACGACGCGTCTGGTCGTTCGCGTGCGTTGGCACGGTGAGGTGCGCGCGTTGACGGGACCTCTGCGCCGACGGTGCCGCGCCGACGAGAGCGTCTGGACGCTCTCCTCGAGCGCGCGAGAGTGCGAATTACTCATCTCCCTCGCCAAGGACGACGCCGGCGCGGACGCTCCACCGTGGTCCGGGGTCATCGAGGGCGGATCGTGCTCGAAATCCCCGACCGAGGTGCTCTCGGACATGGTGCGCGCCGACGAGCGGTATCCGGACGCGGACGAGCTCTGCGTCGAGACCAAGGCTTTGGTGCACACCATGCGCGAGAGATACGGCGCGCTCGCTCGCGGCGAGATGCACGATCCCGAAGACGCGTGGGACGTCAGATTCGGCGTGTCCCTCGAGAAGAACGCACACGTGTGACGCGTTCGCCCGCTCGTTCCCGAAAAAGTGCCCAAAAAGTTGCCCCCAAAGGAAAAAGCGCGCGTCCCCCCACCTCACACGCCCACGCGTCCTCTCGCTCGCGCGCGCGCGTCCACCATGTCAGACATCGACCGAGGTCTCGAAGTCGTCTCCCTCGACGCGTTCGACGTCGACGGTGACGTCCACGTCGTCCCCACGCGGTACGGCCCGCTCACCGTCACCGTACAGGGTGATCCTCGAGCGCGCCCGCTCCTCACCTACCACGACGTCGGATTGAACCATCGCACGTGCTTCCAACCCCTCTTCGTCTGCGCCGGTCCGTCGAGCGATCTCGTTCGAAGGTTTCGAGTCCATCACATCGACGCGCCGGGGTGTCAAGACGGTGGCGTGGATGGGAATCTCTCGGACGCGTCGCCGAGGACGCTGGACGCGTTGGCGGAGCAGGTGGAGGACGTCGTGAAACATTTCGGTCTGCGCGAGTGCGTGGGACTGGGCGTCGGTGCGGGAGCGACGGTGATGGCACTGTACGCGGGGAGACACTCGAGCGCGTGTAAGGCGTTGATGTTGTTGGCGCCGAGTTGCGGACGGGCGGGGACGGTGGAGCACGCGTTGGGGGCGATTTGTAAATTTAACATGAAACGGTACGGATGGACGCCGTGGACGCAGAAACATTTGATGAAACGGATGTTCAGTTATCGTGGACTCGGTGGATCGAGAGGGATGTTTGAGAGCGATTTGGCGCAGACGGCGCGACGGGAAATGCGGGCGATGAACCCGCGCGCCGTGACGGCGTATTACGACGCGGCGTTGCACAGATTGGACAATGAACACATTTACGCGTCGTTACGCGTGGACGCCATCATCATGGCATGCGCGGCGAGTCCGTGGTATAAAGATTCCGTCGATATGAACGCGCACATGTCGGCGAAGACGACGAGTTGGGTGGAGATTGAGGGGTGCGGCACGGCGGCGACGATGGAGGATCCGAGCGCGCTCCTCTCGCCCATCAATCTCTTCATTCAACGCCTCAAAAGTCAGGGCATGTGCTAGCGAGTTCTCATTCTGTAATACGTACCACTATGATCTACATACCATCTACATCTACCATCTACCGCCACGACGACGCGATGTCTTTGTCCGAGACGACGAGTCCGCGTTCGTCGACGTCCTCGACGAGTCGTCGCAACGCGTCGGCGTCGCACCTCGCCAACGTCTCGCGCGATCCCACCACCACCAACGCGTGTTTCGCCCGCGTCAACGCCACGTTCAATCGTCGACGGTCCGCTAAAAATCCAACGTTGAAACGCGGGTTATTTCGCACCGCCGAACACACGACGACGTCCGCCTCGCTTCCTTGAAAACTATCCACGGATCGCACGGCGACGTCTCGCAAACCGCGCGCGGATAACGCCTCGCGAAGACGCCCCACCTGCGCGGCGTAAAACGTGATGACGACGATGGATAACACATTTGCCGCGTCGTTATCCCCGCGAATGCGCGCCACGACGTCGCACGCCACCTGCGCCTCGCGTTCGTTCGTCTTGCTCTTCCCGCGTCCGCCGCGCTCCGCGCCGTCGGCGACATCGACGAAGACGTACGGCGGCAACCATCTCGGCCTCCCCACCGGACGCGCGCGCGTCTCAACCCACGGCGCGTTCATCACGCGACCGTCGTAAAACTCTCGAGCGGGCCAGGATGAAATCTCCGGGTGCATTCTGTATTGCGCGTTTAACGCGCGCGCGCCGTCGGCGTCCGTCTTCGTCAGACGTTCCATCAGCGACGTCGCGTGTCCGAATCGACGCGCGATGTCTGACGTCAGAGACGCGGGTAATTGCGCGGGATCACCGACGAGGAGCGCGCGACGAGGGTGACGCGTGAACGCGATGGCGAGTTCCGGTTCGAGCGCCTGCGCGGCTTCGTCGACGAGGAGCACGTCGGGACGGTCGAGCGCCGCCATGACGGATTGACCCGCCGACGCGAGCGTACAAAACGTCACGCACGCGCGACGAAGCGTCTCGCTCGCGAATTCATCGACGCGATCGCCTCGACTCGAGCCTCGAACGATCGATGCCACCGCGCGCGCGCCCGCGTCGCGAATATCGTCGTCGTCGTCGGCGCGGCGCAGCGCGTCGAGCGCGTCGGCGACGTCGCCGGCGAGAAAATCCGGCGCGCGTCGCCGCAATCGTCGTCTCGCGCGTTCACCCGCGTCTCGCACGTTCACCGCGTGCATCTCACCGCGTGTATACGCATCGAGCGTCTCTTTCAATCGTCTCGCGACGACTTCGCACGTCTGAAAGATGAAATGGTCCATCGTCGACGCTTCCGTCGCCGCGTCTCGCAACGCCTCCTCGACGCCGACGAGCGCGACATTGTCCTCCTCGTCGTCCTCCTCGTCGTCTTCGTCGAGACGACGACGCCTTCGCGCGCGAAGATACGCCTCCATCACCACGCACACCGCCTTATTACTCGGCGCGCACACCAACACACGATGATTCGTCGCGACGAGACGGGCGAGAAGACTCGCCGCGAATCGCGTTTTCCCCGTCCCCGGCGGTCCCACGACGGCGCGACAACGATCGGCGTCTCCTCGCTCCTCGATGAAACTCACGGCGGCGTCTCGCTGGGACGCGTTGAGCGGAAGCGCGAACGCGTCCCCGCTCGACGGGTCGTCTTTCGCGTCCTCTTCCCGGACAATCGCATCCTCCTCGTCGTCGGAATGAATGAACTTCACGTGCGCGGCGCGTCGGCGTCCGAGCACGCGATGCGCGAAGTCGACGCGCGGACGCGTGAAACACGCGACGGCCATGCGTCTGTGCGTGATGAGCGAGTCCAACGGCGTCGCTCGAAAGGACACGCGCGCGGACGCCTTCGCGTCTCGAAAGACGTCCGAGGCGAGCACGACGAGCGGAACGACGTCTTCCCGCGTCGTCGTCGTCGTCGTCGTCGTCGTCTCTCTTCGCGGACGCGCGGAGACGAGCGCGAAGGTTTCTTTTTTCACGCCGGTTCGCGCGTCTTCGCGCGATAAAAGAATCGCCGTGGCCGGTTTCCGCCACTCATCCGACGCGGAAAACGACGTCGGCGTCGCGAGAATCGTCATCAACTCGCCGTCCTCGACCTTTTCGTCCTCCTCGACGACGATCACGTCGACGTCGAACGCGCGCGTCCCCGCGTCCGCCGACGTAGCCAGAGCCGCGGCCAACGTCGCTCGCGCCTCCTCGAACGCTACTTCCTCCTGCGTCGCGTACCACGCGTCCATGCTCTCGTACGTCGTCATCGCCCGCGGGAGGATTCCCTCACCGACCGCCTCGCGCGTGCCCGCGCGTAATCCACGCGCGGGCCAACTCAAGACGCGTCTCGCGAAGGCTCTCGCGGCGGCGGCGCGCGAACGCCCCTCGCGATCACAATCTTTTCCCCGTCGTCGACGCTTCGCTCGACGAGACGTCGACGTCGACGCGCCCGTCTCTCTCCATCTTCTCTCCATCGACCGCTCGTCGTCGTCGTCGTCGTCGTCCGCGAGGGCGTCCGCGCATCGAATCGTCGCCGGCGTCGGCGTCGGCTCGAAACCGTCCCGACGAGAGCGTGGTCTCGTTCCCGCGCGCGGTCGACGATCGATCGACGCGAGGGGTACACGCGAGACATCGTCGTCGTTTGCTTCGTCTTCTTCTTCTTCTTCTTCGTCGATGCACGCATCGTCGTCGTCGTCGTCGAATGTCGGTTCGTCTCTGATGTCATCCTCGACGAGTTCCCAACCGAAATCGCGCTCCATCCGTCTCCACCGCGCGCGAAATCGACGCGCGGAGACGCGAGCGGCGCGAGAACGACGCGCACCGCGCGCGTCGCGTCGCGCGCGCGCGCGCGATCGCTCGGAGAACCGCGCGAGGTTGCGTGTGACGAGACGCGCGTGAAATCGCACCTTCACTCCTCCGCGCGCCGTTCGCGTCGCGCGACGTCCGCGAGAGGCATCGCGCGCGCGTCCATGGCGTCGACCGCGTTTCTCGCGTGCGCGCGAGACGCGCCGGTGCGCGTCGTGGCGACGTTCGGGGACGACGCGCGATCGAACGCGGAAACGCTCGAGCTCGCGGCGTCCGTCGCGCGCGCGCGGTTCGCGTTTCCCGAGCGCGCGCGCGACGACGAAGAGGAAGGGGAGAGGAATGACGTCGACGCGCGCGAGGACGACGGTGACGGCGCGTCCGCGTCGACGAGGATGGCGAACGCGAGGACGGAGAGATTCACGCTGTGTCTGACGCGCGAGGACGGGACGCGCGTGATGGGCGTCGTGCGTCGCGTCGACGGTGGACGCGCGGCGTTGGTGGCGCTGAGTCGAAAACCGTGGTTTGAGTATTATCACGACGCGTTGGAGGGGGCGAGCGCGGAGGCGGTGCGAGTGTTGTCGGAGACGACGGCGAGCGCGAGGGGCGAGTCGCGCGAGAGGCGACTGGGGCCGGACGATGCGTTGTACGCGTATTTGGATCGAGTCATGGGGGCGAGAACGCCGAAACCGGGGACGGAGGTGACGGTTGGGTTACCGTGGACCGCGTACGCGGGCGTGGCGACGCAGAGCGTGCGATTGCGAGCGCCGGATTTGAGTCGGGAGTTTAACGGCGGGATTAAATTTACATCCGTGTTGGATTGCGGACACGTGGATGCAGTCTTGGCGCTTTTCGCGGCGTTGGTGCACGAGCGACGCGTGGTGGTGACGAGCTCGCGATTGGAGGCGCTGAGCGGGGCGGTGCAAGCGGCCAACGCGTCGCTGTATCCGTTGTCGTGGCAGCACATCTTCTTGCCCGTGTTGCCGGAATCGTTTTTAGATTACCTCACAGCGCCGATACCGTTTTTGGTCGGTGTGCACGCGTCGCTCGTGCCGGAGATGAAGAAATTACCCTGCGACGACGTCTTCGTGCTCGACCTCGACGATGGGTCGTTCACGTACTTTGAGGAGGATTTCGACGCCATGCCGTCGGGCGCGCTCACGCTCTTGCGCATCGGATTGCTTCGAGAAATCGAACGCTCTCGAGGTGAGGATTCGCAAGCCGTCGCGCGCGTTTTTCGCACGTTTTTCTCCTCCACGCTCGGTCCGTACAAAGCGCACATCAAGGGAGTCTGGGCGAATCCACCGCCCAAGGACGCCATCGTGTCAGACAGTTTATGGCTCGATCAGCGCGAGTTCATGCAGTCGTCGAAACACGCCGGCGTCCTCGCCGCCATGCGAGGGACGCAAATGTACGAAGTCTTCGTCCGTCAGCGATTGAAGATGTGCGCGCGAGAGGCGCGAAAGACCGGGTTCGTGCCCATGGGGGACGAGATCGTGGACTTTGACCTGGACGAACCCGAATTGACGCTGTCGGACGTCATGATGCGCGGCCAGGCGCTCTCCGCGCAATTCGCGTCGGCGTCGTCGCACGCCTTCTCCGTCGGAAGCTCGGTGTTTAAATCGACGATGCAAAAGGCGAAACGGGCGTACTCGAAATCAAAGACGTTTCAAGACATGCGAAAGGCGTTCGCGAGTAAGAAGAATCAACTCGCCGCGTCCATCGGAAAGCTCAGGGAAAAGAGTTCGGAGGATTTAGCCTCCAAGTGGGCCGAGTGGACCGAGGACGGCGCGGTTCGAAACTTATCCTTCGAGACACAGGCCGAGGCGTCGTCGCATGCGCCGACGATGGTTCGTTCGCGTCCGACGTCGCCGGAGAAAGTGGAGGTGGAGGCCAAGGATGCCCCGAGTCCCGCGCCGAATCCCGCGCCTCGCCGCGAGGAATCGCCGCCGTCGACGGTCGTCGACGCGGGCGCCCTCGCGAGCTTATCCCTCGACGACGAGACCACACGTACCGCGCCGGACGCGAAACCGCCGTCGAGTCCCGCCGTCGAACGCCCGATTCCAAATTTGATAGACTTGTAAAATCACAACCCACGCGCTCGCGCTTCTTCTTCGCTACGTTAACTAATCGAACCGTCTCGTCGACGCCGACACCGAGACCACGCCACGCTACGCACATTCCTCAACACGCACCCGATTCACTCGCTCGCCCTATTCGCGTTCGCGTTCCCGTTCGCTTTCTCATCCGAGTACGTCTCCGGCGCCGTCCCGTTCCACGTAGACGTCGCGCCTCGTCGAATCATCCCCGCGTGCGGCGTCACCGCCCACCGCAATTTCACCTCCAACGGCGCCCCAAGGATTGAATCATCCACCGTTCGCACCCTGTGTTTCCCCATCATCCGTCCGTGCGCTCGCACCGGTTCGCCTCTTCGCGCCGCGAACGTCGCGTCCCACACCGTCACCTCGTTTCGCGTCCTCTTCGCCGTCTCGTACGTCAGCGTCACGTGCGCGAACACCGTCTTGGCGTTCCACGTCGCGCACGAAGAGAGATCGAAGTCGACGTCGAGGGCGACGAGCGCCTCGTCGTGGTCACCGACGCGTCGCAGACGGTCGAAACGGGCGATCGAGACGTGTGGATCGTGGAGCGTGGGCGACGTGGATGTCGGCGCGCAGACGGCGGTGAGGCCGTCGGTGAGGGCGATGGCGACGATGAGGGCGACGAGAACGGGCACGGCGAGCGTGAGCACGCCGCCGAGGCGGTAGAGGGCGGTGTGCGACATCGCGGCGTGGGCGAATGTGACGTCGGGACGGATTCGTTTCGCGAGCCGAGCGAAAACGCGAATACGCTTGGATTACGTTTCGATTGCACTCACGGCGACGTCTCCGCGCGTTCGCGAGCGTTTCTCGCCTCTAATTTTTTCAGCGCGGTCTCCACGCGAGCCATGATCTGCGCGTGCAGGTGATCCCTCGCCCTCGCGTTTTTCTCGCACCGCGCGCACTTCGCCGTCAAGTCGCGAAAATCCAACGGTTCGCCCACCGTGACGTGCACGCGCTCACCCACCGCTATCGACCACTTCCCGTACGGTTTGATGACGTCCATGCCCGAGTGCCAAAACGGAAGCACGATGGGCGCCTCACCGCCCGCGATCTCGACGTCGCAGAGCAATTTCGCCAAACCTCGACGCATGGGTCCCAACGTCCCCGTCTTGCTCACGCGTCCCTCGGGAAACAAATGCACCCAATCACCCCGCGCGAGCAGATTCGCCGCCGTGCGCATAGCGGGTTGATCGACCCCACCCCCTCGCTTGATGGCGAGCGCTTTCCCGCACAGGAAAAACTGCTCTCGAAGCGCATTCTTGGCGCAAATTTCATCCGTGCACAGCGTCCATCGCACGCCGCCGCGTCTCGCCTCCGACGCGAACGTCGACCACGGAATCATCGCGCTCAGCACCCCGGGATCGTCGAACGTGCTCACGTGATTACACACCGTCACCAACCCTCGCTTCATCCCGCTCTCACCTCCGCCCTCGCGTGCGTTCACCGCCCTCTCGAACGCGTCCCGTCCCGAAGCCGTCGTCGCGTTGGCGCCCTCCAACGCGCACTTCCCGAACGCTGCCACCGTACAGAGAACGACTTGTCTTCCGAACGCTCCCCACGGCGACGTCGTGGGTAAAACATCCCTTTCATACACCTCTCGTCCGCTCGTGGACGCCGTCTCCGCGCGCATCGGGCGCGCGATCGATGAATGAATGAATGAATGACGAATTCGACAATCGATGCCGATTCGACGACACGACGCGCGTTCGAGGCGCGAACGCGTCGGTCAATGCGGACGCGAACGACGGGAACGACCGCGTCGACGCGTTCGAACGATCGATTCGACGCGCGCGCGAGAGAGTGAGGACTCGAAGGATGACTAGGTTTCGATTCGTAAAGCGTACAGCAAAAAGCTCCGGGACGCGTTCGGTCGACGCGCGACGGATCGATCGATCGATGGATGATGATGAAACGTCGATGCGTCGACGCACGGTCGATCATCGTATGCTCGTGCGCGCGAGGGTGGCGACGGTGTTATCGCCCGCGCCGGAGGTTTGTGACTTTAAACCCGGGAAGACGTTCCAAAAGCGCAACGTCTCGTCCCCGGCGCCGGTGACGATGGTTTGTCCGTCGGGGGAGATGGCGAGAAAGAGCACGCGAAACGTGTGTCCCGTGAGGGTGGTGAGTTTACTCATGCTCGGATACCTCCAGACGACGATTTGGTTCTGACTGTACCCGTGCGTGCTGACGATTTCGTTGACGTTTTTGCTCCACACCAGGTTACACACCTGCGACCCCGTGTCGACGCACTGCAGCGGCGCGTTGGTCACCGTGTTCCAAAACCGTATGCATCGATCCGCGGTGCCTCCACCGCTCGCTAACAACCCTTGTTGATGCGGACTCCACGCGATGGCTTTCACAGCCGCGGTGTGTTCGCCGCATCGCAACGCGGGCGAGGACGAGTGCGCGTTCCACACGAAGAGTTGGTTGTCGTTGCCGCCGCTCGCGAGTTGTTGATCGTCGTACGACCACTTTAATCCGCACACCTCGCTCTTGTGTCCGAGCAATTTGTTCGAGTAATCGCTCGGCGAGCGTATGTCTCTATTGAGTATCGTTCGATCGCGACTTCCGCTCGAGAGCGTGTGCGAATTCCACGCCAACGTCCCCGCGCGTCCGCGATGACCGAGCATGGCGCGCGTCTTCTTCGCCTTGGCGACGTCCCAAATCTGCACCTCGCCGCTGTTGGTACCGATGCCCAGGTACGTCCCGCGCTGCGTCCACGCCACCGAACACACGGAATCGTCCGGGTCGAGTTCACACAGTTTCGTCACCTTGCTCGTGCACGCGCTCCAGAGGTAGACGCACGTCCCCAAACCGACGGCGAGGACGTTGCTCGCGCTCCAATCGACGAGATTGAGATAAAAGTCATCCTGTAACGCGGGCGCGTCGAGCACCTTGTACGGACTTCGAGGAATCTTTCTCGGCACGCGTCGACGCGGGGACGAGAGCGTCATGCCCAGCGGACCGTCGACGCCGCCCGCTGGATTCAACTCGTACGGAGACGTCGTCGTCGCCGTCGACGCCAAGACGCCGTCGTCTCGAAACCGAAACAAGTTTCTCCCGGGCGACGCGCGCGAATACGACGATCCATCGATCGGGGACACGACGACGCGTCTCGCGCGGTACCTCGACGACGTCGGCGAGGCCGGCGGGGTGACCCCGTACGCTTCGGGCGGACTCACGTCGCCGAACAATTCGCTTCGCAAGAGGGCGCCGTACGCCACGCTCGCGTCCTCGCGTTCGTACCCTCGAGACCCCGCCGCGGCGCCGCCCGTCGTCGTCGCCGTCGCCCCCGTCCCCGTTCGCCCGTTCATCCACCGTCCATCATCATCCACGTCTCTCCCGCGTCTCGGATCGTCCTCCTCGCCCTCGCGCGGCGTCCCTCGCGCGTCGCCGCGTTCGCCGCCGCGGTCGCCGCGCGCCTCCGCGTCTCTCGCCCGCGTTCCCTCCCCCTCCCCGCTCGCCGCTTCCAACAGACTGAACCCCCCTCGAAACCCCACGCTCGTCTTTCTCGACGGCACGAATCGATCGCTCGCTCGAGCTCGACCGCGACCGCGACCTCGTCGATCGGGATCGGGCGTTCGAGGCGCCAATCCGTCGTTTCCGGGCGCGTCTCCGCTTGGCGGCGGCGTCGTCCCCGCGCGTCCCGGCGTCCAATCCTCGCATCCATCGTCGTCCTCGCGTCCACCGTCACCCGTCGACCGCGGGGTCTCGAACGAGACCGTCGACATCGACGCGATCGAGAGACTCGGCGGGGTCGTTTCGTCGCTCCCCGCGTCACCGAACGAATGAATGAATGAATGAATGAATCCTCGCGCGTTGACTTTTCCGTCACGCGCTCGGCCAATGAATGGATTTTCCCGACACCGATGAGACGCGCGCGTGTACGACTCGCGGTCGCGTCTCGTCGGAGACGACGACGACGACGACGCGTTCGTTCGTTCGTTTCGCCCGTCTCGTCGTCGCTCGATCGTCTCCAGTCTCGGTCGCGGGGCGTCGCGTCGACGAATGCACGCACGCGCGCGCGATTGATTGCCAGCCGTGACGAGGACGTGCTCTTTTTGGAGTGCGTGTTTGGAGTATGTACTTAGTTCTCGGACAGTATATACATATAAAGTGAAATAGAGAACTATATGTATGTCGTGTATGTGTGTCGTGTCCGACGACCGACCCAGACGGACCACGGCGTGTGTACGTTACGGGGAACCGATCGAGCGTGCATTTGTTTTTTTTGTCACCAATGCGTGGGTCGGTGCTGTACGAATCGACTCCACGGGTGTATCGTGTGTGAATGTATGGAATCACTGTGTGTATACATCGTCGTCCACGCCCATCGCGCGAATGCATTCATTCGTGCGTGTGCCTGGGCACGGGACGATGGGAAATTCCCATTGGGAATGGATGGATGGATGGATGGATGGCGTGCGTGCATTCATGTCGTCTGTCGTCGACGCGCGAGGAGACGGACGGATTCGAGAGACGCACCGAGCGCGACCATCGACATCGTTCGCATCGAACGCGTCTCTCCCGCGTCTCTCTCGCTCTCTCTCTCTCTCGAACGACGAATTCATTCATTCACTCATTCACTCATTCATTCCGTTGCGAACGAACGAACGAACGAAGGGACGAACGAACGAACGAACGACCGGACGCGCTCGAGAGGGACGCGAGAGAGACGGACTCGATCGACGCGTTCGTTCGCATCCAATAGCGCGCGCGCGAGAAGAGGTACGCGCGTCTGTCTCGAACGCACGACGCATCGAACGCATCGAATCGCGCGTGCATTTTAAACCACCCATCCACCGGAGACGATCGAGGCGAATGCGCCGTGGAATGAATGCGACGGAGTGATTGACGAGTTCTTCTTCGTGATGACGACGACGTAGGGAAGAGAGGTGTCTTTACGGTGGAAAAGAGAGACGACCGATCGATCGATCGAGACGAATACGAATACGTGACGTCGATCGAGGCGAGGTTTGGACGAGGACGCGCGCGGGCGAGACGGAGCGGCGCGCGGAGGCGGACGCGGACGCGGACGCGCGCGAAGACGACGCGGACGAGACGGAGGCGATGCGCGCGAAGAGAGATGGGATGCGTGAGAGAGAGGAGGATGGTGGGAGTGATGATGATGAGACGCGCGCGAAGACGACGACGATGACGGAGGCGGAGGCGAACGCGGCGGAGGCAAACGCGGCGGCGGGCGACGACGCGGGCGCGGCGCCGGCATACGCGGAGTGGTACGCCGCGGCGATGGCGGCGGGTGGTGTCGTTCCGGCGACGGCGACGCCGCTTCCAGTGCCCGTGGTGGTGCCGTATAACCTCGTTCCGGGTACGCGGGGGGATGAATACGCCGTCGGTGGGCCGCCGGCGCCGGCGCCGATGATGATGTATCCGCCGGCGCCGATGATGCCCGCGGGCGATGCGGCGTACGCGCAGATGATGGCGATGCAACGCGAGTGTTACGCGACGGCGATGTATAACGCGCAGTGTTACGGGTACGCCGCGCCGACGTACGCGGGCGACGCGTACTACGGCGGCGGCGGCGGCGGTCGTTCGGGCAACGCGTCGTCGAGGTACGGTCGACGATCGCCTCGCGCGGCACGCGGGCGATACGGCGGCGGTGGCACCGGCGGTGGGGTCGGTGGCGGTGGGGCGCCGTCGACCCATCACCAGCACAATTACCACGGATTCGGCGGAGGCGGGTACCGCGGCGATAGAGGCGCGCAACACACGGTTTTCGTCAGGGACGTCGCGACGAGCGTGAGCGAACGCGAGTTGGCGGACGCGTTCGCCGCGTGTGGAAACATACTAGACTGTCGAATGTGTCGCGACGTCAATGGGAACAAGTCGAATTACGCGTTCGTGGCCTTTGACTCGTCGGACGCCGCGCGACGCGCGTTGATGTTCGACAAGACGGAGCTTCACGGCAAACGCATCGTCGTTCGTCCGAGCGATACGGCGGTGATTCCGGTGAATCCGCTGTTGTTGCCGCAAAACGACGAGGAGATCGAGAGCTGCGCGCGAACCGTGTACGTGGCCAACGTGGAGAAGACGGTCACCTCGGAAGAGCTCAAGGCGGCGTTCGAGGAGCGCGCCGGCGCGGTGAATCGATTGCACGTGCAAGTCAAGCACAACGCCGCGGTGAACGTCGCGTTTATAGAATTTGTCACCCTCGAGAGCGCGAAATCGGCGTTACAGATGACGGGTAAGAGACTCGGTAATCGAACGATTCGCGTGAGCGCGTCCAAGACGCCGTTGCGCGTGCATCGACGACAGGCGTTGACGACGTCTTCGTCGCGGGACGGAGCGACGAGCGCGCGCGGGAGCGAAACGCCGAAATCTCCGGCCGTGTACAAGGTTCACGTGAACAACATTCCGAAGAATTCATCCCCGGGAAGTTTGCGAACGATTTTTTCAGAGTGTGGCGAGGTGACGCACGTCGAGTTGTTCAACAACCCGAAGAGCAAGTTTCCGTACGCCTTTATCGATTTTCAAGACGAGGAGAGCGCGGAGAAGGCGCTGGACATGAACGGGAAAGAGTTCAACGAGCACGTCCTGAACGTCGAGTGGTCGCGAAGTAAAAAACGTCGACCGCTGCGTCCGCCCATGGACCCGGTGTCTCGCGAAAAGGCCGAGCGCACCGTGTACGTCACCGACATCGATCCGCGCGCCGACCCCAAGGAGGTGCGTCGAAAGTTTGAGAACGCGTGCGGTGAGGTGGCGCTATTTTGGTACAAGTCGTTCCAAAAGGGCGAGAAGCGAGGCATCGCGTACATTGAGTTCAAAACTCTGGAATCGGTGGACGAGGCGCTAAAGTTGTGTCGAACGCACTTTGTGAGCGAGTCGCGTCTCATCAAGGTGCGACACTCGCTCACCGCGCTCGTGGCTCGAGACGGCGGCGCGAACGGGTCGTGTCACACGCCCGACGTGAGCACTCCAGGAAGTCTAAGCGGCGACGACGAGCGAACGTGCGACGACGAGGGCGTCGTTCGCGATTTGCGCGCACCGCTCGACGCCGAAGAGTTGACAAAAGAGGTTGAGAAAAAGTTGGGCGTTGGCGCCCCGGCGGCGTAGAGTCGTCGCTATATACCTACCGTATTCTGTGCTCGCTACAACGTACTAGTGCTATACAGAGGTGTGTAATCTAATGTCTTCTAATGTATATTCATCCACGCATGCTACACGGACGCCAATCCCGCGACGACGCCGTTGACGTGCGTCAATCCCGCGACGACGACGCACGCGACGCTCGACTCGTCGTCGTCGACGACGACGCGCTCCGGAGCGACAGTTTCCTCGTTCGCGGGCACGACGCTCGCGAGAAGGTACCCGGCCGCGTGCGCCTCGACGTCGCGCACGATTTCGTCGTCTTCGTCCACGCGTTCGATCCACACCTCCACTTTTCGAGCCTTGGTGCGCGGTCGCTCGCCCTCAACGACGCGCACGACTCTCGCGCGCGCGAACGCGTTATCGACGACGACGGAGGCCGCGCGTCGCGACGGATCGTCGTCGTCGTCGCCGTAATAATGACGCGTGTGCCCGAGCAAACACCCGAGTTCGGCGCCGACGAGTCGGCCGCCGTTGGCGTCGGCGAGCGCGTCCAGGAGCGCCAACCATCGCGGTTCCCACAGATTGAGACGACGCGTCTCCCCTCGCGCGAGCGCGCGTTTGAGCGTGAAACACGGTCGCGCGTTCGCGTCTCTCGGCGTGAACGCGCGCACGCGATCGGCGGTGACGAGGGGATCGGCGCTAAAGCGAAACGAGACGCGTCTGGCGTCGCCGTCGGCGACGGCGGCGCACGCCCTCGCGGCGTTCGTCGCGTGTCGCACGAGCGCGTCGTCCCTATCCATCCACACCGTCTCCACGAGCGGACAAAACGCGAACAGGAACATCCCGACGCTCACCGCGTCGAACGCGCCGGCGGAGGAGACGGCGGAGGACCCGACTGCGACCGCCGCGCCGGCGACGAGCGCCGACCGCGACCACCGCGACCACCGCACGCCTCCATCTCGCGCCGCCGCCTCGAGCGCGTTCACGAAACACGCGACGACTCGGCCGTCGCCGTCGCCGTCCTCCGCCGCCGCCGCCGCGTCGTCGCCCGTCGCCGCCCGCCTCGCGTACCGCGCCGCCCGCCTCCACCGCGCCGCTCCCCGCGTCCCATCCTCGTGCGCCACCGCGCGCGACCTCACCGTCTCCACCAACCCACCGTCCACTCGAACGTCTCCGCACACGACGTCTGCTCCCGCGCGCGCCGCCTCGACCAATCCCGTCAATAAATCGTCGCCGCGCGCGTCGTCGTCGCCGCATCCCCGCGCCGCGCGTCTCCTCTTCCCCTCCCACAGCGCCTCCGCGCGCGCGCGGTCGAGCTCGAGGACCACGCACCGCGGACGAACCCGTCGCACGACGTCGCGAACGTCCGCTTTCGACCGCGACTGCGCGTCGTGCGACGTTCCCAAGACGTAAAATTCGCACATTCGAGACGAATCAAGACGACGCGCGACGTAGCCGCACGACCGCGGTAACCACTCCGGACGAGGTCGCGGACGACGCGAGGTCGAGGCGGAGGTCGACGTCGAGGTCGACGTCGACGTCGAGCTCGGCGCGGGCGACATGGAATGGGGATGAATGAATCACACGAACGCGTCGTTTTCGCGTCTTCGAGCTCGGCGGCGCGGGAAAGAGGAAACCGGACCCGGATCGTCCACTACTTGGAGGCGAGAAAGTCGTCAAAGGTGAAATCTCTCGCGTCTTCGACGATGTCGTCATCGGCGGCGGGAAAGAGGAAACCGCCGCGCGCGCTCTCGTCGTCGTCTTCGTCGTCTTCGTCTTCGTCTTCGCGCGACGCTGGCGCGCGTCGGAACGAACGATCTCCCGTGGAATCAGCGCGACGAAGCGAGCGAGACAACGAGTGTGGACGTAGGGTGGACCCGACGCGAGTCACGCGAGACGGCCAGTCGTCATTGTCTTCGTCGTCTTCGGGGTCTCGGTCGCGCGCGGCGAGCGGGACGTAGGACACCTCTCCCTTCTCTGGATCGACGATCTCGCGACCTTCGTCGTAAATGCGACGCGCGACGATGACGTCGGACCAAAATAGTCGCCACGCGTCGTCGGCGGCGATGCGACTGGTGAATTTATTGACGGCGACGCTCACCTGGAGCGCGAAGCCGAACCGCTCGTCGACGGAGATTTCAAACCTCGGCGGACGACCGAGCCACTTGACGTCGTCGCGAGGTTCCGTCCACGCGTATTTCACGACGCAGCGACCGCGCTCGACGCCGTGCGTAGCGACTTCGACGTCTCGCGCGGCGATGAATCGACGCCACCGCGCGATGTCGACGGGGACGTCGAGGGTAATCTTCTTCGTCTCAAACGAGCAGTACGCGTTTCGGAAATAGCGCATGAGAAACACGACGACGCCGCCAAAGATGACCCACGCGAAGACGTTTAAGAGGAGCCACATGCCCGGAACGTCGACGAGGTACGGTTGCACGGCGTCCACCGCCCATCGAATGGAGGTAAACGAGAGGTATTGTCCCGAGAATCGATCGACGACGTCGAACGCGAGCGTCCCCGACAAAATCACCTGGGTCACCTCGAGCGTGGTGCCGCTTCTCGCCTGCTCGCGGAACGCGTCCTCCAAGTTTTTTGTCGAACGTTCGATCGTCTCCTGAATGTGCAACTTTTTGGTCGCCGTGATTTTCCTATTCTCGTCCTCGAGCGTCTCGAGCGAGCGCAAACACGAGGCGACTACTTTTTCCATGTCCACCGCGCGTCGCTGTAAACGCCTCCACGATTCGTTCAGGTGTAACACGTCGTATAACGTCTGCGACGCGTCGTCCGCGTCGTCTACCAGACGCTCGCGAGACGCGTCGAACACCTCCAACGATTCGGCGACGAAGGCTTGAATCTCGTACAAAATCGTCGCCGTCGATGCGTGCTCGGCGAGTCGCTCGCGAATTTTTGCCAAATTCGTCGGATTTTTCTCGTGATTCTGCGCCAAACGTCGCGTGACACTGAGAGCATCCGTCAGCGCGAAACACTGTCCGAAGGCGTGTCGTAAAAACGTCGAACGCGCCTGTAACTCGGAGTGCGCGGCGAGGAGTTTGTGATGTCGCTCGCACCGCGGACCGAAGACGACGACGCCGCGCGAACCGAAAATCAACACCTCGCCGCCCTCGCCTAAATCGTGCGCGAAGTACGTCGATCCTATTATTTGTTTCAACTCGTTCTCCATCTCTTCGCCGTCCATGTACGACCACGCGTCGAGTTTGGGCGTCGCGCGTTCCGCCATGACGCACACGTACTTGTCGCGATTATCCGGCTCGCCCTTGAAGGCGCAGTGCAGCATGGCGCGCTGTCGAACAGAGAAGAGATTCGCCACCAACATGCTTGTGTCTTCATGCGCGTCGCACAACAGACGCGCGAGTAAATCTAAACTGATGTTTTCCTTGACTCGATCGGCGATGCCGTTGACGACCAACCCGTAACTGATGACGCCGTGTTCTCGAAAACCAATCCCAAAGTGTTCAATCTGCGTCGCCGCCGCGTTCGTCTTCGACGCGCCGAGCTCGAGTAAATCCGCCTCGACGTTCACGTGACTCGTCTCGTCCGCGTCCAAGACTCTGATTTTCGTCTTGGTCTCGGCGTCTACGCCGACGACCATGTCGAATTCGTTGGAAAAGTCACTCGAGTCGACGTTTTGCAACGCGCTGTACATGCCCCCAGGCACGCGCTCGCGCGCGCCGAGTTTATCACAAAACGCCACCATCTCGTTCGATCCCATCGGCACGAACTCGGTCAACAACACGCGCACGTCGTCCAACAACACGTGCTCGTTTTTCGCGTGCTTTTTCGCAATCTTTTGCTCCGTCTTCAAGACGGCTTTCGCCTTTTTATCGCCGCTACTGATGTTGTAATCGGCGGACGACAGAAAAGACGCCGGGAAGTACGGTGAACTCACGTACGGCACGTCCTCGATGTCCGTTACCGTGCTCCGAACGCGCGACGACGACGTCTCGAGATAAAAATCGCTCGCGCGTCGATCGTACGTCACGCGCAACAACTCGCGATTCTCGCCTCGCACCAACGCGTCCACACTTCGTCGCATCGACACCGAGAGCGTCCCGGAGACGACGACGCGATGCAAGAACTCTTTTCCAGCCTTGGAAATCCCCAACAGCGTCGCGTGATCGTACGCCTTCGACGTCACCTTGAGCGCGTCGACGAAGCCGCGCTCGCGCAAATCGTCGACGTCGTCCTTCCCGTCTTGACACACGTTCAAGTGGCGACTGCACGCCCCCGAAACCAACGTCGACTGCGGCGCGTAATCGTACGAAAACGTGCGATCGCGCACGCACCCTTCGTAAATCAACACGAGAATCGGAAGCAAACGAATCCATCGACGTCCGTCGACGAATTCGTCGTCGTCTTTGAAATCACCGACGAATTCGTCATCCACACCGCGGGACCCCCCGGTGTAACGATCGATCAGGTACAACAGTTTCAGCGCATCCACCGAGGTCTCGATCTGACGCTCGAGCGCGCGCATCTCGCGACGTCGCCCCGCGTCGTCGTCGAAATCATCGAAATCGTCGACATCATCCGTCCCATTCGACGCCGAGGTCGACGCATCGTCGCGATTCGCGTCGTCCCACGACGACGACGTCCGCGACGACGACGTCCACGACACCGTCTCGTCGTCGTCGACGTCGAGGACGCCCGTCACCGCCGCGCGCGTCATGGAACGACGAATCGGCGCGCGCCAAACGACCCGACCGACCCCGCGGCGCCCCCGCCCGGTACTCGACGTTGGGTTTTTTTGACCCATAAGTGTGAGAAAACCACCCTCGTCCACCGAGAGGGGTGGGTTTATCGCGAGTCCCTCCCATATCGTGAGTTGAGTCTCGAAACACCGAGAGAAGACGAGTCGAGGGTGCGACATCCCTCGCGCGTGGATTCGTGCGTCGTGCATGAATATCTTCCTTAGCTCAGCTGGAAGAGCGTTCGACTGTTAGTTCGAATCATCATGTGATACCGGAAAAACGGGTATCGAGAGGCCATGGGATCGAAACCCATAGGTACGTCACGTCACCTCGCGTCGTCACCCGCGTCGACGTCGTACGCCGCGACGGTGGTATTCGACGCGATCTCAATG
>MDTD01030210.1_pt1 | contig 22173 bp, 22 predicted proteins | sample 811221 | NCBI WGS metagenome assembly MDTD01 (sample SAMN05326646, study PRJNA326480) | marine metagenome | isolation source: seawater | place: Pacific Ocean: South West | collected 2011 | reverse complement strand
GGTGACAAGTCTAAATCATCATAAGCTACAATTATATCTTTGGGGGTTATGTTGGTATTCTTAATGAATTTTACTAAGGGCGATCCGCTATCGTTTATGAAAGTCATTGGTTTAAGAAGTTTAATTGTAAAGTTAGCATCTTGATAAATTGAATCTAAATAACCTTTTTTTATATTATCCTTGAATGATAAGTTGTACTGCTCTACGAATAAGTCTAAAAACCAGAACCCTATATTATGTCGAGTTTTTAGTAACTTTGAATCAGGGTTTCCTAAGCCAACAATCAAAAGTGGAGGATTGTTTGTTGAATTCATTATAAAAAAAGTTATTTACTTTCTTCTTTAGTATCTGAGGCTGATTCTTCTTTTTTGTCATCAGCAGCAGGAGTCTCTTCGCTGTCACTTGCAGAAGCCTCAACTACATCTTCAACTTTTTCAGCTTTTGGTTCATAACAACTGACCACGGGTGAGTCATGCTCTTCATCCACTGTAACTGCGTGTTCAACATTTGCAGGCATTTTGATTTCAGACATATGAATACTATGACCTATTTCTAGATCAGCAACATCAATCTGAATATTTTCTGGAATATCTTTTGGCAAACACGACACCTCTAATTCAGTTTGGATATGAGATAATTTACCTCCTCCTAGTTTCACGCCTGAGCATGTATCTTCGTTAACGAATAAAATTGGCACATTAACAATAACAGCTTTATTTTTGTCAACCGCAAAGAAGTCCATATGAGTTATTGATGACTTGCTAGGATCTCTTTGTAAGTCTTTGAGGATTACATCAACTGTTTTTTTGCCGATTTTTAGCTGGATGACATTACTGTAAAATCCGGAATCTTTAATCTTTTTAGCTACCTCATTAGAATCAAGTATTATATTGCTATTGTCTTTGCCACCATAAACAACGGCCGGGATCCCATTGTCTCTTCGAATTTTCTTAGAGCTGGATGTTCCTTGATTTTCTCTTATTGTCGCTTGTAATATATACTCTGTGTTCATAACTTATTTTTCAATGGATTATACTCTTATTCTACGAAAAGTGAACTAACAGATTCTTTATTATCAATACGCCTGAGCGTCTCTGCTAGCATCTCAGAGACAGTTATTTGTCTTATTTTTCCAGTGTCAGTTATTTTCTTTGATAATTTAATAGTATCTGTAACAATTATCCCGTCAATTGAAGATTCAATTATATTCTGATCAGCCTTGCCAGAAAATATTGGATGGGTAATGTATGCGTAAACTGCTGATGCACCCTCCTCTTTTAGAGCATCTGCAGCATGACACAAAGTTCCAGCAGTATCACATATATCATCAACAATTATGCAACACTTCCCGCTAATATCACCTATGATTTGCATGACTTCAGAAACGTTCGCCTCAGGCCGTCTCTTATCAACAATTGCAAGGTCTGTATTAAGTTGTTTTGCCAACGCTCTTGCTCGAACTACACCACCTACATCTGGTGAGACAACGATAATATCATCATAATTTTGTTTGTGAATATCTGCTAAAAAAAGTGGTGTCGCATAAATATTATCAACAGGAATATCAAAAAATCCCTGTATTTGATCAGCATGAAGGTCTATTGTGAGCAACCTCTCTACTCCCATACTTGTTAACATATTTGCAACAACCTTTGCGGTTATTGGGACTCTAGCAGACCTAGCTCTTCTATCTTGACGGGAATATCCAAAGTATGGCAAAACAACCGATATTCTCTCCACGGAAGAACGTTTCAAGGCATCAGCCATAATTAATGTTTCCATAAGATTATTATTCACGGGGTCACATAAAGGTTGAATTATGTAGACGTCCTGACCTCGGACATTTTCTTCAATTTCAACTGAGATTTCACCATCAGAGAACGTCTTTACAGTCGCTTTACCAAGAGTGGTTCCTAAATTCTTTGCAACTAGTTTAGCAAGTGGCTTGTTAGCGTTACCAGAAAATATCATTGTGGACTTTATATCAACCATAAATAAAACCTATATCTGGGGTGGAAGGATTCGAACCTCCGAATGACGGGATCAAAACCCGCTGCCTTACCGCTTGGCTACACCCCAAATTATCAAGAAAAAATGTCATATGATTCCAGACTACTCACCATTTTAGATCTGTACCTGTCTCCAATTTCCTTATTGGCTTTAATAGCACTTTCGTAACTGTCAAACTCAATATATAGCGTGCTTCCCGTACCGGACATTCTAACCCTACCTAAGGACGAAAGCCAATATTTTGTTTGGTTTAGTTCTGGATATTTTTCCATAACAGCATGCTCAAAAGTATTTAATTTTGATCCCAACAGATTCTCAAGATCTTGCTCATCTGAATAATCTTTTTTAGAAATTAGACTATATATTTCTCTAGTAACAATACTTATATCGGGGAAAATCAGAACATAAAATTTCTGTTTTGACGAAATTTTATTTATAATGTCGCCCCTACCTGATACTTCAGCAGTGCCTCCATTAATAAAAAATGGGACATCTGAACCGACTCTCTCTGCGAAAGATAGCAAATCACCCTGTGATAATTGAATATCATACAGTCTATTAATTGCATGAAGGGTTACTGCGGCGTTAGAACTGCCTCCTCCCAAACCTGATCCAATAGGTATGTTTTTTGTGAGAGAGATATTCAGGCCCATATCAAGATTGTATTTTTGAGATAACACACTACAGGCCTTAATAATAAGATTGTCCTCATTAGTGAGGTTCTTGTTGTTTGTCTCTAAGTTTATACGGTTGCCTTCATTCTTCTCGAAAGTTATGTTGTCATGTAGATCTATAGCTTGAAATATACTTTGGATATTATGATAACCATCCTCTCGACGATTAAGAACATGTAAACATAAATTAAGCTTTGCGTATGATTTACAATGAAGACGCTTCATTACTTTTTCTTTCATCCAAAAGTTGGAGTAAATCATCATTTTCTGGATCAGTTATTAGTGATTTCTGTAAAATGTCATTCGCTTTTTCCGTCAAACCATTCTTTAATAAAATCTGATAATAATGAGAAACTATCTCTGGATCTTGATCTTTACTGTATGCGAGAGATGCATATTTGTACGCATCTTTATATGATCCGTTCAAGAATAATATCCAAGCGAGGCTATCTAGTATCGCTGGGTTGCCGGGGTCGATATTGATCGCTCTTCTTATCAATTCCTCAGCGTAATCAAGTTGTGTGTCATGCAATGATAAACTATAACCATATGCATTCAGTGCAATTGAATCGTATGGATCAAAATCAATCATCTTCTCAAAATCCATACTCATTAAACTGATCTCGCCCTTTTTCTCATAAGCAAGTGCACGCGAGTATAGCGCGCGCTGATTTTCCGGAAATATTTGTAACATCTCTGAAGCTATGTCTAATACTTTGTCAGCATCATAAGGGTCTTGATGTAGTGACATTTTAAGAGAGAGTAGACTTAAAACATCATTATCTGTTTTGATCTTTACCTCTCTCTCAAGATATCTATAAGCTCTAGAGAGATCATGTTGTTTCAGTAATGCCTTTGCAACATTTGCCAGTTTCGTATTAACAAATGTTCCTTGAGTTATTCTATCATAATGAAGCAAAGCCTCATTATATTGCTTTCTCTTGAAATCAATTTGTCCCAAGAAAAAATTTATATTATCAGGTGCATAAGATTTAGAAAGTAGGATATTAAAATACTTCTCTGATAAATCATAATTTTCTTTGTCAAAACAAAGTAAAGCAACTCTGAAAATAAAATCATCATCACTTGGATCTATAGCAATCAAATCATCTATCAAAATTTTCGTTTTTTCATTGCCACTAGATAAATATAATGCCAAAAGATCGTATGATGATTCTCTATCAGTAATATTTTGGGAATTAATATAGTTTTCTAAAACAGAAATTGCCTTAGCAGTGTTATTCAACTTAAATAATGCATTAGAGTATTTTCTTACAAGTGATCTATTTTTTTCTGGATTCATATCTCTTAAATATGACACGGCCAATTGATCTAAATTATTCTTTTGTAATATGTTTACATAGGATATGAGGATGTCCTTGTCATCATATTTACTCAAGTTTTTTTCAAAATAATCAACAATATTATTAATAATAATGTTCCGGGAAAGTATTTCTTCTACATCAATATATGATTTGCTATTATTTTTTTCATACATGTCATAAAGATAATTTAGATGATAATCAGCAGAGGTGAAATCTGCTAATTCAATATAGTTGGAAAACGCAATCTTATGAGCTGAGATATTAGATGAATTAATATCCAGCCATCTTTTCGAAATTCTAGTAATGTCTCTAAATTTCCTTAAGTCACGTGCTTTATTAATCATCCTTAGAAAGTCATCCTCATTTCTAAAGTATTTAATATTCGTACTAAATGTGGTTACAGCCTCGTCATATCGCTTTTTATGGAGTAATAGTTCAATGACTAGTTTGTTATACATGGAGTTATACTTGAAATTAGCATTAGTATCTGAGTAAGGTGCGCTGATCTTAGATTTCAGTGTTTCAGTATCATTTTGAATGCCGCAAGATGCTAAAAACAGCAGCGATAGCGTACCTATAAATTTTAAATTTTCATACATAGATGTATAATAGCATAAGCTAATATGTTAATAGGGAAACATAAATGACCATATCAGTTATAGGGCTAAATCATAAATCAGCTAATATTGATGTTAGAGAGAAGTTTTCTTTTTCTGCTGAAAATGCATCACTGCTTCTAAGAAGGATAAAAAAAATCAAAGATATATCTGAGGTTATTGTAGTCTCAACCTGTAATAGAACAGAAATATATTGTGATAGCAACAATGGCGTTAATGATATAAAAGATTGGCTTTTAGCTGAGAGAGAATACGAGTCTTTTGGTAAATACCTTTATATCCATCAAGAAGAAGATGCTATTGAACATCTATTTAAAGTAGTTGCTGGACTTGATTCTATGGTTATAGGTGAAACTGAAGTATTAGGACAGGTAAAGACTGCCTATAAGATTGCTCTTGAAAATAAATCTATTGATGGAAAATTAAAAAGACTGTTTGAGTACTCATTTTCTGTAGCAAAAAATGTCAGGACCAACACAGATATTGGTGGCAATGCAATATCTTTCATGTATACATCAATTCTTTTAATAAAAAAAATATTTTCTACAGTTGAAGAAAAAAGATGTTTGCTAATTGGTGCAGGAGAGATGACTGAGCTAGCTCTTAAATATTTAAAATCTAATAACGTTAATGAAATAACAATTTGTAATAGGAAAGAGGAAAAAGGTAAAAGACTCGCTGTCGAGAATGGCTGTAAATATTCAAACTTGAATAACCTATCAAATATTATTCATGAATTTGATGTAATTATAACGTCAACCTCTAGTTCTTTGCCATTGATAGGAAAAGGAAATATAGAAAGTGCGTTAATTAAGAGAAATAATGACTCAATAGTAATAATTGATCTTGGTGTTCCTAGAGATGTCGAGTCACAGATTAAGAACCTTGATAACGTTTATCTTTACACTATTGATGATTTAGGACAAATTATTGAAAATAATTATAAGATCAGAGAGAAATCAATTAAGGATGCTGAAGAGATTATTAAATTTAAAATTGTTGAATATAAGAATTGGCTCTCAGAAAATAGTAACACTGAAATAATAAAAAACTATCGAGAATATGTTGATGACATAACCAGTGGGATAGTCATTAAAGCAAAAAGAATGGCGAAAAATTCTGAGGATATAAATGAAATAATTGATTATGTCTCTGAAACTCTAAAGAACAAACTTGCCCACGAAACCACAATGAAGTTAAAAGAGTTATATCCTAACCTTGATGAGGAAAAGATCGAAAAACTTAACAAGCTCTTTAATGAAAACTAATGAACCCCGATCTGAGAGCAAAGCTTGAGAGTAATCTCTCAAATTATAAAGATATTACAGCAAAGTTAAGTACGCCTGAAATTTATTCTGATAGGGTTCAAATGAAAAACCTCAATCAAGAGCTTACAAAGCTCGAGGCGAGTGTTAAGTTGTATCAGAAATATTTGCAAATAGAAAAATCTATCACAGATACTAAAGAATTGTTAGTCGATGATGACAAAGAGATGGTTTTGATTGCTCAGGAGGAGTTAAAAAAACATAAGGATGATTTGTTTGATGTAGAAACAAAAATTATTGAAGTAACGGTTGAGAAAGACCCTAATGATTCAAGAGACGTTTATATGGAAATACGCGCTGGAACTGGGGGTGAAGAGGCTGCAATATTTGCTGGTGACCTGTTCAAGATGTACTCACGATTTACAGAAAAAAATAAATGGGAAATCGAGGTAATCAATAGCAACATAAGTGATCATGGTGGCTTTAAAGAGATAATATTTAAAGTTGTTGGTAACAACGTATATAGTAAATTGAAATTTGAATCTGGTACCCATAGGGTTCAGAGAGTTCCTGATACAGAAACACAAGGAAGGGTTCACACCTCTGCATCTACTGTAGCTGTGTTACCAATTGTGGAACAAGTAGATGATATAGAAATCAATCCTGCGGACCTTAGAATTGATACTTACAGAGCATCAGGTGCGGGTGGTCAGCATGTCAATAAAACGGATTCAGCTGTCAGAATAACTCACTTACCGACAGGTATCGTATCTGAATGCCAGGATGATCGATCACAACATAAAAATAAAGCTAAAGCACTAGAATATTTACATTCCAGGTTACTGTCTGCAGAGCAAGAAAAGCAAAAAAAAGATACTGATGAAAGTAGAAAAAAACAAGTGGGATCTGGAGATAGGTCTGAGCGAATTAGAACGTATAATTTCCCTCAGGGCAGAATAACAGACCATAGAATTAATCTTACATTGTATAAACTAGAACAAGTCATCGATGGGAATATTGAACAACTAATTGATGCCTTAACAGATGAATCTGCAAAATAATGAAAACTACTGACCTAGTAAAGACTGCTACTAAATTCATCGAGCTTCATACAGATCAGTCTTATCAAGAGTCAAAGATCGAGGCAGAGGAAATATTTATGCATGTATTAGGTATGAGCAAGCCTAAGATGTATTCAAACTCGTCGATTAGTATGACTGAAGATGAGGAAAAACAAATTAGTTATATTCTAAATAAAAGAAAAAACGATAAACCTCTATCTTACATTTTAAAAAATCATTTGTTTTACAAACACAACTTCTATGTAGATGAAGGTGTACTCATACCGAGATCAGAAACGGAGAGCATAATTGATCAAATCTTAGTTAAAGGTGACGAATTATATAAGGAAAATAATAGATGTAGTTTTTTAGATGCCGGTTGTGGTAGTGGTTGTGTAGGAATAACTATTGCAATTGAAAGACCAAAATGGAATGTTGTTTTAAGTGATATTAGTATGGAAGCAATAATAATTTCAAAAAAAAATTCTCAGCTCTTAAATCAAAATAACATCAAACTTGTTTGTGGAGACTGGCTAAAACCATTCAGAGCCAACTCGTTTGACTTTATATTCAGTAATCCACCATATATTTCATTATCAGATCATAGGGTCGATAAGAGCGTATTACATAATGAACCATCCTCTGCTATTTTCTCAGGTATTGACGGGCTGGACGATATCAAAGAAATCATCAAATCCTCAAAAAAGATATTGAGTGATCGAGGAATGTTGTTTATGGAAAATGGTATCAACCAGACCAACAAGATAAGTCATCTCTTAGAATCAAATGAATTTACAGACATATCTATTCACTTAGATTATAATAACTACAATAGATTTACATCATCTCGCAAAAAATAATGGATAAAAACACAATTAACAAATTAACTCATTTATCAAAGTTAAGTATACCTGACAGTGATATTGATGAACTTACTAGCAATTTAGAGAATATTCTTGAACTCATTAGCGAGATTGATGCTGCCCCAACTGATGGCATGGAACCAATGGCTCATCCATTAGATTTCAATCAACCTTTGAGAGAGGACAAATCAATCAAAGATATTAATAGATCAGAAAATCAAAATGATACATCTAAAACGAAAGATGGATACTATATAGTTCCTAGAATTATTGACTGATATGGAGTTTAAATCTGTAAAAGAGATCTTAACAGCGATCAAAAATAAGCATATCAGTGTGGTTGAACTTACAACTAGCTACTTAAATAAGATAATGCAGCATGATGATGAGCTTAATTGTTTTATTACTATGACTGAAGAATTTGCGCTCAATAAAGCAAAAGAGATTGATAAGGAGATAGCAAAAAAAAAATTTAGAGAATTAGCTGGTTTACCTATCGCTCAGAAAGATATTTTTTGCACTAAAGGTGTCAAGACTTCATGTGGCTCGAAAATGCTTGATAATTTCATCAGCCCATATGATGCAACTGTAATTGAAAAACTTAATGATGCAGGCACTATTATGCTTGGCAAGACAAATATGGATGAATTTGCGATGGGATCATCCAATGAGACAAGTTTTTATGGTCCCGTTAAAAACCCTTGGGATACAGAATATGTCCCAGGTGGATCCTCTGGCGGCTCGGCATCTGCAGTTGCAGCAAGAATTTCACCATGTTCAACAGGGACAGATACTGGGGGTTCAATTAGACAGCCTGCATCACTGTGCGGAATCTGTGGGTTAAAACCTACATATGGAAGAGTATCGAGATTCGGTATGATCGCGTTTGCCTCTAGTCTTGATCAAGCCGGCCTGTTTACAACGGATGCACTTGATGCAGCAATTCTATTAAAAGAAATATCTGGTCACGATGAGAAGGATTCTACTAGTTCAAGTGTTGAAGTACCTGATTATCATGCATATTGCTTAGATGATGTTAAGCCCAATTATACCATCGGCATACCAGAAGAGTTTACTAAAGACCTAAATGAGGATGTAAAAAAAGTCTTTTACGATTCAGTAAAGACATTGGAAAAAATGGGCTGCAAGATTAAGACGGTTAATCTTAAATACACAGGTTTAGGCGTTTCAGCTTATCAAGTTGTTGCTCCAGCAGAATGCTCCTCAAATTTATCTAGATTTGACGGTGTGAGATTTGGGCATCGGTCAGGTCACGCATCCAACCTTGAGGATCTCTATAGGGAATCGCGTTCTGAGGGGTTTGGAAAAGAGGTCAAGAGGAGGATACTAGTTGGAACATATGCTTTATCTGCTGGATACTATGATGCTTATTACTTGAAAGCTCAGAAAGTTAGAAACTTAATTGCTAACGATTTCAGAAATGCTTTTAACAAAGTCGATTTAATCATAGGGCCAACAACGCCAGATAAAGCTTTTAAAATTGGTGAAAAGATGAATGATCCAATAGCAATGTATCTATCAGATGTCTATACAGTGAGCACAAACCTTGCTGGCTTACCTGCAATGTCTATACCAATGGGTTTTAAAGATAATATGCCGCTGGGTTTACAAATAATTGGTAAACATTTTGATGAAAAAAATATTCTCAAATTATCTTATCTATATCAAAAAGAAACAGAGTGGCATAAAAAAGAACCAGGAAAGTAAAATATGTGGGAAACAGTAATAGGTCTAGAAATACATGTTCAGCTATCAACTGAAAGTAAACTATTCTCCTCTGCGTCAACAGACTTTGGTGCAGAGCAAAACACGCAAGCTTCAGTAATAGATCTAGCAATGCCGGGCGTACTTCCAGTACTAAATAAAAATGCCGTAGATATGGCAATTAAATTTGGGTTGGCAGTAGATGCAAAAATAGCTAGAAAATCGATATTTGCTAGAAAAAACTATTTCTATCCTGACTTGCCAAAAGGATACCAAATTTCTCAATATGAACTTCCGATAGTTTACGATGGTAAGTTAGAGATAAACGTAGATGGAAGTAGTAAGTGTGTTGGCATCACGCGTGCACACCTTGAAGAAGATGCTGGTAAATCAATTCATGATCTTTATGAGGATGAAAGTGCTATAGATCTCAATCGTGCAGGAACTCCACTTATAGAAATAGTATCCGAACCAGATATGAGGTCTGCAGAAGAAGCAGTAACTTATTTAAAAAAGATACATTCTATTGTTAGAAGTTTAGGAATAAGTGACGGGAATATGCAAGAGGGTTCTTTTAGATGTGATGCAAATATTTCACTAAGACAACCAGGAGATGAGTTTGGCATAAGAGCAGAAATAAAAAATATAAATTCTTTCAAATTTGTAGAATCTGCAATTAATTATGAAGTGACAAGACAGCAAGAGCTCCTTGAGTCAGGAGAACTCGTAATCCAAGAAACACGATTATATGATCCTAAAAAAGATGAGACAAGGCCAATGAGATCAAAAGAAGAGGCGAATGATTATAGATACTTTCCAGATCCAGATCTACTTCCAGTTGAAATATCAGAAAAAAAAATTGATGAAATTAAGTTAACTCTTCCTGAGCTACCTGATGCTAAAAAAAATCGGTATAAAAAAGATTATGGCTTAAAAGATGATGATGCGGAAATATTATCTTTAAACTCAGATTTATCAGACTTCTTTGAAGGTTCGATGAAAGACACAAAATCAGAAGCTCAAATGGTATCGAATTTTATCTTAAGTGAATTAGTAGGTTTATGTAATAAACATAATATGGATATCTCTAATGTAGCAATAAAGCCTTCAAATGTGTCACAACTGATGAATTATGTTAGCGAGGGTAAAATTTCCAGTAAACAAGCAAAAGATATATTAAATGACCTATGGGCTGGTAGTTCAAATATTGATGATATTATTAAATCTAAAAACATTGAACAGGTATCAGATGCCGACATTCTCTCCAAAGAGGCGCAAAAAATACTGGAAAAGCATCCCAAAGAGGTACAAGATTATAAAAATGGAAAAATCAAACTAATGGGTTTCTTTGTTGGACAAATAATGAAAGAAATGAAAGGAAAAGCAAATCCAAAAATATTGAATCAAATTCTTAACAAACTATTAGGGGAGTTATAGATGATCAATTTTATTAAACAAATTGCCGGGATGTTTTCGACTGATATATCTATTGACTTAGGTACTGCAAACACGCTTATTTATATGAAAGGTAAAGGTATCGTACTTGACGAGCCATCAGTAGTTGTTGTAAGGGATGAACAAGGTGCAAACAAAAGAGTAGAAGCAGTCGGGATTGAAGCTAAAAATATGCTTGGAAGGACGCCTGTAGGATTAACAGCAATAAGGCCACTTAAAGATGGAGTAATATCAGATTTTACTATTTGTGAAAAAATGCTGCAGCATTTCATCAAAAAAGTTCATAAAAGCGCTTGGTTTCGTCCGAGCCCAAGAGTCCTAATATGCGTGCCATGTGGAGCAACACAAGTGGAGAGAAGAGCGATTCGCGAATCTGCCTCTGGCGCGGGGGCGCGTGTTGTACATTTGATTGATGAACCTATGGCAGCTGCTGTAGGAGCGGGGATGCCATTGGATGAGCCGAGAGGGTACATGGTTTGTGATATAGGAGGAGGTACCTCTGAGGTTGCCACAATATCACTAAATGGTATTGTTTATGCATCATCAACCAGAATAGGCGGAGATACATTCTCTGAATCCCTAATAAGTTATGTCCGAAGAAATTATGGTTGTGTTATCGGAGACCCAACGGCAGAAAAGATAAAGCATGAAATTGGATCTGCGTATCCAAGTAGCGACTTATTAGAGATTGAAGTTAAAGGAACTAACTTAGCTGCTGGTGTGCCCCAATCCTTCACGATAAATAGCAATGAGACACTGGAAGCTCTACAAGAGGCTCTTCAAGGTATAGTCGCAGCTGTAAAAACAGCTCTTGAGAACACTCCTCCTGAACTCGGAGCAGATATTCATGAGAGAGGTATGGTGCTTACGGGGGGTGGCGCTCTTTTGAAGGATCTTGATATGCTCATCAAAGAGGAGACAGGGATGAATGTTATTGTTGCAGAGGATCCACTTAGCTGTGTTGCAAGAGGTGGTGGAAAAGTTCTAGAAATAATTGATGAGAAAGGAGTAGAATTTCTCTCAATGGACTAAACTGTGTCTTCATCAATTTTCAAGAAAAGCGTAAGCAACTTTTATCTTTTATTGCTCTTAATGGGTCTCTCTATTAGTTCAATCGTTCTCGATTTAAAATATTCAAACTCAAATTACGTTAGAATAATAATAAATGATTTTTTGATTACACCTATTCAATATCTTGCTAGCACTCCATCAACTTTTTTTACAAAATTTGTTGAGGAGAAAAGAACTATAGAAAAACTTGAGCTTCAAATCGAAAATCTTCAGAAACAGAATACAGCAATGAAAATTAATCTCCAAAGAATTGATGTTCTTGAAAATGAGGTGTCTAGACTTAGATCAATAAAAAAGAAAGCAGATGTTAGTTTAAAAAATATTAAAATAGCGCAAATTACACAAATGGATGTTATTCCAAACAAAAAATCAGTACAAATTAATATTGGATCAGACTACAACACTCAGATTGGACAAACTGTAATGGGTGTAAAGGGTTTACTGGGTCAAGTTGTGGAAGTAAATGTTTACACAAGTAAGGTATTACTCATCACAGATACGGATAGTAATGTTCCCGCAAAGATAGCTAGAACAGGACAACAGGTTATCATTAAGGGTAGATCACAAGATGATATGCTCGAAATTCCATTCTTGCCCAATGATAGCGAAATTGAATCAGGAGATCTATTGGTGACGTCTGGTCAAGCTAAGAGGTTTATTCCATCATTAAAAATTGGAAGGGTTGTTGATGTTATAAGAAACGAAGGGGAGCGTTTCAGTGAGGTAGTAATTCAGCCACTTGAGGATATAAATAATATTTCTGAAGTAATTTTATCGTCAGAAGAAGAATGAGAGGCAATTTATGTTGATAATCTTGATTACTATTATCTTTGGGTTATTCTTGACACTTATTACTTTGCCGCTTGGTTATTACGCTCCAGAGTGGATGCTTCTAGTTGTAGTTTACTGGGCAATCGCCATGCCATCAAACAATAAAATGATTTTGGCATTTTTGAGTGGGATTATATTAGACATAGTATTCGGACAAGCACTAGGGGTGTCATCTCTATTTTATGTAGTTTTGATTTATTTCATCCTGAGACTATATAACTCTCTTAGATATATGACTATTGCACAGCAAGCAGTGGTCTTATTCTTCTTCATATTTATTAAGCAACATCTTTTAGTTTGGTTATATTACATAATAGATAGAAATATTGAATACCAGGCATTGCTTATTGGATCGATAATCAGCGCATTTGTCTGGCCATTAATTTATTATACTTTGCGTTTTGTTAGAAGAAAGTTTCACATTGGCGGCATGAACTAAGTCAGAATATGATTTTAGCTGCTCTATCTGATTATCCTGGCATCTCATTAATTGAAACACCAAATGGATATAAAATAAGAGATGATTCAAATAATATGGAAATGACACTATCCCTTGATAATTATGAAAGGATAATTTCTGAGAATAAAAGACATCAATTGAGTAGAATACTAAAATCTAATAGATTACAAATCTTAGACTGCACGGGGGGCTTTGCACGAGATGCAGCGATTCTAGCGTCTTTAGGAAACCATATTACACTCGTCGAACAGAATCCATTGGTTATGGCTTTACTCATAAACGCAAAGAAAAATATTAAAAGTAATAATCTTAAACTTATCTTTAATAGAATAACAACTCAACTTGGGAACTGTATTGACTTCATAAGAAGAACGAGTAAAAAATTTGATTACATATATTTTGATTTTATGTTTAATAGTAACAAATCCTCACTACCATCGAAGAAGGAACAGTTTTTAAGAAAAATAGTAAAAAACGATATAAGTAAAAATTTAGATATTCTGAGAGAAACACTTCAAAGGGTATCAAGCAGAATAATCATTAAGGAGCACATTTCCTCAAATGATTATAAAAACTTTGATATCATAAACACATATAAGGGAAAGACGGTGAAATATCACCTGTTAAAAGGAAAAAATGGACGTTAAGAAATATCTTGGTAATAAACAGAGTATAAGAATACTATCTATGATAGATAACAAAGATATTATAGATAGTTTTGATTTAGACTCTTATCCAATTATACCCTCTCTTGATGACTACAAGAAAAACTTGTTCACTGATAATGAGCTAGTTGTCATAATCATAGATCATAACTTCATATCTAAAAACGAGATTTTTAAAAATAACTTCGGGTTGCAGAATGTAATGCTACTTGTCGCAAATGATGATCTCTTAAATAAGAATATGACAAAATATACAAATATACTTTTTAGCTATGGGTATAAATACTTTGGATTATCTGAGAACGACGAAGCTCAAGTTTTTATTTATGATATTTCTGAATATAAGGACAACCCCGATTGGTTGAATAACAAAAACTGGGCAAATCCGGAGCTATGGGAGAAGTAAAATGAAAGATACTATTGCTAATGCAATCTCAAATGAAATAAAATTTGACAAATTGGATGTTGAGGGTTCAGAGTCAAAATACACTGTCAATATAATAAGTGATGAGTTTATTGGCAAAACGATCATTCAACGGCACAAGATGATATATGCTGTACTTGATCAATATATTAAAACAGGCGAGATTCATGCTTTGACAATTAAAGCGATGACACTCGATGAGTCGAAAATCTAAGAATTGGAAAAATAGAAAGATAATCCATATTGATATGGATAGTTTCTTTGCTTCGATAGAAATTAGAGACAACCCCAAACTAAAAGATAAACCAGTTGCTGTGGGTGGTAAAGCTACAGAACGAGGAGTTTTGACCACATGCAACTACTTGGCGCGTGAGTATGGTCTTCACTCCGCAATGTCCTCTAAAAAAGCAACCCAACTATGCAAAGATGTAATAATACTACCAGTCGATATAGCAAAATATAGAAGGGTATCTGCGGAAATATTTAAAATTTTTAAATGCTATTCAAAAAAAATTGAACCGGTCTCAATAGACGAGGCATTTATAGATGTCTCTGATTCTAAATATTGTGGTTGTGACCCTGAAGAAATGGCAAGACAAATAAGATTATGTATAAAAAAAGATTTTGGCCTTACGGCTTCTGCTGGTATTTCTTCTAATAAATTAATAGCTAAGATCTGCTCTGATTGGAGAAAACCTGATAACCAATTTTGTGTTTATGACTACGATATTTCCAATTTCATTAGAGACGTCAGTCTTAAATCTATACCAGGAATAGGTAGGGTTAACTTCGAAAAATGTAAAAACTTAAATATGCTGACGTGCAAAAATATGTATGAACAATCTAGAAGTGACCTTGTAAATTTATTTGGATCATATGGCAATATATTATTTGATCTCATAAGAGGGGTTGATAACAGGGAGGTTAAGACAGATAGAGTGCGAAAAAGTGTAAGTGTTGAAGATACATTTCTCAAAGATCTAAAAGATATTAATTCGTGTTTGGAAAAAATTTCCTTGTTATATACTAAATTGATCAATAGATGTGAATCCTCAAATATAAATACTGGTAATATAAAAGAAATATTCATCAAAATTAAATTCAATGACTTTGAGGTTATCTCGAGACAAAAAAAATCTAAATGTCTACATATTAGAGAATTTGAAAACTTATTTAATATGAATGTGATGACAATCACCAAACCTATAAGGCTTCTTGGACTGGGGTTTAAGATCTGTCAAGACGAAGAAATGTCGCAGATTGATATTTTCAATAGATAATTTTAGCTATATCTTATAAACTGTACTTTGTGAGTAAGTCAAAGGGGTAGAAATAATGAAATTTGAGACAATAGCAATACATGGTGGATATTCACCAGAACCAACTACAAAATCAGTAGCAGTGCCAATCTACCAAACTACATCGTATTCTTTTGATGATACACAGCATGGCGCAGATTTATTTGACCTGAAAGTAGCAGGCAATATCTACACTAGAATAATGAACCCGACCTCAGATGTTCTAGAAAAAAGAGTTGCAGCAATGGAAGGCGGGATTGGTGCACTTGCGCTTGCCTCTGGCTCAGCAGCAACGACTTATGCAATTATGACAATATGTGAAGCAGGAGATAATATTGTCAGTACAAGTACATTGTATGGTGGGACCTACACACTCTTCGCCCATCAGCTGCCACGATTTGGTGTTGATGTTAAATTTGGCGCTCATGATGATATTCCGAGTCTTGAAAAACTTATTGATAAGAGAACCAAGGCAATTTTTTGTGAATCTATAGGTAATCCTGCTGCAAATGTCGTAGACGTTCCGGAGATAGCTAAAATTGCTCATAAACACAACATACCTCTGATTGTAGATAATACAGTTCCTTCGCCGTACTTGTTCAGACCTATTGAACATGGTGCGGACATCGTAGTCCATTCTCTAACAAAATATATGGGAGGGCACGGTACTACAATAGGAGGAGTTATAGTAGACTCTGGAAAATTTCCATGGGCAAAACACAAAACTAAATTTAAACGTCTGAATACACCTGATATGTCATATCACGGTGTAGTATTCACAGAGGCTATGGGCGAAGCTGCATTTATCGGTGCAGCAAGAGTGGTACCCCTCCGAAATATGGGAGCAGCGATATCGCCATTTAATAGTTTCATGATACTACAAGGCATTGAATCACTCCCTGTTAGAATGGATAGACACTGTGAAAATGCGACTAAAGTGGCAAAGTTTTTAGAGGATCATAAATGTGTAACTTGGGTAAACTATCCTGGACTAGAGTCTCACAAAGAATATAATTTGACAAAAAAATTGATGAATGGAAAAGCGTCAAGTGTTCTTAGTTTTGGCATTAAAGGGGGTATAAAAAAAGGTGGGATCTTTATAGATAATCTTAACCTTATTACGAGACTTGTAAACATTGGTGATGCAAAATCTTTGGCTTGTCATCCAGCTAGTACTACTCACAGGCAACTATCTAAAAAAGAGCTTGAAGCAGCCGGAGTGCCAGAGGACTTAGTGAGATTGTCAATTGGTCTTGAGAATATTGACGATATACTTGAAGATTTAGATCAAGCGCTGAAGGCATCTCAAAAGTAATTATTTTTTTATATAAATTTTATTACCGGATGCTGCAAACTCTTCGGATTTTTCTTTCATGCCCTTCTCTACAGCAACTTTGATATCACTAATATTATACTTAGACGCATAATCACGTATATCTTGCGTGATTTTCATAGAGCAAAAGTTAGGACCGCACATTGAACAGAAATGTGCTGATTTAGCACTTTCTTGAGGGAGTGTCTCATCATGAAATTCTTTGGATTTGTATGGATCCAATGATAGGTTAAACTGATCCAACCACCTAAACTCAAATCTTGCTTTTGAAAGCTCATTGTCTCTTTCCACAGCAAAATTATGTCCTTTGGAGATATCTGATGCATGTGCAGCTATTTTGTATGCTACTAGACCATCTTTTACATCCTCTTTGTTAGGTAAGCCCAGGTGCTCTTTTGGGGTAACATAACATAATAAGGAGGTGCCATAAGAGCCAATGTTTGCCGCACCAATCGCAGAAGTTATATGATCATAACCTGGAGCAATGTCAGTAACTAGCGGCCCTAAAGTATAAAACGGTGCTTCATTGCAGTACTCTTCTTCTAGAGTTACATTTTCACGGATTTTATTGAGAGGAACATGCCCTGGTCCTTCGATCATAACTTGAACACCTTTTGATCTAGCCTTAAGAGTTAACTCCCCAAGTGTTTTCAATTCTAAAAATTGTGCTTCGTCGTTTGCATCTGCTATTGATCCTGGTCGTAGCCCATCTCCAAGCGAAAAGGAAACATCATACTTTTTCATTATGTCACACAAGTCATCAAAATTATCGTATAAGAAATTCTCTCTATGGTGAGCTAGACACCACTTAGCAATTATAGAGCCGCCTCTTGAAACTATCCCTGTCAACCTATTTGTTGTCGTCGGAATAAAACTTAATTTCAATCCAGCGTGAATTGTAAAGTAATCTACACCCTGTTCAGCTTGGGATATAATCACATCTCGAAAAATTTCATAACTTAAATCCTCTGCTTTGCCATTTACTTTTTCAAGAGCTTCATATATGGGTACAGTTCCAATTGGAACAGGAGAATTTCTAATAATAGCCTCTCTAGTTTGATATATATTTTTACCTGTAGATAGGTCCATAACAGTATCTGCGCCCCATCTCACCGCCCACAGTAATTTATCCAATTCCTCTTCAATGTTTGATTTAACAGGTGAATTACCAATGTTCGCATTCACCTTAGTAAGAAATTTTTTACCAACTATCATAGGCTCAAGCTCTGGGTGTTTTACATTAGAAGGAATAATTGCTCTCCCAGATTCGATTTCACTCCTCACAAATTCTGGAGTAATTAATGTTTTTTTATTTGGATGAAAACTATTCTCTCTAGCTGCTACATATTCCATCTCTTTTGTGATAATTCCGTTTTTGGCATATGTAAGTTGTGTGATATTGTCGTCAAACCTGGAGTCAGATTTAAATTTGATATTTCGTTCCTCAAGCCAATCATTTCTTCTTTTTGGTAAACCTGAGTCTAAATTTATGTCATATTCAGGATCGGTGTATGGCCCAGTGGTGTCATAAACATGGAATTGTTTATCAGCTCCAGAACTATCTGATATAGTAATTGCGCGATAAGGAATAGCTAAATTGTCGACATTTTTATAAACTTTCTCTGAATTCGGATAATTTACCTTATATTCATTAAGATCAATTTTATTATCTTTCATATGATTCTCTTTCTTTAGTTCAATAGTAGCATAAAGATAGATATAATTGGGTGATGAATAACAACGATCATCTTAATCAAATCTATAGAAGCAATAATATTCTAGATGAAAAGATACTACGTGTCATCAGAAAGATAAAAAGGGATAACTTCGTTCCAGAATCATACAAAAGTTTTTCTTATTCAGATATATCAATACCACTTGAATCGAGAGTCCATATGCTCACTCCATCATGTGAAGCGAGGATTCTTCAAGAAATGGAATTTCACAAAAATGATAATGTTTTAGTTGTTGGAAATGGTAGCGGTCATTTGACTGAATGCTTATCTTGCTTAACTAATTCAGTAAGTGCATATGAGTGCCAGGATTCAATGTATCAATTTGGTAAAAAAAATTTAGATACTCATAGCAAAAATAGACATAAAATATACCTTTATAATGAAAATATTTTTAATTCACTTGAGAAGATTTCCAAGTATACAAAGATTGTTTTTACATGCTCTATTAAATCTTATGACTCAATTATTGATTATTTGGGGGAAAATTCGAAAACTTTCATATTTTTGTGGCATGATAGGTCTCCTTATAGTACCGGTATAGTTATTGATAAGACAAGAAATGGTTACACAGTCAACAAAAATATAGTAACATCACAGACTGATTTAATTGTTGAGATATAATGCAAGAAAAAACACCTTTAGAAGTAAAAGAAATGATAGATTCTGACCCTACAGTTAAGATTATTGATGTTCGTGAACAGTGGGAGTTTGATAAATGCCACATAGAAAACAGTACACACATCCCCATGGGCAAAATACCTGATTCTATAAATCATTTTGAAGATTCGTGTGAATACGTAATAGTATGTCATCATGGTATCAGAAGTAGAACTGTTGCATTATATTTAGAGAAAAATGGTATCGATAACTTGTATAATCTTACGGGCGGGCTAGATAAGTGGTCGGATGATGTAGACCCCGATCTAGTGAAATATAAATGAGAAATATCTTACTGTCACTACTGCTCTTTTCAATTAATGGTTATGCAACGGACTTGATAAGTCTTTATGATAGAGCAAAACAACATAATATAGATATTCTCAACAATCAAATTAATGTAGATATTGCTAACGAATCTTTGAAACAAACTAAATCTACTGTATTCCCGGAAATTAATTTTAACGCTCGTGCAAGTGAGACCACCATAGAGAGGTATAAATCATCCGGCACATATAGCCCAGCAAACTATGACAGAGATACTTACAACCTATCAATCAGACAGCCTTTGCTTCATCTGTATGTATTTGATGAAATTAAAAAAGCAAAAAGTACCTTAGAGCAAAATGAAATTACAAAAAGTAATTCAGACTCTTTACTAATACTTGAATCTGTAAGGAACTATTTTAATCTAATAAAATATAACAACAAACTTGATCTCAGCAGAGCTGAAAGTGATTATAGAAAATCAAAATATTTAGCGGCAATAAAGCTATATGAAAGAGGAAGTATATCGCAAGAAGAATATGAGACCTTTATGAATGATTTTGAATCTTCTAAAAATCAATTAATTCTTAGTGAAAATGATTTAACAAAAATAAAAAATGATGTTTATATTTTCTCAGGAAAAGAGCTTCATGATATCAATGATATTGAACTAGCAGAGCTTGATCATAAAGCATTTGATTTAGATAGTCTTATTAATTCTGCTTATCTAAGTAATAATACTGTTCGCATGTCAAAGAACAGCATGACTATTAATAGAAATGAAATAGCAGCTCAAAAATCAAGACATTATCCAACAGTAGATCTGGTTGCTGAGTATAATTATCTTGATATCACACAAGGGGGGTCGCAATTTGGCGCTACTACAAGAGAAGATTCAAGTATATCTCTAGTTCTCAATCTCCCTATATTCAACGGTGGATATCAATCTTCAAAAATTAAAGAAGCAAGACTGAAATATCAAAAAGCTAGACTCGATCACAAAAATTCAAGAAGAATATTAAAAAAAGACATAACCAATAGTTTTAATAACTACAATGCGAATATTCAGTTGTATGAGACATCTTTGATGAAGTTAGAGACGAGTAAAAAGAAATATAAGAATTCCCAAATAGGGTATGAAAAAGGGATTTATTCTAACAGTCAAATGCTTGGCGCAAAAGTGGACTATCTCAGCAGCCTGTTTGATACAAAGAATATTATGATGGACTACCTGTATAGTGAATTAACTCTTGAGTATTTGCAAAATAATCTGGATACTTCTTCCTTGAGAAGAATTAATTCTTATCTTGTGTGGTAATGCTTAAATATAATTTTATATTATATTTAGTATCGCCCTTCATATTATTAAAACTTATCTTTTATAGCATCAGAAATTCAGTAAAATTTTCTAATTTGAAATATAAGTTATTTGGACAAAAACTTTCTTCGTCGTACTCGGTATGGTTGCATGCGGCTTCAGTCGGTGAGATGAAAATAGCCTTACGAGTAACAAAAAGCCTGATTGACAGAGGTTTTAAGGGTATACTCATAACATCAAATACACCCTCCTCTAAGCTTATTTTTGATGAAGCTAAACTTGATAACGTAGATCATTATTATCTTCCTTTTGACTTCTTTTTCGCGACAAAAAAATTTGTGAAGTCTACATCTGCAGAGTTATTAATTATCATAGAAACAGAAATTTGGCCAAATCTTTACCATCATTGCCAAATGAACAGAACTGCAATAATTACTATAAACGCAAGATTTAATCCCCCTAAAGGTGTTCTAGGAGTAATGTCTAAAGAATTATATAAAATCACACTTGATAAGATTGATCATATTTACTGTAAATCAAAAAATGATGTAGAAGCATTCAAAGATTACACAGATGAGAGAAAAATAAGTTATGTAGGAAATATTAAACATGCTTTAGTAACTGATATTGTATCATCTGAAAAGATAATTGATAAAAAGTATGTTCTTCTTGCATCCTCTCACCATAGAGAAGAAATACTAATAATAAAAGAATGGTTGAAACTTAAATCAAACAAATATCTTCTTGTCATAGCTCCCAGACATCCTGAAAGACTTGGAGATATATTATCAGACATACCTTTGTCGGGTGTAAATATAGCTATCAGGACTAAAGGTGAAAAAATAAGAAATTCCACCCAAATATATATAGCTGACACGTTAGGGGAGATGGATAATTTAATCAAATATTCTGAATTTACTATATTCGGTGGATCATTTGTTGATGTTGGTGGACACTCATTTATGGAAGCTGCTTCACATTCAAAAGCAATAATAGTTGGTCCTTATATGTATAATTTCATCGAGGAAACCGAAGAGTTCTTGAAAAAAAATGCACTTATCATGTGTCAAAAACCAGAAATGCTAAAGAATATTTTCGAGAAGCTCTTCAGATCAAAG
>MDTD01091494.1_pt1 | contig 22186 bp, 17 predicted proteins | sample 811221 | NCBI WGS metagenome assembly MDTD01 (sample SAMN05326646, study PRJNA326480) | marine metagenome | isolation source: seawater | place: Pacific Ocean: South West | collected 2011 | reverse complement strand
TGGCACCGACACCGGTCCTGGCGGGGCCGCTGGTGGTGGTGTACGCCGTGACGTGGCTCCTACAGGGGGGCGGTCACCTGGTGTTCTGGCGATGGCCGCGATCCGGCGTCGCGGGCCTTGTCGCTATGGGACTGGTGGCGCTTCCGGCGCTCCTGAGACTGGTCGGAACGGTCCGGTGATCGCTCCGACACACACACCGGCTACTCGAGCATCGATTTCCAGCGATAGACGAGTTGGAGGGCGTCGCGGGGGCTGAGGCCGTCGGGGTCGACCGTGGCGATCTCGGCGCGAACGAAGTCCTCGGGAGGAAAGAGTTCCCCTGCCGGCGCCGTCTCTTCCGTCTCCGCGTGGGGCTCGGCGTCCATCCCCGGGGCGGCAGCTGCGGAGGTTGGCTGCGGGAGGGGCCGATGCGCCTCGAGGTCCGCCAGGATCGTTCGTGCCCGGGCGATCACGTCGTCCGGCAGCCCCGCCATGCGGGCGACATCCACACCGTAGGATCGGTCTCCCGCACCGGCGCGGAGTTTCTTGAGAAACACGATCCGCTCGCCTGAGTGCTCAACGGCCATGCCGAGGGAGCGGAACGCCGGGTGCGTCAGCGTTGCCAGCTCGTGGTAGTGCGTTGCGAACAGCGTTCGGCCGCCGGTGGTGTTGAGCAGATGCTCCGTGACCGCCCAGGCGATCGCCAGACCGTCGTGGGTGCTGGTCCCCCGCCCCACCTCGTCCATGATGATCAGAGACTCGTCGGTGGCGTTGCGGAGGATATTGCTCGTTTCGTTCATCTCGACGAGAAACGTGGATTCGCCACGGGCGATGTTGTCGGAGGCGCCGACGCGGCAGAAGACGCGGTCGGTGCGGCCGACAATGGCCTCTTCCGCCGGCACAAAGCTGCCGAGATGGGCCATGAGGGTGATCAGCGCCGTCTGTCGGAGGACGGTCGACTTCCCGGCCATGTTCGGCCCGGTAATGAGGGCGAAACGGACGCCGTCGTGGCGCAGTTCCACGTCGTTCTCCACGAACTCTCCCGGAGGGAGGTGACGCTCCACCACCGGGTGGCGTCCTCCGCGGATGGTGAGGACAGGTTCCTCGACGACCGACGGGCGCCTCCAGCCGTTTCGTGTGGCGGCGTGCGCGAGGCCCGCCAGGGCGTCCACCTCGGCGACGCGCGCGGCGAGTCGCGACAGCAGCGGAATCCCGGTGGCTACGGTGGATCGCAGCTCCAGAAAGAGCGTCCGCTCCCGCTCCACCGCCTGCTCGCCGGCGCTGTTGATCTGGTCCTCGAGTTCGCCGAGGCGCGTCGTGGTGAACCGTTCGGCGTTTGCGAGACTCTGGCGACGGATGAACTCCTCCGGCAGCTTCGACGCCTGCGCCGCCGGCACCTCGAAAAAGTGGCCGAGGACCCGGTTGTACTTGATCTTGAGCGACCCGATTCCGGTGGCGGCGCGCTGTTCGTCGAGGTAGGCGTCCAGGACCTGCCGACTGTGGTCCCGCAGACCGCGGAGCCGGTCAAGTTCTTCGTCGTGTCCGCGTCGGATGATCCCGCCCTCGTTCAGTGCCACCGCAGGCTCGTCGTCCAGCGTGTCCGAGATCAGGTCCGCGATCTCGCGCAGCCGCCGATGGTGGTCGGCGTTGCCGGTGAGCGTGGGGCCGTGGTCGTCTCCGTCCGGGGCGTACCAGCGCGGGACCAGGTGCGCCACATCCTCCGCGGCGCGGACGGTGGCGGCGATCGCCACCAGGTCCTTGGGGTGGGCTTTCTCAACCCCAAGGCGCCCCACGAGGCGCTCCAGGTCGTACACCGCAGCCAGCCGTCCGCGGAGCGCCTGGAGGGTCGTCTGGTCGTGGTACAGCTCGCCGACGCGCCCGAGGCGATCCTGGATGTCGTCCAGGCTCCGGGAGGGAGATAGTAGCCAGCGACGGAGGAGCCGCGATCCCATCGCCGAGACACACTCGTCGAGAACGTCGATGAGCGTGTACCCGGTGCCGCGATCGTGCATGTTGTTCACGAGTTCGAGGTTGCGGATCGTGGCGTCGTCGAGGATGACGGCGCCGTCGTCGTGGTGCCGTGCGAGGCGGGAGATGTGGCCCAGCACATGCCGAGCGTTGTCCTCCAGATACTCCAGCAGCGCCGAGACCGGGGTAAGCGCATCGTCGTCGTCCTCGAGACCAAAGCCCCGCAGGGAGCGAACCCCGAAATGCTCGGTGAGACGGCGCACCGACTGCTCGCGGCTGAATCCCCAGTCCGGAATACGGTTCACCACCGTGTCGTCGTCGGGGCCGGCGCAGCGCGCGAGGGTCGTACTCCGTTCCAGGAGCGATTCCTGAATCAGGAGTTCCCGGGGTGCCAGACGGGCCAACTCGCGACGGATGATCGCGTCGGGATCATCGCCCGCGGGACCGGCGGCGACGGTGAGCTCGCCGGTGGAGACGTCGCACCAGGCCCAGGAGAGCGAACCGTCCTGCAGACACATGGCGGCGATGAAGTTGCTTGCTCGGGGATCGAGATAGTCGAGGTCGAAGACCGCCCCCGGAGAGAGAACCTCTACCACCTCGCGGGTGGTGAGCGCCTTGCCGTCCGGGGCGCTGGTCTGCTCGCACACGGCGACCTTGCGTCCCTGTCGCAGCAGCCGGTGGATGTATGAGCGGGCGGCGTGATGCGGCACCCCGCACATGGGGGTGCTCTGGCGCCTGGTGAGGGTGAGACCCAGGAGGCGGGCGCCGTCGCGGGCGTCCTGCCCGAACATCTCGTAGAAATCGCCGAGACGGAACAGCAGAATCGCGTCGCGGTGCCGCGACTTGATCCGCTCGTACTGCTCCATCATCGGCGTTGACATGACGGGACTCTCTCCTGGTCGGTTGGGCTACCGGGCGTGCGGGTCGATCAGCGGTCCGAGACCTCAGCGGTCCGAGACCTGGATCAGGCGCTGTACCACCGCGTCGCTGATGTCGACCTGGTTGCTCCACCACTGCAGCCCGCTGGCATCGGAGCGCAGCACCACCGTGAACCCCTCCTGTTCGGCGACGAACTGAATCGCCTCCTGCATCTGGCGGAAGAAATCATCGGAAAGCAGACTCTGCTGCCGCTGCTGCAGCTGCTGCCGTCGTCGGCGGGTGAGATCCTCCAGAAACTGCTCCATGTCTGCGATCTGCTGGTCCAGGTCCTCGACACGACGGTCGTTGCCCTGGTCCTGTGCCTGGAGTCGTCGGTCCCGCAGGGACTGCAGTTCCTGCAGCTGCTGGTTGATCTCGTCCTGATACTCGCTGCGCAGGCGTTCCAGCTCCCGGACGCCCTGCGAGTCTCGATAGAAGGAGTTGTACACGCGGTTGATGTCGACGACACCGACCGTGGTGATCTGTTCAGCCGAGGTGGCCGCCGGCACCATGGCGGCGGATACCAGGACCGCCACGAGGGCGGTCACACCTATGATCGTTCGTTTCATCGTCTCTGTACTCCTCAGAAGAACTCGGCACCGATGGTGAAGACCAGGTCGAGGCCACGGCCGCTGTCGAGGTTGCCGCCGTTGAAGAGGTTTCCGGTCTGCCACTGGATATTGCCGTTTTCGTCGTATTCAAACCGCTTGGCAAGATAGAGTCTGATCGGGAACTGCGGAATCACGAAGCGGATGCCGGTTCCCAGTGAGAACTGCCAGTCCTGCAGGCGAAGATCGTTCAGGCGCTCGCGGTCGTTCCAGTCCGCCGCGTCGGCGGCGAATGTCCGCAGGGTTGCGGCCTCGAAGAACGTGTCCCACCAGATCACCTGTTCCGAGATCGGCATGCGCAGCTCGATCCAGTTGTTCCACAGCGCCGACCCGTTGCTTTCGAAGGGCCAGCCCCGGGAGTTGAACATCCCGTCGATACGCAGCAGATCGCTGTCGGAGGTCGAAAAGTACCGGGAGTTCCCGTCGCTGAGGTAGAAGTTGGGCCAGATCATGCTCAGCTTGGACTGCATGCCCAGCACACCCTTCCAGTTCCAGTCGCCGAAGGGGACGTCCCACAGCGTAAAGAACGACTCAGCGGTGGTGTCGGTGCGGACGAAGTGCCGCTCACCACCGAGGACGCCACCGACGAAGGTGACACCCTGGTCCAGCCGGTACCCGCTGGAGGGGCTGTACACGAAGTCGCGTTTGTCCAGCGCCGCGCCGATGCTCCAGCGGTTGCGGAAGCGCCAGCGGTCGAGGTTCTCCCGCGTGGTCTGGTTGGCCGGTCGGTAGAGCGAGTCGTCGTAGGTAATCAGATTGATGCTGGTCCCGATCGACGTGCGCGGTACGAAGCGGCCGAGGGGTGTGCGGAACGTGTAGCCGGTGTTGGCGCTCAGACCGATGCTGTACGCGTCGTAGCTCATGAGATACTCGTCGGGAATCGACGAGGTCGTGCCGTCGTACACCTGCTCCAGGTTGTAGGCGCTGATTTCCGCGTCCGTCGGTTCCCCCGGGAAACGGTCGCCGGCCTGGTAGGTGGTGCCGTTGTACGTCGTGTCCTCGGTGAACTTGTACTCATCCGCCGAGAACGGGTCCGGCACCGCGTCGTTGGCGCCGTCGGCGTAGATCGGGGCGATCACGTCCTGGGGCACGTTGTTCACCACGGCGTGTTCGAAGGAAAGGCTGAGTCCACCGGACCATCGTCGCCCGAAGAGCCAGTTCTCGAGGAAGTTGAAGCTCACCTGCTGATTGATCGGCGACGCCGTGGCCTGAACACCGAACGTCTGGCCGCGGCCGAGGAAGTTGCGGTCCTGCCACTGTACCTGGGCCGACACGGGAAACTCCTGGTTTCCACCGAAGGCAACGCCGAAGACGATCTCCGCCGTGTTGGCCTCTTCCAGGTTGATGATCAGGTCCATGAGCCCGTCGGCGCTGCCCTGCGGGGTCTCCGGGGTCACCGAGGAGAAAAACTGCAGGTTAGCCAGGTTGCGAAGACCCTCACGGATCTTGGTGGCGCTGAACACATCGCCAACCTCGAGGGGAATCTCACGCTCGATGACGTAATCCCGCGTTTTCTCGTTCCCGCGGATGATGATGTTCTCGATGTGGGCGCGGTTGCGCTCCACGATGTTCACGCGGAACGAGACGACGTTCTCTTCATCGTTTCTCACCTCTTCCCGGGTGATCTGGTTGAAGATGTAGCCGTTCTCGTAGTAGCGATCGGCGATGCGCTGGTAGTCCTGGTCGAACTGATTGAGGTCCAGAATTTCGCCCGGCTCGAGACGCACCAGATCCGAGAGTTCCTGGTCGGTGAAGATCGTGTTACCGGAAAACTCGATGCCGCCGTAGGTGTACTGCTCGCCCTCCTCGATATAAAAGGTGAGCGTCATGTAGCTGCGGTTCTCTTCCTCGTCCCGGCGAAGGGACTGCTCAACGTTCACGACGTCGGCATCGATGTATCCCTGTTCGTAGTAGTAGCGGCGAATCCGGTTCTGGTCGGTTTCGAGCATACTCGCCTGGAACAGACCCTTGTTGAATATGTTCCGTTCCCGCAGCTGGATGACACCGGCGAGTGTCGAATCGGTGGCGAACTGGTTTCCAACAAATTCGATCGTTTCGATGGAGACCTGGGCGCCCTCATCGATCGTGAACCGTACGATGTTCTTGTCACCGTCCTGCACGAACTCCGAGGAGACATCGACGTTGGGAAACCCCTGTTCGAGGTACAGCGAACGGATCGCCTCCTCGTCCACCCGCAGTTTGCTGCGGGTGACCATGTCGCCGCGGGTGAGCAGCACGGCGTCCAGGAGGCGGTTGCGTCCGACGCGGTTGTTGCCCACAAACTCCACGTCCGTGATGACGGGGCGTTCCTGGACGTCGAAACGCAAAATGACCCGGTCTTCGCTGCCGTCCGGTGGACGGACGGCGTTGGGGATGATCTGTTCAAAGTAATCCAGAGCGTACAGTCGTCGCTGCAGCTCCAGGAACGTCGGTTCGGTGAACTCGCGGCCGATGAACGGATCCGTCACGCCGGAGAGTTCGTTCTCGCTGACGGTATCCAGCCCGTTGAACTGAATGTCTTCGATCGGCTTGTTGAGGTACCACTCGCTGCTGTTCTGGGCGTATACCGCGGCCGTGGCCACGACCAGGAACGGCAGCATGTAACGCAGTAGTCGCATTCAGGCTCCCTTGCTCTCAGTAGGAAAAAGACCACGAAAATGTGAACGTGTTGTCTCTGATGAAAAGCTCCTCAGGGTTCTGTGGAGCAAAGTTCCACTCCAATAGGAAAAACGGTGTTTGCCATTCTAAACTAATTTCGGAATCAATCAATACCCCGCCCAGGCGCTGAATTCCAGGATCGCTGGTGGTGTCGGTCCCGAAGTCCCGGGAGCGAAGCTGGAGAACGGCCTGTCCGAATACTGAATCGCCGAGGTAGCGTCCCATGAAGATCGAGGTGTTGTTGAGGTACGACCCGAGGGACGGCGAAACGGTCGGCTGGGTCTCGTCCGCCGGGGTGATCGCCGAGAGCAGCACGTTCTGGATCACGCTGGTGCGGATCGCAAAGAGATCCAGGTTTAGCCGCTCCCGCACGGCGTCCTCAAACTGCCGGAACACGCCGAACTGCGTTACCACGTCGCTGGTGGATAGAAGCGCCGTCGTGAGATTGACCGAGTCGGAGCTGCCCTGCTGGAAGATGTTTCCCCCCAGGATGGCGACGATCTCGCTGCCCGTGAGCGGCGGGTTGGACTCGAAGCGGGGGCTGAACTCGCTGAGGCGCTGGCCGTCGGCGACGAGATAGATCCGCACGGGGCCGTCGGGGGTCACCTCACGAAGCTCGGCGCGGGCGGTCAGACGGGGGTCAAAATCATCCTGGTTTTCGTTGAACACGATACTTCCGTCGCGAATCAGGAAGTTGCGGTCGAAATAGAACACATCTCCGCTCTGAATATCGAGTTCACCTGTAAGGGTGAAGCGTTGTTGCCCCGTGTCCGCACTGATCGCGATCGTCTGGCCGGTGGCGAAGCTGCTGCGGAGGATCGGGAAGTCGCGGTCGGGCCAGACAAACTGTACCGCCCGCCCCGTTTCCACGTCCAGGTCGAGAATGAGACTCCCGCGCCGGTCGGAGCCGGTCTCCGGGCTCCGGTCCTGGACGACGATCTCCGTTCCGGCGGCCACGACGCGGCCCTGGACGCGGGTCTCCCGGGGGCCTCCGCCAACCAGGACATTGCCCCTGACGTAGCCGTCGACGCCGATCGGCCCGAAGGCGCGGTCGACGCGGAGTCCCGGTTCGCCGCTGATCGCGACGTTGACCTGGTACTGCTCCAGCGAGAATCGGTTGAGAATGGCCTGTCCGTCGATGGCGACCGTTGCCTCTCCCACCCCGGTTTCGATCCGAGGCATGCGCACGGTTTTGCCCTCGAAGATCAGCGTCGAATCGAGGGGGCCCACCACCGCCGGCCCCACCGGGGTGGAGGTTGCCACATTCCGGAGCGACAGCGTTCCGAAAAGATCGGGATCCGCAGGCGGACCCAGAACCCGCAGCGACCCGTCCGCCCGACCCGACCGGATCGCCAGTCCCTCAACCCCGGCGGCGTCCGCAAGCCGCGGCAGATCCACGGAGATACCCGAGACGGTTACCTCGACATCGTCACGGCCGAGGCGGCCGGATGCACCAAAGGTGACCGGCAACGGCTCCGCGAGCGTCATGTCGAAGGTTCCGTCGTCGGAGACAACGGCGTTCACGGCGCCGTCGTCGCGCTGGAACCGGCTTTCTCCCTCCACGCGTTCAAACCGGTACTCGCCGACGAGAAACGGCAAGGCCCCGCCGCCGGTTCCGTCGGAGGCGGGGGTCACGGTGATACTGGCGTTGACGGGACGCGTGACAATGTCGGCGGGATCGATCCGATCCAGGGGCGTGGTCGTTCCATCGATCGCTATGGTGTAGGTGCGGTCCACGTCCAGTCGCGAAACAGAAAGGGTGCCGCCGATGTCGCCGGTCCCCCGATCGATCTGGAGGGAGTCGATATCCGCGGCGCTGGATCCGAACACGAGACGCGAGTTGGTGATCCGGAACTGCGTGCTGTCACCGAATGCGAGAACACGCGCCTCCACGTCCTGGGTGTTGATGCGCACCGCCGATGTCTCCATGAACAGTCGAACCTGTGGATCTCCCGGTGACCCGACCATCTGAAACGTCCCCCGGACGGTGCCGGCACGGGCGCGGGCACTCAGCCGTTGCGCCGGAGAGCGATCGAACCGGAAATCCACGGCGAGCTGTTCTCCCGCGTACCGGGCGGCAACACGGTACTGCTCCTCGGTGTCGAACCCCCCGATCCGTCCCGTCACCTGGAGATCGGCCGGTGCGCCGAGGCGGTAGGTCACGTCGAGCGACCCGGCGAGGCGGCTGACGGAGTCCTCGTAGGAGAGAACGCCCACGCGCCCTTCCCCGGGTCGGAAGCCGAGGGCCAGCTCCAGGTCCGCGGTCCCGCCGCCCGGTGCGGGGAGGCCGGTGACCTGGACGTCCGGGGCGTTCACATACCAGTCGTCGCGGGAAAACAGCAACCCCTCAATGCGCGCCTCGACCCGCGCACTGCCCACCGGCACGGGCACGTCCGCCAGCCGGGCCTCCAGGCGCACGCCATCCCCGACCCGCTCAATGCGCAGCTCCACGCCGTCGGGACCGAAAACGGTGAGATCACCGGCGGGGGTGATGGTGCCGCGGAGCGGGTACTCGATCGAGTTCACGGACACGGCGGTACGGAAGTCGATCGTTCCGGAGGAACCGAGGCGCACGAAACCGTCGGCGTAGACGCGCGTCCCACCGACGAGGGCGAACACCTGGTCGAGAACGATTGTACCGTTGTGGTACTCACCGGAGAGGCCCGCTACGCGTCCCGGGTTCTGCGGGTCGCGAACGTTGAGGTACGGTACGGCGACGGTGAGGTTGTCGTTCCGGTGGTCGACACGGACGAGACCGCTGACGTTCGTGCCGGTCGCGGGGCCGGGAATCCGGACCGGCCGGTCCACGGCGGCGGCGACGGCGGCCAGGTTCTCCGTTGCCACCTCCCGCAGACGCAGCTCGGCGTTCAGATCGTTGAGGTCGGCGAAGCGCGCCGATGCCTCAACCGTCCCGGGGCCGTCGGCGGTGAACGCCGCGGTGGCGCGGGCCGAATGGTACCGCTCGCCGGGCTGGTACGAGGCCACGAGGCGGTACAGGTCGATTCCCTCAACGGTCAGGTGTTCGCTGCTGAGTCCGGCGTCGCGGGCACTGCCACTGACGACGACCGTTCCGTCCAGACGGGGCACCTCCCCGTACTGAAACGACCGGAAGGTGATCCGACCGTTGGGAGCGGCGGCGCCGAAGGCGTACGCTCCGCGAAACCGGACGCTGCCGTCTCCGGATACCGCGACCAGACGGTCAAACGATACCTCCCGCGGTGATACCGAATAGGTCGCGTCCACCGAGAGCGGTGCCGGCAGATCCGGGTGGGCGCTGTACGCGGCCAGGTGTCCCGACGAGTCGAGAAACGTTCCGTTCACGTCGAACCGCAGAGAGGCGTCGCTCGAGAGCGTGGAGGCAAGCCACGGTTGAAAATCGGCCCACGGGCCCGCCAGACGCACTGTATCGGCGGGGCGGTAGCGCTGGCTCACCACGTCCATCGTGATCACGCCGGTGGCGGGGCTGTAGCGTGCCGACAGGTCAAGGGGATCATCGCTGCGCACGCGTTCCAGGCGCACTTCGTCAGCGCGGCGCTCGATGCGGAAACTCTGGTCGCCCATGACCAGGTGGCTCCCGCGAATCTCCCGAAACTCGACGTTGGCGTCGAGGTTGGGGCCCCCGCGGATCCCGTTCAGGTCGGCGCTGATGCGACTGGACAGGGAAAACGGTTGGCCACTGACTGTTGTTTCCAGCGAGGCCTGTGTGGCCAGCGTGCCGCTGAGTGAGTTCTGGATCAGTTCGATCCGTCCGGTGAGGTTGCGGGTATCGACGCGACCGTCGGCGGTGGCGACCGACAGGGCGCCGCGACGGATCTGTACCGAGATGTCGCGGCGGCCGCGGGCGTTGCGACGTATGTACGCGAGCGTCCGCTCCAGGCGGTGGCGCTGTTCGTCGGTGGCGATCGTGATGTCCGGTTGATCGATGATCACCGCGGGAATCAGATCGCGGGGGTTGCCCCACAGGAGACTGACCAGGTTCAGTCGGACGGTCACGCGACGGGCGGTTGCGTTGTCGGAGATACGCACCCCGTACACGGTGAACCCCCGGACGATCGAGGGGCTCACGGCGTCCCACGAGAGTGTCTGGGCGGTCGCCTCCTCCAGGGTGCCTACGACGTCCGCGCGCACGGCGGCGACCCGGGTGCGTACGGCATCGGTGAGCACACCGCCCCCCAGAACCGATCCGAGGAGGAGAGAAACGAAGAGGAGTGAACTGACTGTTTCGCGGATCCGTGCCGCGGTGCGTGTAGAGGCCATCCGTTCTGCGTGCTAATGTATCGTATCACAATGACGGAGTACGCATCAGGATGCTGACGCTCACCTGGGATAATCCGATCCTTCCCGGTTTTGTTGTCTTTGAGGGCCTGGACGGGGCCGGAACCACAACGCAGGCGCATCGTCTCGTCACCTGCCTGCGCTCGCGGGGCGTGGCGGCGGAGTTCACCTGCGAGCCCACCGACTATCTGACGGGGCGGACGATCCGCGCGCTTCTCACGGGACCGGAACGCGCCACACCGTGGACGCTGGCGATGCTCTTCGCCGCCGACCGCCACGAACACCTCGAACGGCCGGAATCGGGAATACTGGCGCGCCTGGCGACCGGGGCCACGGTGATCAGCGACCGCTACCTGTTTTCATCGATCGCGTATCAGGGGGCGTTCTGCGACGGCGCGGCGGTGGAACGCCTCAACGGGGCGTTTCCGCTCCCGGAACACCTGGTGTTCGTGGATACGCCGCAGGACGAAGCCTCCCGCCGGCTGGCGCACCGCGTGGTTCGCGACAGCCTGGAACAGGACGATGTGCAACGCCTGGTTGCGGCGCGCTATCGGGGCGTGATCGATGCGTTCGACGAACGGACCGAGGTTCGCGTACACCGCGTTGACGGTCGCGATGACCCCGACAGCGTTTTCGCGGCGATCCGGAGCGCGCTGAACCTCGACGACTGCTGAGTGATGCACTGAACGCGGAACGCCGAGCGCTGAACCGCGGGCGCCGACCGGTCGATACTGGTAGTATGCGTCGTCGCTGTCTCCCGTTCCGACGGATCCTCCTCGCGGTACTGTTCGCGCTCGTGGCGAGTGGTCCCCTGTGGGCGTACCGTCTGACATACCGCGAGCAATTCTACGAGCTCTACCACCAGCATTTCACGATGGATCCGCAGAGCATCGCGGAGAACGTGTACTGGCTCGAACAGGCACTGCGCAGCGATTTCGCCAATCCCCTGAACGCGCTCGCGGAGATTTCCAACGATCGGGAATGGGAATGGTACCGCTACATCTTCACGATGCACATCAACCTCAAGCTGGTGGAACTCTACCTGCAGTGGGGAGCGCAGTACATGAAGTTCACGGCGTACTCCTACAACGGGCCGTGGCAGCGACAGAACCTGGAGAGTCTGGACCGGGCGGAACAGTATTTCACCTACGCCCGCCACTACTGGAACGCCGCGCAGCGCTGGAGTCAGGAAGCGGCGCCGATCCGCTTCGTGCACCTCGAGGAGATTCAGAAGTGGGAGGACGAGCACGCCCGCATCCGCAGCGGCGATCTCGACTACGGACAGATCATCGACAGCCACCTGGACCGCGTGGCTGAGGTGCGCGCCGCCTTCGAGGCGATGGACGAGACAACGTACTGAGGAGCCGGGCCGAGTTCCTGCGCGACCGGTTTCGCCTGCAGAGTTCAGCTCCCGGGGCCGGCGCTCCTCAGCGGATCAGCATCGCATCCCCGTACGAGAAGAATCGGTACCGGTGCTCCACCGCCTCGCGGTAGGTTTCGAGGATTCGCTCACGACCGGCGAAGGCGCTCACCAGCGCCACCAGCGTGCTCCCGGGGGTGTGGAAGTTGGTGAACAGCTGATCTACCGCCTGAAACTCGTATCCCGGATAGATGAACATGTCGGTTGCGTGGTGACCCGCCCGGGGGGCGCCCTGCTCGGCGTCCCAGGAGGATTCCAGGGTGCGAACGACGGTCGTGCCCACCGCCACCACGGGTCTCCCGGTGGCCCGGGCGGTGGCGATAATGCGCGCCGTTGATGGAGACACGTGGTATTCCTCCTCGTGCATCCGGTGTTCCTCGAGGGTATCGGTCCGGACGGGCAGAAACGTTCCAATACCGACGTGGAGCGTGACGAAGCACGTGGTGACCCCGTGCCGTTGCAGGGTCTCCAGGAGGTCCGGCGTGAAGTGGAGGCCCGCGGTGGGTGCGGCCACACTTCCCACGGCGCGGGAGTAGACGGTCTGGTAGCGCTCCGCGTCCGCCGAGGTATCGCTCCGGTGGATGTACGGCGGCAGGGGCATGTGCCCGAACCGGTCCAGCCAGGAGTTGTCGATCGGAGCGCTGAAGGCGATCTCGCGGTACGGGTCCTCCACGGAGGATATCTCACCCGTCACGCCGCCGGGAAAACGGAATCGCCGCCCCGGCTTGAGTTTGCGGCTCTGGCGTCCGATCGCGAGCCACCGGTCGGCGGAACGCTTGCGGACCAGGAGGAACTCCTGTTCCCGTCCGGAATCCGTCGCTTCTGCGTACACGCGGGCCTTGCGGACGCGGGAGTTGTTGAACACCATCACGCTGCCGGGGGCGATAAAATCGCGAATGTCGGCCACGCTGGCGTGGGTGCGGGTATCGGTGGCGCGGTCCAGTACCAGCAGGCGGCTCGTGCCGCGACGCTGGCTTGGTTCCTGCGCGATCAGCTCCTCGGGGAGCTCAAAAGAGAAATCGCTGGTCTTCACTCTGAATCGGTCCTCCGCTGTCGCGGCCGGGTATTTCGTCGGGTACCGGTAGTCCCAGGATCTCGAACGCCCGGGACGTGACAACGCGCCCCCGGGCGGTGCGCTGAATCAGTCCCTGCTGGATCAGGAACGGCTCGTAGAACACTTCCAGCGAGTCCAGTTCCTCTCCCACGGAGATAGCGAGCGTCTCGGCACCCACCGGTCCACCGCCGTACATTTCCACGATCGTTCGCAGGATCTGCCGGTCCTGCTCCTCCAGTCCGTACTCGTCGATGTTGAGTCGGCGCATGCCCTCACGGACGATGTCTCCGTCGATCGTGCCGTTTCCGAGCACCTGGGCAAAGTCGCGCATGCGTCGCAGGAGCCGGTTGGCGATGCGGGGGGTTCCCCGGCAGCTGTCCGCCAGGAGTCCCACGGCGTTGTCGGCGATCGAAACCTCCAGAATCGACGCCGACCGCCGAATGATCGCCTCGAGGTCGCCACGCCGGTAGTAGTCGAGCCGGACCGGAATCCCGAAGCGCGTAAACAGGGGGCTTGCGACCATACCGGGACGGGTTGTCGCCCCCACGAGCGTGAAGCGCGGGAGGGGAACGCGCAGCGTCCGGGCGGATGGGCCCTGCCCGATCACCCAGTCGATCTCGAAATCCTCCATCGCCACGTACAGCATCTCCTCGAGCGAGCTCTTGAGACGATGGATCTCGTCGATGAAGAACACCGTGCCGTCCTGCAAGGTCGTCAGAATTCCTGCAAGGTCCTTGGGTTTGTCGAGGGCCGGGGCCGCGGTGACCCGCAGATCCGCCTGCATCTCGTGTGCCATGATCGTGGCGAGGGTGGTTTTCCCGAGGCCCGGGGGGCCGGAAAGGAAGACATGGTCCAGGGACTCGTTGCGCTCCCGGGCGGCGGTAATGAACACCTGCAGGTTGGACTTTACCTGTTCCTGTCCCAGAAAATCACGCAGAAACCGCGGTCGAAGCTGGTGTTCGAGGGCGTCGCCGTCGTCGTATTCCGGGTGTGCCGGGTGCTCTTCCATTCTCGTCTCCCGCTTCCGGTCAGCTGCCGCTCAGCGCGACGATCGCCCGGCGAAAGAGTTCCTGTTCGTCCGGGGCGTCCCCGTCGTCGGAGCCCATGTCCTTCGCCAGGCGCGTCAGCGTCTCGCGGGCCGTGGTGCGGTCGAAGCCCATATCGACGAGCGCGGCCAGCAGTTCGTCTTCCGGCGCCTGTCCCGCTGTTGGAGCATCGTGCCCGCCCTCATCGGTGACCAGGTGCCCCTTGAGCTGCAGAATCATCTTCTGAGCGGTCTTGCGACCGAGACCGGGGATGCGTGTGAGGGCGGTGATGTCCTCCTGCTCCAGCAGCTCGGTGAGCGCTGCTACGGTGGTGCCGGACAGAATTCGCAGCGCCTGCCGCGGCCCGATGCCGGGAACCTTCAGGAGTTCCCGGAACGCGCGGCGTTCGGGGCCTGACCAGAACCCGTAGAGTTTGAGAATGTCCTCCCGGACGTGGACGTGGACCAGCACACGATGACGTTGGCCCGGTTCGGCACCCAGTGCCGCCTGGAATGTCGTGGCGCTTACTTCGAGTTCCCACTCCACGCCGGCGGCGGACAGGTACAGGAGCGGAAAATCGTGGCCGGTGATGCGGCCGCTGAGACTATTGAACACCGGGTGCATCCGCGTGATTGAAGCGGGTGATTGCGGCGGCAAGGGCGTCGGCGGCGTGGTCCGGTCGGGGAACCTCGCGCAGTCCGAGGATCACCCGAACCATCTGTCCAACCTGTTCCTTGTCCGCCTGTCCGGCTCCCACCACCGCCTGTTTGATGATTTGCGGTGTGTATTCCTCAGCCCGTACCCCGTGCTCTTCCAGCGTCAGAAGGACCACACCGCGGGCCTGGGCGACGGGAATCGCGCTGGACACGTTTTTGGTGAAGTAGAGGCTCTCCACGCCTGCGATATCGGGACGGACCCGTTCGATCAGTGCCCTGAGACCGTCAGCGATCTGGAGGAGCCGGGAGCCGGGGTGATCGCCGGCGCTGGTGGAGAACACGCCGTGCTCGATCCATTCGAACCGGCCGGCGTGGGCGCGGATGACCCCGTAGCCCGTTGCCGCCAGTCCGGGGTCGATGCCGAGGACGACGGCCATCAGCCGTCCGGATCGAAATCGTCGGGGATGTCGAGGTTGGTCGCGACTTCCTGCACGTCGTCGTGGTCATCGAGCAGCTCGACCAGACGCAAGGCTTTGCGGGTCCCCTCATCGTCCAGGGAAATGGTGGTTTCCGCGACCCGGGACACCTCGGCCATCGTGTGCTCGTAGCCGGCGGCGCTCATCGCGTTGAGTACGTTCTCGAACTCTTCGGGCGCGGTGCTGACCTCGATCGTGTCGCCGGAGGTTTCAACGTCCTCCGCCCCTGCCTCGAGTGCGACTTCGAGGATATCGTCTTCGGAGTACTGTTCCGCGTCGTAGCCGATGATGCCTTTGCGGGTGAACAGGTACGAAACACACCCGTTTTCGCCGAGGTTTCCCCCGTTCTTGTTGAAGATGCTGCGGACATCGGCCGCCGTTCGGTTCTTGTTGTCCGTAAGGGCGTCCACAAGGATCGCCACGCCGTTGGGGCCGTAGCCCTCGTAGCTGAGCTCGTAGTACTCGCTGCCGCCGAGTTCGCCGGTACCCTTCTTGATCGCGCGCTCGATGTTGTCCTTGGGCATGTTGGCGCCTTTGGCCTTGAGAACGGCGGTGCGGAGGCGCGGATTACTCTCTTCTTCGCCGCCGCCCATCTTGGCGGCGACGGTTATCTCTTTGATCAGCTTGGAAAACAGTTTGCCGCGTTTCGCGTCCTGGGCACCCTTCTTGTGTCGAATCGTTGCCCATTTACTGTGACCAGACATTCAATCTCCTCTCGGGAATTCCTTACGGTAGCTGGGACGCTATCACTTGGTCCGTGGGGTGTCAAGTTGCGGTGGCATCGGGACTTGCGGAGTCCGGCCACGCCGGGGGGGACCGCAGGAGCGACGCGGTCGTGTCCAGTTCGGCGAAGGCATCGACAAGGAACCGGTTGAGGAGCAGCAGCCCGTCGGCGGTGAGCGCGAGGTGTTCTGCGCGCGGCGCGTGCGTTAACGCGGACCACCGGTCCAGGGTATCGGGAATGATGGTTTCCATGCGCCGGCCGAAGACGGCCTCGATCCGGGTTCGGTTGACCCCGACGGTGGTCCGCATGCCGCCCATGAGCGTTTCCTCGAACAGGTCGCGGGCGGTGAGCGGTTCGCGATGGACGCCGAAGTCCTCCCGGGACAGGAATCTCGGGAAGGAACGCGGAACGGTGACGTGCTCGGGGCCCCCCCCGCGGGGAACCAGACCCACGGCGCCCGGCCCCGCGGCCGCCCATGGCGCGAGACGCCAATAGCGCAGGTTGTGTCGACTCTCTTCTCCCGGCAGCGACCAACTCGACACCTCGTAGCGACGGAGCCCGGCGGCACCGAGGACGTCTGACACCGCCTGCGATTGTGCGATCTGTCCCGTTTCAGAGATCGGCGGGATCGCGTTCCGACGATGGCGCATACCGAGGAGCGTGGCGGGCTCGATCCCCAGTTCGTAGACCGACAGGTGACGCGGCCCGAATCGCAGCAGTTCCGTGGCGTCGGCGGCGGCGCCATCGGGGTCATCGCCGGGAATTGCGGTGATGAGGTCTGCGCTCCAGCGACCCGGCCAGTGCGTTGCCACAGTCTCGAGTCCGCGGCGCGTGGCGTCCAGTGTGGTGTGACGGCCGATCCGACGCAGCACCTGCTCCCGGAGTGACTGGATTCCCACCGACAGCCGCGTGACACCGGCGTCGGCGTATCGCGCCAACAGCGCCGGATTCACGTCCTCCGGGTTGACCTCCACAGTGATTTCCTCGATCTCCTCGGCCGTGGACGACGCCTCCGTGGAAACACCGTGGACCGCGAGTCGGGTGCGGAGTGCTGAGATACCTTCCAGCAGCAGTTCAGCCGCCGCCGGATCGAGCGCCGACGGCGTCCCGCCGCCGACGTAGATCGTTCCGGGATGGGGTGCCGGCGCGTGCCAGGTCGTGTGGGCGTCGAGCGCCTGGCGGACGGTTGAGGCAATGATCTCCCGCTGTCGCACCGGAGCGACACGGGTGCGGGTGAAAAAATCGCAGTAGTCGCAGCGGAACCGACAGAACGGGATGTGAATGTAGAGCGAGAACGTGTTCACTGCTGAGCCGGTTGAGCGGACCGGATGCGGGTCACAACACCGCGGCGTTCGGCCGGCCACAGCACGCGCACCACGCGGTATCGGATCTGGTCGCGGGAGACAGGGCCAGTCACGCGGGAATCGATCGCGCCACCCCGGGAGATTCCGACGAGAAACACCTCCCCGTCGGCGACGGTCACGTTCCGGACAGGCTGTTCCAGCGCGTGGTGCAGTGCCGCCGGGGCAAGGCGAAAGACGGCGGTGTCGTCGGGTGGCCGTGCGGTCACGGCGGTCTGGGACCAGGTGACGCGGTCGCCGGGGACGGCGGCGACAACCCGTGTCACGAGGCGGTCGGCACGCTCCGGTACCTGTTCGCCGTCGTTTTCGCGGGACTCGGTGATGCGTTCGAGGAGCGTGAACCCGGGGCGAACAACGGGCGCCCGCGCGAGAACGACCGTACCGCGGACCATGGGGCCTCGCATGGGGCGTACCCACACGATATCACCCTCCTGCAGCGAGGGGACAACGGCGGAATCACGCACGGCCACGACACCGGGGCCGACGGCGCGCAGCGCGGCAAACACCACCACCACGACCAGCAGGAGGCGGATCGCCCGACGGACACGGCGAGAACGCGATCGGTCTGCCATCGCGGCGTATCCCTACTCGATCGCTCCGGCGCGATCGAAGGGCCAGTAGATGAACATGGCGCGACCGAGGACGTTGCGTTCGGACACCGGTCCGAAGTACCTGCCGTCGCGGGAGTTGTCCCGGTTGTCCCCCATCGGAAGGATCCGTCCAGTCGGAACGTACCATCCGGTGCGGATAAACTGAACGCGTTGTCGGAGGCGTTCGGTATGGGGCCGGGCCGCGTAGTTGAGACCTTCCCGTCGCCGCTCCAGGGCAAAGGGATCCCCGAAACCGAGCTGCTGCAGATTTTGCAGGGCCGCGTCGTCCTCCGGGCGCGCCGGAAGCCCGAGGTCTCGACGCGCCAGGGCGGCGCCTCCGGCGCGGATCGTGTCATAGTCCGACGGTGAGAGCATACGCCGGGGGCTGTAGGATCCACCGGTCAGGGTGATGAACTCATCTTCCGGGATCCACGAGTCGGATCCGGATGCCCGGATGAGCATGTTCCCCTCGTGAATGCGGACCTGATCGCCGCCGACACCGACGGCGCGCTTGATCAACAGCTGGGCCCGCGGTTCGCCGTTTTCATCGCGGTCGATGTCCACGAGCGAGAGTGTCAGCATATAGATTACGCGCTGGAGAACCGTGAACGCGGTACCGCGACTGATGTACGACGGGTTCTCGAAAATGATCACTTCCTGCCGTTCCGGGTGGTCGAAGCCGGGCAGTTTCGCGACTCCCGGAAGCAGTTCCGGTCCGTAGATCACCTTGTTCACGAAGATACGGTCACCCAGAAGCAGCGTATCGATCATCGAACCGGAGGGGATCTGGTAGGCCTGCAGGAGGTACTGATTGATGATCAGGACCAGGAACGCCGCCTGCAGGAACGCCTCGATCCAGTCGACGACCGCGTTCTTTCGGGATTGTTTGAGATGCCGGCGGGCCTTGCGGCGCAGGCGCCACGTGAGAAGGGTCTCGGTAAAACGCACCAGACGTGCGGAAAACTGCTGCATCGTGCCCGTAGGCTACCATCACGCGGTTGTCGGCTGCAAGCTTACGTTGACATGGCAGGAAAGCGGTTCATATACTCACACACTCATGGCCACACCCTGGAAAAACGTGCAGTCAGAAGACGATATCCCGGAGCTCTCTGTCCGGCTCAAGCCGATCTTCGGCGTCGCTCCAACCGTATACGTGCCGGTTCTCTGGGCATTTGTGCTCTTCGGCGTGCTTTTTCTGGTTCTGGTGGTGCCGGGCCTGCGTCACCCCGGCTCGGAGGTAACCGTAACCTCCAGCCCCGCCGGCGCCGGCGTGTTTGTCGATGGCACTCGAGTCGGCTCGACGCCGACGACGGTGTTTGTTGCCGCCGGGAACCGACGCATCGAGACCGTACTCGGCGAGGATCGACAGGTCAGCGAGCAGACCGTGCGGCGCAGGCTGATCGGGTCCCTGTTTGCGCCACGCCGCCTCGCGCTTCACCACGTGCACCGCACCGGTGACGCGGCGTCGATCGCGGCGTCCGGCGTCCGCGACGAAGCGGCGTGGGCATTGAACGGCGAGCCGAGCGCGCAGTTCCAGCAACCGCCGGTGGCACACACAACCGCGCGGCGCTTGTGGGCGCTGGCTCCCGACGGGACGGCGGATTCCGACGTCGATGGCGTGATGGCGGAGTTCCGAAACAACCTGGTTGCGCATGCATCGCCGGCGCAGGCGCGGGATGTGGCGGCGGCAGTGCTTCGGAGTGCCCGCCAGGGCTCGGTGATTCTCCCGGCTAACCTCGAGGTGCTGGTACAGTTTTTTGTACGCAGTGACAACGAATATCCGGCGTTTTTCCGCGCCGTGCGGGACCTGGTGCCCTCCGAGAGTCCCGGCGGTCGTTCGCTTGCGGCTACGGGCTGGTTGTCGGAACGTCAGGATGCCCTTTCAACCGCGCTCCTGGCGGGGTCTCTGGTTCCGGATGAGCGGGGCATGCCGGATCGCCGTTCGGCGATGCTGGGGGACACGCGGCTCGTGCAGGTGCCCGCCGGTCGCTACACGATCGGCTACCCGCTTCGGGATGAGGGTGATACCGGTCTACCGGTGGAGTTTACCACCGCCTACTGGATACAGGATCGCGAAGTGTCCCGCGCGCAGTTCGCCCGGTTTGTGCGTGCCAATCCGCAATGGGCCCCGGAGCGCCGCGAAGAACTGGTCGCCTCTGGTCTCGCCGATGCAGACTACCTCCGCGACTGGAGCGATGGGGACTGGGTGGCCTGGGCCGCTGCCTCCCCCGCGGCGCCCGGAGCCGCCGCCGAACCGGTGCGCTCTGTGAGCTGGTACGCCGCCAGCGCGTACGTCGACTGGCTCAACGCGACCACTGGCGCCGCCGACCGCAATCGCCTGGCGCCCGGCGGACGGTTCGTCCTCCCGTCGGCGGCCCACTGGGAGTACGCGGCGTTCCTGGACAGTCTTGGCGCGCCGACGATCGTGGCGTCGGCTCCGGAACCGCAGTCGGCGGCGGCGGCGGCACCGGGTGCGCTGGGGGCATATCATCTGGCGGGCAATCTGTGGGAGTGGACCTCCGACTGGTACGCCCGCCACGGAAACGGGCTGCCGGTCACCACCGGGGATCAGCGCGTCGTTGCCGGTGGGAGCTACGCCACCGGTGAGGCACGCCACAACCTGATGGGCGCGCAGCCGCCGGACTGGGACACGCCGTTCCTCGGGTTTCGCGTGGCGCTCATCAGCGAGAACGACGAGGTTCGCTACGATGGCCGATAGAAAATCGCTCGCCCGCAATCGCCGGGCGTTCCACGAATACACCGTCGATGAGAAGGTCGAGGTGGGAATCATGCTCGAAGGCACCGAGGTCAAGTCGATGCGCGCCGGCGGGTTTTCGTTCGCCGATGCGTACGCGCGCATTCGGAACGGTGAGTTGTGGCTGATCGGATTACACGTCGCGGAGTACAGCCACGGCAACCTGTTCAATCACGAGCCGACCCGTGACCGCAAGCTGCTGGCCCACGCCGCCGAGATAGACCGCCTCCGTCGCCGGGTTGAAGAAAAGGGGTTCACGCTTGTCCCGCTCGAGTTCTACCTCAAACAGGGCCTGATCAAGCTCGAACTCGGTGTGTGCAAGGGAAAGAAGCTCTACGACAAGCGCGAAAGCCTGAAGCAGAAGGCCCAGCAGCGCGATATGGATCGTGAGATGAGGGGGTATCGGTGAATCAGGTGTATCTCGACGCGGCAATCAGTTTTGCCCGCCTCGGCGGGCGTCTCAGCCTTGACTGGTTCCGCCGCGTCGACCTGGCGGTGGAACGGAAGGCGGATGAGTCTCCGGTCACCGTTGCCGACCGCGCCGTGGAAACCGCGGTTCGGGAGGCGATCTCGAGGCGGTTCCCCGACCACGCGGTGGTTGGTGAGGAGTTCGGGGGCCGGCTGGGTGAGTCGTCCCATGAATGGATCATCGACCCGATCGACGGTACGAAGTCGTTCATTCGCGGGGTACCCCTCTACACCACGCTGGTGGCTCTCGTCGTGGACGGAACCCCGGAGGTTGGGGTTGTGTACTGTCCGCCGACCGGTGAAATGGTCGCCGCCGCCCGCGGGTGCGGCGCATGGGATGAGTACGGGCGCCCGGTGAGGGTTTCCGGCCGTGAGACGCTGGAAGAGGCGTGGTTTTTGACCACGGACCCGGCAGATCTGTACCAGCGGGAACCGCGGTGGACGCGGGGGCTTCTGGAATCGACGTTGTCCGTCCGGACATGGGCCGATGCCTACGGGTACATGCTCGTGGCCCGCGGGGACGCGGATCTCATCATCGATCCGATCATGAGTCCCTGGGATATTGCTCCTCTGGGTGTCGTTATCCGCGAGGCCGGCGGGACCTTCAGTGACATCGACGGCCAGGATCGGGCGATCGGACGTTCAGCCGTGGCGGCGGCGTCACCGGAACTGCACCGCGCCGCCCTCGCCCTGCGAACAGCGGATTGACGTTCGGCTGCCCGCGGATTACCATTGGACGTGAATGACGCTCGGGGGTGTTCCGGATTCGACTGGGGCGGTTTTGAGCGGCATGTTGCAGGTGGAGCGCCATCTCCTGATTGGCAACCTTTTTTATCTGCCAACGAAGCAGACTACCTTCCGGTTGCTGCGTAAGTAGCCCGGACGGGCGCGGGGTGCACCGTTCTGAGCGCCTCGTTGCTTGACAGAAACCAGGACTTGCTGCCGGTCATGCCCGACGGACCGGTGGGACTCTTTGTCGGGATCGGGCGGTGATCGGCTTGTTCGGACGCCAATGTCGCCGCCGACACTCTTAAGACCGGACTAAACCTGTAGAAGCATGTCGCCGGCTCCTCAGGACAGGGGTTCAACTCCCCTCACCTCCAGAGAGCCACGCGAGAGATCGCGTGGCTCTTTTTTTTTGTTCGTGACCCCGGCTGTATACACAATCCTGTTTCAAAAAGCACGGTAGCTCATGACGGTGTCGTGAGATACAGGGACGAGGTGCGCTGAACGGCGCATTCCGGTCCCGTA
>MDTD01178268.1_pt1 | contig 22195 bp, 23 predicted proteins | sample 811221 | NCBI WGS metagenome assembly MDTD01 (sample SAMN05326646, study PRJNA326480) | marine metagenome | isolation source: seawater | place: Pacific Ocean: South West | collected 2011 | reverse complement strand
AGCGCAGTAATGCGTGCAGCTGACCAGTACTAATAGCTCAATTGGCTTGATTTATGCACTGAAAAAAATTTTTTTAGATATTATATTTTTTTAATTATTAAATGAACTTCAGAAGAAAGTTTTTTTTTATCTAGTATTTCTTGGAAAGCATCAATATTTTTTGAAAAGTTCTTATTAAAATTTTCAATAAATTTGCTTGATTTATTTTTTCCAAGTGAAATTGTCATTGATCTGTTTATATCCATAAAATCTGTACCAAACCACCATTCACCACAAATCTTTAGCTTATTTTTTTTTAATATATATTTAATAGACTCATATGTGTAAATGTGTGGGTGAGATGCAGCAGTGTGCCTAGGGTAAACATTCTGAAATATTATGTCTATATAAACAGAAAGACTAAATAAAGGTATTGAAATAAATAAATATTTATTTTTTGAAAGATAAAAATTTTTAAATATGTCGTTTGGTTTTTCCAAGTGCTCTAGAACTGCAACTAAACTAACAAAAGTATAATTACCATACTTAATTAATTTTAAGGTTTCGTCCAAACTGTTTACATGACGAAGATAGTTATTTTTTATCAGTTTTTTTCCAACTTTTATCATTTGTAAGTTAGAGTCTATACCAAATGCATTAATCTTCATTTTTCGACAGGCATAAACAAAATGTCCACAACCTGTTCCAATATCAAGTAAATTAATATTTTTTAACGAATATTTTTTTGCAAAATCATTAATGAAATTAGCTTTTGGGGTATAAATTTTTTTAACTCTTTTAGTATAGCTATTTATATAATTACTAGAATATGAAAATTTATTATCATTATATATTGTTTTATGGAATTTGGAGCTATCGTTATTGCAACTATTTAAATGGGAGCATTTTAAACAAATTTTATATCCCATACTGTGAGATATATAGTCAATTTTGTTATTTAACTTATTTCCACAATTTTTACAAAAGTATCTCTTTTTTTGTTTTTTTAAAAAATTTATTACAGTTAAATTTTTTTTTAAAAGTTTGTCATTGTTTAAAAAAAAATCTTTTTTGATCTCAGTAATATCTTCACTCTTTTTAGTAAATTTTGTAAATATTTTTTGTGTTTTTTTCATTTATTATTTCTAGTAATTTTTGCAGAACTTTATATTTAGTAATAATTTTATTTTTTTGAAATTTGTATAATTTTTTTTCATTAAATTTGTCTATTCTTTTTTTTAAACCACCTTCTATTAAACCAATTCTTATAATACATAATTTGACATTTAGTTTATTATAATATTTTGACATTTTATTGACAAAATTTTCTAAAAAAATTTTCGAAGAACTATATAATGGAGAGCCGATTGATTTTATTTTTGTAAATGTAGTAGATAATAAAAAGATCTTTATTCTAAATTTACTATAATTTATTAAAAGAAGATTTAAAATTTTTATATGATAAATTAAGTTTATATTAAGATACATTTCTATTTCTTTATCTTTCAATGTACCAAATAATTTATTATCATTTAGACCCATAAAAATTATTACTCTAGTTTTATAATTTATATGTTTATTTAATATTTTTTTAATTTTAATGGTATCGTAATTTTTGACTCTATAAGTCATTATATTTCTACTTTTGTTTATGATTTTTTTTGTAGAAAAAAGAATTATTTTTTTAAATAATTTGTTTTTTTTTAATATTTGTCTCGATAATTCTGAGGATGCTCCAAATATAATTAGATTATATTTTTCAGTCATTATTTTATTTCCATTACACATATTTTATAGCTTAATCCAACTCCAAAACCACAAAGCATTATCTTTTCATTTTTTTTAAAATTATTCTTTTTAATATAGTCATACATCAGTATTGGTATCGTGGCAGAAACTGTATTTCCTCTTGATTGTATGTTTGTTGGAATATTTATCTTATAATTAGATAATTTATTTATGAAGAAATCAGTAACTAATTTTGATCCCTGATGAATAAATATAGTTTTAATATTTTTATTATTATTTTTTAAAAATTTGTATAAGGCTGGAAATACTTTATTTTTAACATATTGAAATACAGCGGGTCCATCCATATGCATATCTTTATTGTAATCACACATTAAATTACTGTATTCTTTTGCATTTACACCTGATGCAAACTTAAGATTTTTATATTTATTTTTTTTAAATATGAAAGCTGCTGCAGCATCTGCAAAAATGGTTGATACTGACCTATTAAATTTTTTTATATTTTTATTATAAGTTTCGGATGTAATAATTAGAGTGTCACCATCCAAACCATTTGCAATCTCCAAAGCGTCAATAAAACCTGTGCATCCAGCATTAATATCAAAGCTTTTATTAATCGATTCAATTTTTAATTTCGAAAGCAAAACAGATGAGTTGCCTGGAAATTTATGTTTTGTATTTTGTGAAACAAATATAATATTTTTTACTTTATTATTAAATCTTATTTTTTTACATGCTTTAATTGCTAGTGAGACAGCGTCCTCATTTTTATTTGTAGTTCTTATTATCAGAGGACCTGTATATTTTAAAATTTTTTTTGCTTTGTCTAATCCAAACTTAGACTTAAGAACTTTAAAAATATTAGTTTGTTTTGAACCAAATGCTATTGAAATTTGATTTGTCAAATTTAATAATTTATTTTGCTAATTTTGCTTTTTTAAGCATCTCATAAAGTTGCAATAGTGACGAAAAATTTGAAATATTTTTTATTTTCACTGCTTTACCTTTTGTAAGTTTGTCAATAGCAGAAAGTATTGCTAGATGACCTAGGGAATCCCATTCATCTATCGATCCTTTTTTCAGTTTGATATTCGTTTTTTTGTAATTTAGTGCTTTAGAAACAACATTAATGAACTTTTTTTCATCGATCATAAAAATAAATATAATTTAATTCTAAAAAAACTCAACTTTTCTCTCTACATATCTATTTTTTCTAGGATCAGAAAAATTTGGGTTATAATGTTTTTTTACTGATTTAAAAGTCCAATGAGTAACTTGAGACATTCTAGATAATTTATTATTTTTACAGTTTGGTGATCCGTGAAGCATATTTGACTCCCATAATAAGCAATCACCTTTTTTCATTAATGGAGTGATTACCTTTAATTTCTTTTTTTTTATTATTTTCTTTATATGTTTCTCATATTTTTCATAATTTTTTTTTATTTCCTCTAAACTAGATGGAATTTTATTTTTATTTTCCTTAATAAAATTATAATTTTTTAGTTTATGTGATTTTGGTACCACCATTAGTGGGCCGGAGTTGGGATTTATATCCTCCAAAGCAATCCAAGCTCCAATTATTTTGTTTTCAGGTATTGTTCCAAAGTGAGCATAATCACTGTGCAATGGTTGTTCTGTACTTCTTAAAAAATTTATTGTTGAAAAAGGTACTCCTTTGTCATTGTAAATATACTCAATTAGTTTTTTTACTATAGGTAATTTAGATAGTTTTTTACAGTTTCTTGAATATTTGTAGCTCTCAACAATTCTTGGTGATTTATTATAAGAATAAATTTTAGAATTTGTTTTATATTGTTTACTTTTTATAATTTTTTTTACATCATTACAGACATCATCAATCAGCTTTTCATTTTTTATGTTAAAAATGACGTAACCTTGTTTCCAAAAATATTTTTTTAATTCTTTTTTGTTTTTAATTTGCATATCGCTATTGAGGTGAATGCTGTATTAATATTAAATTTTTTTTTAAAGTCAATATAGCTTTTATTTCTAAGTTTTTTCATTAAATTTAGATTTTTTTCAAAAAAAACTGGTAAGGGCCAATGTTTTTTTTCCGTGTATTTAATAAAAAATTTTTTTTTTTAAAATTTTATCTAGTTTTTTATGAGCACAAAGCGAAATTACCGGAATTATAAAATAGCTTTTTTTATTCATAAAAAAAGTTACTTGATCTAAAATAATTTTTATATTCTTAAGCCCATCCTGTCCTGAATTGCATACTACACCCTTGTACCATGGGCTTAGTTTGGCAACTGTATCGTTAATACTTGATATATCAGAAATTAGTATATCAAATTTGTAGGCATTATCTTTCCATGGATTAAAAAACTTACCAACTCTGAAATAAGCATTTTTATAACTAATATTTTTTTTTGCTTTTTTTAAGGCATTATTAGATATATCACTTAAATAATATTTATGTTTAATTTTATTGTTTTTAATTAAATAATTAGAGATATTTCCATCTCCACACCCTATTTCTAAAATTTTTTTTTTATTTTTATATTTTTTAACAATTTTATTAGAATGAATTTGTATTAACTTACTTGTTAAATTTTCTTTAAATATCATTTCTCAATTTTTTTTTTGTTAGAAATAAATTTTTTTTCATCATAGAGTCGAAATTCATTTAATGTAAATGCATTAGGATTATAAATGATTGAGTTTGCCGAAATATTTTTCTTTATAACTGTATTAAATGTTAGAGATGAATTTTTTCCAATTATTATATTTTTTCCAGATTTTGTTGATGGAATAATTGTACTCCTTAAACCAATTTTTGAATTCTCTTGAATTATTATATTAGCATTAACTGTTTTTCTTAGTTTTTTAGTTTGAGGATTTGATATGGAATTTTTCATAAAATCTTCAGAAACTGATGTTATAGTGACATAGGCTCCAATACCTGTAAAATTTCCTATTTTAATAAAATTTTTATTGCCTGCAATTATTCTGACAAATTGTGAAATATGAACAAAGTCACCAATTAAAATATTTCCAGTAAAAATACTGTAATCATCAATTCTTATATTTTTACCCAGAGATCCTTTTATATTATAGAAAGAACATTTTTTACTTATCTCAACATTTTTTCCTATTTTTTTAAATCCGAGTTTGTTTAATTCTTTTTTTGTATAAAAATTACTCATAATTTCAAACAAATTTTTTTGCCCTAGCAAAATCCATTGGTGTGTCTATATCCAAACTTAGTTTTTTACTTTTAATAATCAAAGGATATGAATTTTCCCTTTTAAAGTCATTATGTTTTATTAGATATTTAGCAGAAGTTATATATAGACTTCCATTTGTTCTGTATATTTTACTATTAGATTTTTTATTATAATACCTCAATTGTCCTTTTTTATTAATTTGAAAGTCTCCATCACGTATATTTTCATCTTTTGCTAATGGTGTTACTGCAATAACAGATTTTTTATTATTTTTAAAAATTTTTATTCCTTTTTTAACAAGCTTTCTACTTCTAAATGGGGAGGTTGGTTGAAATAATATTACTGCATCAACTTTTTGAATTTCTTTTTCATACCAAATTAAGGCATGTTTACAAGCAGGACCAGATTTTGAGTCGTGCCTACAATATTTTGATGGTCTTAACCACGGAATCAAAGCTTTATTTTTCCCAACTTTCGCTATTTTTTTTGAGTCAGTAGATAATATTACATCATTAATGTCTTCTAAATTTTTTACGAAATCAATTGTCCAGGAAACAAGTGGTTTATTTTTTAAATTTTTAAGATTTTTATTTTTTATCCTTTTAGACCCCTTTCTTGCTAAAATAATTCCTAGAAACTTCATTTTAATACTGAGGTATTAAGCTTAAAACCTTTATTAAGATTTTTTTTTAATCTTTTTTTAATTACTTTTTTTAAATCCATAGCAGAAATTCCATTACCAGGTCTAATAAAATCTAAGTCATCTTTTTTTATGATGTCATTTTTGTTTAAATTTTTACTTAGGTGAATGCTTTTTTTCGAAATTTCATACATATTTTTTTCACAATCAAATATATTTTTATTTTTATTTCCAATAATTTTTTGTGTTTCTCTTATTTTTTTCACCATCAGAGAAAATTCTTTTTCATTATTGGAAACTTTATGATCAAGACCTTTTAAATTTTTGTTTATTGTGAAATGTTTTTCGATTATCCGCGCTCCTTTTGCAACAGCAATGCAACTTGACATATAATCTGAAGTATGGTCAGAAAAACCCACTCCATAATTATATTTTTTTAATGTATCCAAAATATTCAGATTAACATCTTCATGTTTTGTCGGGTAACTAGAAATACAATGTAGAAGATAAATATTTTTTTTTTTTCTTTTTTTATATATTTTAAGCACATTTTCTATATCTTTAATTTTCGACATACCTGTAGATATAATTACAGGTTCATTTAGCGTTGATAGATAATCGTGAAGAAAAAAATGATCTATATCTGCTGATGCGGTTTTAAAAATTTTTATTTTTAGTTTTTTAAGTAATTTCGCACTTTCCAGATCACAAGGTGTAGAGAAAAAGATAATTTTTTTCTTGTTACAGTAATTTATAAGATCTATATGGTTTTTTTTATTTAACTCAAGACTTTTAGCTACATCAAAAAAATCTTTATTTCCAACATTTTTTTTTTGAAACTTGGCCAAGGGAGAATTTTTTTTCATTACTTGACTTGTGTTAAATGTCTGAATTTTTACAGCATCCGCACCAGATTTTTTTGCTGCAGATATCATTTTTTTTGCAAGTTTTAAACTTCCATTATGGTTAACTCCAATTTCGGCAACAATAAGTAATTTTCTATTTTTTAATATATCTTTCATTTTAATTGAAGACTTGCCGCATAAACTATATTTTTAACTACATAATTAATCTGTTTTTCTGTAATTCCAGGAAAAATAGGTATATCCAAAAATTGATCAAAAGTTTCCTCACTAGTTTTAAACATACTTTTTTTAAAATTGTATTTATCTTTAAAATACTTTTGTAAGTGTATTGGAGGAAAACTTAATCTTGTCTCTATTTTTTTTTTATTAAGATAATCTTGAATTTTTTTTCTATTAATTGGTTTTTTAAACTTTATGCAATACATATACCAACTGTGTCTGCCTACATAATCAGGTACGAAAGGTATTTCAATGAAATCATACTTTGAAAATTTTCTGTTATACTTGTGAGCAATTTTAGATTTTTCTTTGAGAATTTTATCAACTCTTCTCAGTTGACTTATTCCCATTGCAGCTGCATAATCAGTTGGTCTGTAATTGTTTCCAAGCATAATGTGATTGTATCTTGATTTTTGTCCTTGATTTCTAATAATTCTGCAAATATTAGCTATTTTTTGGTTATCTGTAGTTACTACTCCACCTTCTCCCATCGTAATGTTCTTATTGGCGAAAAAACTGAAACTATGAACATCTAATTGTGACCCAACTTTCTTTTTTTTATATATCGCCCCAAAAGACTCAGCACTATCCGAAAGAATAGGTATTTTATATTTTCTTTTAATTTTTTTTATTTCATCATAATCAACTGGCATTCCTTTAAGGTCTACAGTTATAATTGCTTTAGTTTTTTTATTTATCTTTTTTTCAATAGTTTTATTAGTTACGTTGAATGTTTTGGGTGATATTTCGCAGAAAACTGGTTTTGCACCACAATATTCAATAACATTTGCTGAACTGATATAGCTTAAAGTTGGAACAATAACTTCATCACCTTCTTTAACGCCCAAGGCAATTAATGATGCATGCAAAGAAGATGTTCCATTATTAAATAAAATTACGTGTTTTGCTCCAATATATTTGGAAATTTTTTTTTCCATTTCTTTAACTTTTTTACCCATTGTAATCCATCCACTTTTAATAGTAGAGCTAACATGTTTCGCTTCAGTAGAATTAATTACTGGTCTTGCAATCGGGATAAATTTCATATTTTATTTTGTATTAAGTTGTTGCTTATACCAGTTGCAAACAATTTCAATACCTTTATTTAATTTAAATTTAGATTTATATCCCAGCTTAAAAGTTTTTTTCATTTGAGGACATCTTCTTAATGTGCCTCCTTTTCTAATATTTGTTTTTTTTATATTTAAATTTACATTCAAATATTTACCAATTAGTTTGACTACATTTAAAATTTTAATTTCCTCCATGGTACCAACATTATAAATTTCTTTATCTTTTCCTTTATTTATTATCCTCTCAATTTGGTTAACAGCATCATCAATATAGCAAAATGATCTTGTTTCTTTTCCAGATCCTTGCATTGTTATATTTGCATATTTTTTTTTTAGTTTAGATGAATTTCTGTAAATTTTGGAAATTATCTCTGGCACAATGTGATTAAATCCCATTCTTATTCCATAGAGATTATGTGGTCTAAAAATTATTTTTTTAATTTTTTTTTTTAACATATGTAAAGTAGCTATTTCTCCAATTAGCTTAGATGCACCGTAACTATATCTTGGATTTTTCACGTCTGGTATTTTACAAACCTCTGCTTCATTTGTTGGAATTTTGGAAGGTTTTTGATAAACTTCAGATGATGAGGCGAATATAAATTTTTTGACATTAAATTTATTAGATAGTTCTATTAAGTTTAATGTACCTTTTAAACCAACATCTATAACTAAATCAGGTTTATCATAAAAAAAATTTGTTCCATTTATAAAAGCTAAATGCACAACAACATCAGTTTTTTTAAATAAATTTTTAATTTTGTCCTTTTTTCTAATATCTACTTTTTTAAATTTAATATTTTTTGTATTTTGTAGATTTTTAGCTAAACCCCTAAAATTATTATCTAGTGCAAGAATTTTATTTTTTTTGTTTTTGGCTAAATGATTCACTAAATGAGAACCTAAAAAACCTGAACCCCCAGTTACTATAATATTAGTCATTACCAAGCCCAGAAAAATAAATGTTTTTTAATTGTTTAATTTCAATAGGGTCAAATATATGCCAAGTATCTATAATTGCTCCAGGCTTGTTCATGCTTTTAGCTAGCGCAGTGATATTTAAATTTTTAAAACTTTTGTGATTATTTAAAAAAATAACCATATCTGCATTATTAAAACCTTTTTTTATAGTCAAAGGTTTTAAATTTTTTTTAATTAATTCTTTTTTTTCAATAACTGGGTCATGAACATAAATATTTTTTAATTTATTAATTTTTTTTATTAAACTCAAACTTGTTGAATCTCGCATATCTGATGTTTGGGGCTCACCTTTGAAAGCAATACCTAAAATAAATATTTTTAAATTTTTCCAATTTTTTTTGTTGATTTTTTTTAATATAGATAAAATTTTTTTACTTAAATACTCTATTGGGAAAATATTTGTATTTCTTACCTCATGTAATAGTTTGTTTTTTAATCTTAATTTTTTATAGTCATCTATTAATATATATGGATCTTTTGATAAACATGGTCCACCAACTCCAGGGGATGGCACAGGAATATCATTTCTTGTATAGCCAGTATTTACTGCCCTAATTAATTCAACTAAATTTACTCCAATTTTTTCAGCAAATGGAATTAGTTGATTAGCAAAAGAAAATTTATGGTCTCGATATGTATTATCAATAAGTTTACATAGTTCGGCTGCCTCCATATTCTCGACTTGAATAATAGTTTTGATAAAGCTATTAAAAAAACCCGTTGCCATTTCTAAAGATTTTTGGTCATAAGCACCTATTATTTGGGGATTTGTCTTAAGTTCCTCTAACGCTCTGCCTTCAGCTGTTCTTTCTGGCGCAAAAGCTACAAAAAAGTTTTTTCCACATTTAAGTCCAGATATTTTTTCAAGTTCTTTAACCACTAGGTTTTTAGAAGTACCCACAGGTATAGTAGATCTTAATAAGATTAAATCATCGTTTTCGATAATTTTACCTAATTTTTTTATAACTTTTTTAAGATAAGATAAATTAGGTTTTTTATTACTTTGAAGCGGTGTCCCAACGGCAACTATATAAATTGAAGATAAATTTTTTTCAAGGTTGTTAGTTGGCCAAAATGTTCTATTTAAGTTGTAATCTAATTTTTTTTTTATTCCCTCTTCATAAATCGTAGGGTCCCCATTTTTGAGTCTGTTTATTGTTTTCTTGTTTATATCATAGCCATAAACGACATAACTATTTTCAGATAAAGTTAAGCCTAAAGTTAATCCAACATAACCCATTCCTATTATTGTTACAGTTTTTTTTGAAAATAATTTATTGCTATGCTCATAATCTCTTAGAGAATAATATCCTAATATTTTGTCTTCTAAATCTATAATTGGAAGAACTTGAATTTTTTGGTTTAAAAAATTTAAAGCCTCTCTTTTGCTTGTATTTATATTTTTAGACGTAAAATTTTTATTTATATATTTTTTAATTTTGTTGTTAATCTTTGCACCTTTTAAAAAGGCTCTTCTAATATCTCCATCATTTAAAACACCAATTATTTTTCTATCTTTATCTACACATATTAAAGTTCTTTCTTTGGTTTTGTTAAGAATTTTAATTGCCTCCGAAAACTTAGAGTTTATACTTACTAGAATTTTATCTGCTTTATTCACGGTAAATAATCCAATATCATTTCTCTATCTTTTTTAATATGTTCAAAAGTAAGGTTTCGGCTTTCATAAGTAAATTTCGTCTTAAATTTTTTTGAACCAAGATATTTTAGTTTTTTTAAATATTTTAATTGCCAAGAATTTTCTTTAATTCTTAGATGTTTATCTGCAATAGTGTCATTCTCAGAAAGATGAATTTCATATATTTTATCACCATATTTTTGTATTACTTTATCTAGGAATTCAAATTTTGAAAAACCAAGATGGTTGGCAGATATTTGTAGATGTCCTAGGTCCAAAACCATTCCAATATTATTTTTTTTCATAGAATTTAAAGAAAAAACTTGATCTAATTCATCAAAATTTGTCATGAAAGATTCAACTTCTCCATTTTTAGATGGAAACAAGTTCTCAATAGCTATAAAAACATCCTTGTTATTATCATAATTTATTTGTCTCACCATAGATTGAAGGTTTTTTTCAAATTCAACTATAGCTTTATCAAATGTCATTTTTTTTGTTTTAAAAAGTTTAAAGTGCCCATCTCTCTTAATTATTCCATCACGATAATAACCTGGATGAAAACCATATAAATCGATGCCAGCTTTTCTTGAAATTTTAACTGCGTTAAAGATGATTTTTTCTGCTTCTTTTAACCTGTTTTTATTTTTTGACAAAAAATTCATTACTATTTCTTTTTTGGGTGGAGGAAAGTAGTTATGCAATAAAAAATTCATTTTTTTCTTCTTAAATTTTTTAATATGATTAATTAATACAGTATTGTTTGTAAATTTATGAACACCAGAAAACTCAACGTTGAAAATTTTATTTTCTAAAAACATTTCCAGCATTTTAGGTATATTTTTTACATCATTTTTATTTTTTATACACGCTGTAGAAATGAAAAGATTTTTAGACATTTTTTTTAAGATTATATTTTAAGTTAATATACGGGAATGGTTTAACATTATTAATAATTTTTACAATTAAATCTAGGGAGATAGAATCTAAAATTTCTTTCAATTTAATAGGAGAAAAAGTCATATAGTCTGGACAATATTTTGTTTCAACCATTTTTAAATAATCACAAAAAAAATAACAATTGATAGCTCTTTTTTGATACTTATTAGAAAACTTATTATTTTTTTGTAGCTTTGCTATTTCACCAAAATAATCTTTTTTAGTTTTTATATCTTTAAAAAAATTAAATTTTTCATAAATACATTTCCCAACGAATATTGAATTTTTTTTTAAAATTGAAGCTTCAATTCCTGAAGTACTGACTGTTGTGATAATAAATTTGGATTTTTTGATTAACTTGTAGGTGTTTAACTTTGAGTAAGAGTCAATAATTTCTACGTTTTTAAATTCATTGTAAATTTCATGAAAATTATCATTAGATTTAAATTCTTTAATTCTTAAATGAGGATGTTCTCTAATTAAAATTTTTTGATTTTTATAGTTTTTAGCTATCCACTCTAGTGTTTCTTTTAGCCAAGCTTTGTTATCCTTAAATATTTTGTGTGTCATTAATGATGAGCTATCCCACCCAGAGCTTAATAAAATAAGTATATAATCTTTTTTATTAATACTTTTTATTGCGTTACTTTGAAAATTTAAATTATCTTTTCCTTTTGACCTTTTATTGATTTCAGAATTTACATAATTCTTAATTTTTATAAAATTTAATTTTCTTTTAGTTTTGCTAAAGGCATTAAATCCATCTTCACGTTTTGCCGCAATTCCATTTAAACATAAAAAAAGAAAAAATTTTTTGTTTGTTTTGGCGTTATCAATAGTTAAAAAATCAATTTTCTTTTTTTTCAAATAATTTGAATAAATTCCTGTCGTGTTTGCAATTCCACCAGGTATTATATAAAATTTTTCTTTATTACTCTGAATATAAGTGATTATTTGAGAGTATCTTTTTATAATTTCTTTTGAAAGTTCATGATTTTTTAAATTCCATTTGACAAATTCATCTTCATTTCTTGTTAATCTGTATATATTAGCTTTAATTAATTCTTTTAAGTAAATTTTTGTTCTATTATTTATTTTAATTTTTTTACTTTTTACTTTTTTAATAATTACTATTTGAATTTTTTTTTCTAAAAGTTTTAAAAATTTACAATTAAGTAAAATAAAAAAATTTGTTATTGTTACTATATATTTATTTTTTTTAAAGATTTGAAAATCGTCAAAAATTATATTTATTTTGTAATTATGTTTAGCTAACAATAAAGAGAGACTCATTAGAAAATATGGTGTTTTTGTTAAAAACCATGGATTAACATATATAGCTAATTCTTTTGCATTTCCTGAAGTTTTCGATTTAGCCCTAAAATTAATTAATAATATAATAAAATTAAACAATACTGAGATTATGATAAATTGAATTAATTTTAAAATTGAAATAAACATATTAATTTATAAATAAATTTTATTATTCTCGTTTGTAAAACCAATTATAATGTTAACAGCAAATATAAACAAAATTTTTAGGTTGTAAAAATTGTTTAACATAATCTTAAAAACACTTAAAATCTTAAATCCCTTAGAAAAAACTCGTTTATTTTTTTTAGTTATATCACTTGTTTTTTTAGTTTTTTTTGAATTAATTTGCATTAGTTCTCTTTATGAATTAACAAAAATATTAATTAATGAAAGTTATATTTACGAAATAGAGCAAAAAAATATTCTCAATTATTTAAATCTAGTAGAGGACGGAAAATTAAATTTTATTTATTTTCTATATTTTATTATTGGAATTTATATTTTTAAATTTTTTTACTCAATTTTTCATTTTTATTCACAAAGCAAGTTTATAGAGTCAGTCAGAATGAGTGTCCTTACAAAACTTACGGATACTTATCTTTCTAAAAAATATGTTTTCTTTTTAAATATTAATTCTTCAAAATTAGTTAGAAATCTTCATACTGAAACAGGCAATTTTTCATTAGGAGTAATGAACAGTGTGGTAATATTATTTTCAGAATTTCTTTTAATATTGGGAATTTTTGCCTTTCTTTCACTAGAAAGTTTTGAATTTGTAGTATTTTCGTTTTTTACTGTTTTATTAATATCAGTTTTTTATTTTATGATAACAAGCCCTCAAACTAAAAAGTTTTCAATTCAAAAATTTGAATATACAAATTTTTTTTTAAAATCAATTATTGAATTATTTCAAGGGATTAAAAATATTAGAATATACGCTGCTGAAAAATTTTTTAAAGAATCAATTAAAAAAAACCTATTCAAAATAAGCCAAGCTCAGATTTTTTTTAATGTAACGACTCAGATACCTAGGTTAATGATAGAGTTAACTGTTATAATTATAGTCATCTCATTATTAATAGTCATAGGATTAGACGAATTTGATGAAAAAAGTTTGAGTAAACTAGCTTTATTTGTAATTGCTTCATTTAAGCTTCTGCCTTCATTTAGTAAAATTTCCAGTAATTTACATTTATTTAGAATGAACAAGCCATCAGTTGAATTAATTTATAATGAGTATAAAAATTCAAAAAAAATCCCAGATAAAACAGCAAATCAACTTCATTTTAAAAAAGAAATTATATTTAAGAATGTTAGCTATAAATACTCAGAGCGAGAAAAAAAAATATTTGATAAAATTAATTTAAAATTAAAAAAAGGGACTTTTATTGGTATAGTCGGTAAGTCAGGTGTCGGTAAATCTACTTTCTTAGATTTATTAATCGGGTTTCTTTCCCCAACGAGTGGAAAAATTTTAATAGATGGAAAAGAGCTAAAAAGTTGGAGACAGATAATTAATCAAATATCATATGTCCCTCAAAATATTCATATTTTTAATGACAGTTTAAAAAATAATATTGTTTTTAATCCAAAAGATATTGTACAAACAGAAAAAGTTTTAGATGCATGTAAAAAAGCTGGATTATCCTCTCTGATAAAAAATTTACCCTCTGGTGTTAATTCAAAAATTAAAGAGTCAGGAAAAAATTTATCTGGAGGACAGTCACAAAGAATAGGAATAGCTCGAAGTTTATATAAAAATTCCTCAATTTTACTTTTAGATGAGGCTACAGGATCGCTTGATACATCGACAGAGGCTAAAATTATGAAAAGTATAAAAAAATTTTCTAAAGACTCAATTAAAATAATTGTTACTCACAGAAAAAGTAACTTAAAGTATTGCGATAAGGTTTATGAAATTAAAAATTCAAAATTTGTAAATTTTAAGAATTCTTCGCTAAAATAGGTTTAACTATTCTCAAATAAGATTTATAAAATTGGTTGCTAATATTTTTAGTTTTACTCATTTGTGATCGGTTTTTCCTCTTATTTACTGTAATATTTACATTTTTAGTTTTGATGTTTTTAATCCAGACCAAGAAAAACATGCCATAGTAATCAAATTTATTATTAATATATTTCATATTATTTTTTAACATTTTTGTCTTATAACATTTAAAACCTGTCAATGGATCTTTAATTTTAAAATTTTTATAACAGTGATCTGAAATTTTTTTTTCTATTTTTCTATTATAAAAATTTCTACATCCAATGAGTAAATCATTCTTTTTTATTTTTTTTTGAAAAATAGGAATATATTTTTCTTTATGTTGATTATCAGCATCCGCAGTTAAGATTGAAAAACATTTTGGGAACTTTTTGATTACAAATTTAATACCTTTTTTAAGAGAATAATCATAACCAAGATTTTTATTATTTTTTAGCACTATATCTGCATGTTTCTTCGCAAACTTATAAGTACAATCTATTGATCCATCGTCAATTACAACAACTTTACCAAATTTTTTAAACTTTATTATAATATCTTTTATATTTTTTTCTTCATTAAGGGCTGGTATTAGAATTACATTATTTTTCATTTAAGTAATTTGAGGTGCTTTAATTTAAAGTATTCGCCTTTTTTTAAGTTAAACTTAATTTTTTTGTTTAAAATTTTATTAACATCATAACATTGGATTGCATCAGATGGGCAGGGCCTGAGAAATTCCAAATCATTTTTTTTTATTTTGTAACCTATTTGAATATTCTTTTTTAATCTTATAGATCTTCTTTGAAGTTGTATGGTAGTTTTTTCATTTTTTTCAACAAATTTACTTTCATTTCCTAAAGCTTTTTCCAAATTTCTAACTGCATTTACCATAGATCTCCAAGTTTTAGGGTTCATTGAAAATTTATGATCTGGTCCTATTTTTTTATTTGAATCTGTAAAATGTTTCTCAATTACCCGTGCTCCCAAGGCTACTGCACCTAAAACAGTTTCATGCCCAAGTGTATGATCAGATAATCCCAAAATTGCAAAAGGATATTTTTTTTTAAATGTTTTCAAAACATTTAGATTAATATAATTAAAATTTTCTTTTTCAGCAGTGTAATTAGTATTACACTGCATTATAACTATATTATTATTTATACGTTTTACTTTATTAATAATAATATCAATTTCCTTTTGATTTGAAGCGCCAGTAGCAATTAAAATTGGTTTCTGAGTCTTTGCCATTTTCAAAATATTATCTAAGTAAGTAATATCACCGGAGCCAACTTTCCATACTTTCACAAACTTATTTAGATAATTAATTACATTCACGTCATATGGAGCTGTGAAGTATTCAATTTTATTTTTTTTACATTCTTTTTGTAGTTCGGAAGTCCATTTAATAGAAACTTCATTTTCTTTGTATGTTTCATAAACTGATTTTTTCCATTTATTCTGATGAGATGTATTTTTTGGTAAATTTTTAAATCCATAATCTGAAACTAGTGTTTTTGCATAAAAGTTTTGAAATTTTGCAGCATCAGCTCCACTTTTTGCAGCAAGCCTTATTAACTTTTTTGCTTTTTTCAAAGATCCATCATGATTGGATGCTATATCAGCCACAAAGAATGTCTTGCCTTTTTCAGATATAATTTTTTTACCTATTTTAATTTTTTTCATAAAATTTAGTTAATTTTATTATCTCTGTTTTGGTGTTTGGTAGTTTTATATTAAATTTTTTTTCAAATTTTTTAACGTTAAGTCTATTATATTTTGTTCTAGGAGTATTACAAATATCGTTAATTTTTTGTTTTTTAACTAATTTTTCATCAAAAATTTTTAATTTTTTACCAAATGATTTAATTAATTCATATTTAGATATCCCAAATTTTGAGCCTAAATTGTAAATCCCTTTAAATTTGTATTTATTGCTTGATAATATTTTTAATATTATTTCTGATATCGTTGTTACATTTAATGGGCTATAAAAAGAGTCTATAAAACCATTAATTTCATTTTTCCTAACTAAATTTTTAAAAATCCAATCAGAAAAACTTTTTTTATTTGATTTTGATTTTCCCAATATATTAAGTCTAAATATTAGTGAATTATTTTTTATACAAATTTTTTCAGATTTAAGCTTATGCATGGAATATACATTAATTGGATTATAATTGTTATTTTCAGTACTTAATTTATTTTTTTTAGGATTATAAACCTGATCCGAAGAAAAATGAATTAACTTAAAATTAATGTTTTTATCATTTTTTATTTTAAAAATATTTTTAAGAAGTTCTACATTAATTTTATTTGAATAATTAACTTTTTTTTGACATTTTTCAATATCTGTCAAACCAGAACAGTTTATGATGATACTTGGATTTGATTTTAAAACTAATTTTTCTAAATGTTTAAAATTAGTAAGATTTTTATTTCTATTTTTTAAACCAGTAGAAAAAACTAAAAATTTTTTTTTTAATTCAAAATATATATATTTTCCTAAAAATCCCGACGATCCTAATACCAATACTCTCACGGATTTATTTTTTTAAAATCTGAAATAATTTTTCGTAATTGATTGATATTTAAAAAATTTTTGTTGGATCCTGAATTATAACTGAAGCTTTTTTTATTTTCTTTTGAGAAAAAATTTTTTTTGTAGTAATTTTTAATTTTTTGAGTCTCATAAAAATGTGGAGGATCTAAAAATGTAGGTAAAATAATGAATTTATCTTTTAGTTCCATTGTATTTAAACTTTCTGCATTAGAAATCATTTCTTCATGGAGTTTTTCACCGGGTCTGATTCCAGTGAAATTTATTTTTGCTTTTCCATTAATTGCTTTTGCAAGTTCAGTAATTTTATAAGATGGAATTTTGGGAACAATTATTTCTCCCCCAAGAGAATTTTTTATTGTCCATATTACAAGTTCTATACTTTTTTTTAAAGAAATACTAAACCTAGTCATATCTTTATGCGTTATGTTAAGTTTGTTACTATTTTTTTGCGATAAAAAAATTGGTATTACAGAACCTCTTGATCCCTCCACATTGCCATATCTAACTACAGAAAATCTTTTTTGACCGTAAAAAAAATTTGCAGAAATGAACAGTTTATCCGAACAAAGCTTTGTAGCTCCATATAAATTAATAGGAGACGAAGCTTTATCAGTCGAAAGAGCAATTACTTTTTTAACTTTATTATAAACTGAGGCATCAATAACATTTTGAGCTCCAATGATATTTGTTTTTATAAATTCATTGGGATTATATTCAGCGGTATCTACTTGTTTCAATGCAGCAGCATGCACAACTAAGTCTATGTCTTTAAATGCTGTTATTAATCGTTCTTTATCTCTTACATCACCTAGAAAGAACCTCATTTTTTTAAAGATTTTATCTTTTGAATATTTTTTTCTTATTTCAAGTTGTTTTAACTCATCACGACTAAAGATAATCAATTTTTTTAAATTACGGTGATTTATTGTAAGATATTTAATGAAATTTTTACCAAAGGACCCTGTTGCGCCAGTAACTAAAATACTTTTATTTTTCAAGTTCATTGATATATATTTATGTAAATACTTTACTTTATAACCGTATTTACAAAATATTTAAGCCTTATTTAATAAATGTTAAGAAAATTCGTAAATTATATAAAATATTTAAATTTTAATAAAAAAAAATTAAAATTTAGAGGCAAATCTAATAACATTATTTTAGTAGAGTTTGTAAATATAAAGTCTTTTGTTTTTAGTAATTCCTATTTTTCACACACTTTGTCAAAAATTCATAATTGTAATGTAAATTTTTATTACCCTAATTTTCTTAGTTTCAAGCTAAAAATTAAATTTTTATTAGAACACATAAATCCATTTAGTAACTTATATTTATACAAAAGTTTTTGTGGTAACTTGGTAGTTCCTGTTAAAAACTCTAAAAACAGCTTTCAAAGAATAAATAAAGAATTTATTAAATTAAAAAAAAAAAAAGATTTAATTATTTTACGTTACAAGGGTATTCAAATTGGAGATCTTATTTATGATGAATTCCTAGCTAAATATAATCTTCCAACAATAGATGTTAAATCAGATCTATTTAAAAATTTTTTTTTTGAAACTTATGAGTTAATCCTATTTTGGGAAAAATATTTTTCTAATAACCAGGTTAAATCAATTATTTTGTCACATAGTGTATATGTGATGGGCTTAATAGGAAGAATAGGTCTATCTAGGAATATACAAGTATATGTTGTTGGACCAACTTCTCACTACAAGCTTTCTAAAGATAGATTAATCAAGTGGAGTGATCATTATGATTATCCTAAACAATTTAAAAAACTTAAAAAAAATTTAAAACAAAAATTATTTCTTGATGCAAAAAAAAATCTTAACTTAAGATTATCTGGAAAAAAAGATTTTAGATATAGAGTGGCAAGGCCAATTAAACCTGTTTTTACTGGTTCAAAAATAATTGTAAAAAAAAATAAAATTAAAAAAAATATATTAGTTGCAGCCCATTGTTTCATGGATGCTCCACATGTTTATGGAGATATTATTTTTAACGATTTTTATGAGTGGCTTAAATTCTTAGGAAAAAAATCTAAAGAGAAAAATTATAACAAAAAATATAATTGGTACATAAAAATTCACCCATCATTGTATGATAGAAATTTAAATATATTCAAAAATTTTATAAAGGAATATCCACATTTTCAATTGATCAGTAAGTACGAAACTCATAATAATTTAATTGGTAATTTAGGTATAGATTTCGTACTGACAGTTTATGGAAGTATAGCTCATGAATACACTTTATATGACATTCCAGTAATTAATGCAGGTACAAATCCTCATATGGGATATAATTTTAGCATAACCGCAAAATCAAAGAAAGAATATAACAAAGTTTTAGATGATTTAATTATTAAAGGAAAAAAAATTAAAATTCGAAAAAATAAAATTTATGAATTTTATGCAATGCATCATTTGATAGATTATGATTTTTTTAATGATCTAAAAATGAAATTTAACCTGAAGTTAAATTCCCTAGAATCTTTTAATATGTTTATTGATAAAATTAGTGATAATATACACAATAAAAAAATAAATGTTTATAAAAAATTTATTTACTCTAAAAATAGAAGGTTAGTAGATTGGTCTAAATGGAAATAAAAAAAATTTTTTCTAACGAAAAATGTATAAATTTATTTATTTTAAATCTTTTTGGTTTTCAATGTTTAAGATATTTAGCGGCAAAACTTTCTTTTTGGTTTAAGTATAATTTCAGCAATTTTGGACTAGAGAAAATCTATTTAAAATTATACTTAATTAAATAAATTTCCATAAATGAAAAAACAGTTTATTTTTATTGTTGAAAAAAAAATAGAAAAAAACAAAAAAAATTTTCTGCAATCTGTTTTTGATACAAAAAAAACTATCCCAAAAAAATCCTCATTTGTAATACTAGATTTAAGTAAATTCTATTACGGTAAAGATTTTAATTTAGTAAATAAATTAAAAAAAAAATTCAATTTTATAAAGGTCAATAATGAACAAGAATTAGAAGATGTTTTAAGCAATAAAAAAAATTATTGTTTTCCTAGACTTAAAAATGATTTTAGGATGATAAGAATTTTAAGACTTATTAAAAAATTTAAAATAAAAATTATTTCATCAACAACTGAGGGACTTTACCCCCAAAGTTACTATAAAGGTGACATATCTCTATCTTTTAAGCTTTTGTCTTTATTTAAATACAAGTTAAATTATTTTTTTTTTTAGAGTTTTTGCTGCACTTGATATTTTACCAAGTATCGACTACTACTTTGAGTCTAGTCAAAGTAGAATTAATTATATTAAAAAAAGAAGAAAAAAAAATATTTTATATTTCTTTTTTGGTAAAAAATCATATTACTATAGAAAAATTATTAGAGTTAATAGTTCTATACTTAATGTTGCAGAAAAATTTAAGACAAAAATAGATGATAGGTATGTAGTATTTGTAGACTCTGGCTATGAGCATCCAGATGTCACTAAAAAAGAAATTAGAATTTCTAATAAAAAAAGAGCCCAATACTATGAAAACCTATTTAATTTTCTTGATAATATTCAAAGAGAATTAAATACAAAAATAATGTATTGTAAACATCCAAGGGGAATTTACCCAGAAAATTTTAACAAATTCTATAAAAATTTTAATGTATCAGTAGGCAAAGTAGAATACTATATTGCAAAATCTAAAATAGTCTTTTTTTATGTGTCTACATTAATGAATTTAGCAATATTAATGAATAAAAATTTAGTTTTACTTGAGTCTGACCAAGATTACGGTCTCTATAAAGACAAATTTTATTCTATAAAAAAAGAGATTAACCTTTATTCATTAAATATTTCAAAAAAAAATTTAAATTTTAAAAAGAAAATTACAAAAATAAAAAAGAAAAAATTGTTATATAAAAAGTTTATAAGATCAAATCATATTATAGATCAGAAAAAGTCATATTTCCAAAGCATGCGTGACAGACTGAATAATCTCTAAAATATAATTTTTTGGTATAATAAGTAATTTTATTATGAAAAAAATTTTTAATTTATTGCTTTTCCTAAACGATTTTTAAGTTTAATAATTTTTTTGAGAATTTTTATTTCATTTAAATTTCTTTTTTTCCATACAGCTTTATTTTTTAATTTATCTCTATTACTATTTTTTTGTAAAAGTTGGACAACCATTCTTAGTTGATTATGTTCAGACGCATTAGATGATGAACCATGTATTAAGTTGTAATTAAAGAAAACACAGGACCCAGCTTTTAGTTCTAGATTAACTAATTTATTTTTTTTCGAAATTTTTTTTAATTGTTCTGATGAGGGTGTTAACTTTGAAATACCGTTTCTTGTCATAACGCTATGATGTTTTATAAGTCCTAGTTTATGACTCCCTTTAAAAACCCTTAAACAGCCAGATTCAAGATAATGATTTTCCAAGGCTATAAAACATTGAATATATTCTGAATTTTTTGCATTTTTACCGACATGATAGGCATAATCTTGGTGATAAAATTCATTGTCTCCATCAAAGGAATTTTTTGGGTAAAATTTTTTAAACCAAACATTCATGTCTAAATTCGTGAGGGAACTAGCAATTAATTCAATTTTTTTAAAATTTATATACTTATCTAATATTATATTATTTTTTTTATCTAAAATTACTACTTTATTTGTATCGTCGATTTTACTGAAAGAATGATTTTTATCGAGTTGGTGAATTTTTTTTGATTTTTTTTGTTTCTGGAATTCATTTACTAATTTTAAAACTTTTTTACACTTTTTTTTATTGATAATATTATTTATAATTATAAAACCATTTCGATTATATTTTTTTTTTTTATAACTTAATAGAGACATTATATTTTTATACTTTATACTTAAATTTATGCAACAAAATTTTCTTTTAAACGAAGGATACCAGTCAGGAAATTTTTTTTTTCAAAAAGGTGATCGTCAATATATTTATACTAAAAATAAAAAATATTTGGATTTATCATGTTGTGCAGGAACATTTATTTTAGGACACAATAGTTATATTTTTAAAAAATCTATAAGAAGT
>MDTD01156199.1_pt1 | contig 22195 bp, 20 predicted proteins | sample 811221 | NCBI WGS metagenome assembly MDTD01 (sample SAMN05326646, study PRJNA326480) | marine metagenome | isolation source: seawater | place: Pacific Ocean: South West | collected 2011 | reverse complement strand
GCATATTCTGTTTTCATTCTTTTTGAATGAGCAAATCCTGCAGCAATTTGAAATAATTGATTACCTAAACCACCGTATAAAACATTTGTTATCATTTTTTACTTTTTAAATTAAAAACTTTTAATATTATTTTAAGAGCATTTCTTGTGCCATTTAGTAGCTAAATTAAAAATTTTTTTTACTTACAATTATTTGTATGTATTTATGAAAAAACTAAAAATTGTATAAATTTTACTTCCATTTAATACTACAACCAGCACTAGCGAATTGTTTTTTTGGACCTTTTGAAGTTTCAGCTATCTCGATCATAGCATTGAGAAGTTCATTAGTATCATTTTGAAATTGTAAATTTTTCATCTCAGCTATTCTTCCTCTATACTGAAGTTCGCCAAACTTATTATAACCAAAGAAATCAGGAGTACATACTGCTCCATAAAGTTTTGAAACTTCTTGCGTCTCATCAAGTAAATAAGGAAAATCAAAGTTAAAATTTTTTGAAAATTTTTGCATGTTCTCAAAACTGTCTTCTGGATAATTTATTACATCATTAGGCATTACCGCTAAAGAATTAATTTCATATTTCTTAAGCTCTTTTGAAGTAATAACGATTTTTTCAATAACAGCCTTAACGTAAGGACAGTGATTACAAATAAACATTATTAAAGTTCCATTTTTACCTAAATAATTATCCAAACATATATTTGTATTATCAACATTAGTTAAATCAAAATTTATTATTTTTTTACCAAAATCACACAATGGAGTCTGTAAAAGAGCCATATTAATTTCCAATCAAGTGAATTATTAAGGATCTTTGTCTATTTGAGTTTCTATGCTCTAAGATAAAAATTCCTTGCCATGTTCCTAACAACAACTTGCTATCTTTTATACTTAAAGTCAAGTTAGTTTGAGTTAACATACTTTTAATATGACTTGGCATGTCATCTAGACCCTCAGAATTATGTTTGTATTCATAATTTTCAGGTGCAACCCTACTTAAAAAATCTTTGATATCTTGTAAAACAGTATGATCTGCGTTTTCTTGAATCATAAGCGAGCAACTCGTATGCATTATACTTAAGTTTAATAAACCATCGGAGATACCACTTTTTGTAACAAATTTCTTGATGATATTAGTTATTTCTACAATTTTTTTTTTTTCTGTTTCTATATTTAAATTCTCAAGTATTTGTTTCACAATTCTAGATCACATTTATGTATTTGACAGTTATGTTAAGTTATATATAGTATATATATCTAAAAGGAGATTAAAATGGTAAAAAAGAAACCAAAACAAATTGATCCAAAAAATTTGAAGAAAGAAGATTTACAAAATGCATTTTCAAAAGTATTGGACAAATTAAAATCCCAATAATTCTTTATGGATAAAATTTGGATTGAGTGTCAAAAATGTGGCTCAATCTTTTGGGTTTTTTCCGACGAAGTTAACGCTATTTATCCAAAACGACACTTAAACTACCAAATTTGTTCAGGCTGCGAACAGAAAATTAAGTCGGAATAGCTTAAATTGATAGACCTAATCGAAATAAAAGAACAGATAGGCTTTTATTACCTAATCATTAAAATATTCTTCTACTTTTGCATTGGAGCAATAGCTTTAATTATTTTAAAAAAATTAAAAGATTTTCTAAACTTTTTTTCAAATAAATTTGATAGAAGCTTTTTTTATGAAACTTTCAAAAAAATTTTAAATCTTTCTATTTTTATAATTATTTCTATTTTTATAGGATGGTTTATTATTCAAATTTCCACTAATAAACCTCTCTCATTTGATTCATGACTATTTTACAAAATATTTCATCATTATTAATTGGTTTTAGCTTTTCAATATTATTATTTAATCCAATAGCTTTTGGTATTTGTTTAGGAATTGGGATAATTTTTTTGTTATCTGGTATTAATAAAGAGATATTTAAAGAAAGAGTCGTTGATAAAAAAAATTTACTGATATTTCTTTCTTTTTTAACTATTTTCTCGTTATCTTCATTTTTTTCTATTATTCCTTCAAGATCATTTCCAGTCATTATCTATTTATTAATTTTTATTATCTTAAGTTTTTATTTATTTAAGATTTTAAAAGAAAATAATGATTTAAGAAAAAAAATTTTTAAATATTTTTTTATAAGTACAAACTTAAATATCTTGGTTGTTTTTTTATACGTTTTAAACAATTATTCTTGCTATACTTGTCCAAAATATGAAACATTAAATTTTTTTACATTTCTTAAAGCCATTGATGCTGTAGAAAGATACAAAGGTTTTTTAAATATATTTGCAATTAATTCATTAATTATTGGTTTTTTTTACAAATCAAAATTAAACATTTTGACAAATTTACTTCTAATTCCATGCTTAATCATAAGTAATTGTAATTCTGCTATTCTTGGTATTCTACTGGGAGTAATTTCTTTATTAATTTTCTTTCTGTTTAATATGTTCTTTAAAAAAAAATATTTTTTAATTTTTTTATCAATACTTTCAACATCAATTTTTTTAGTAACTGCAAAAAATCTACCTCAAAAATTTTCAATTGAGTATGTTAAAAATTTTGAACCCACAATCCCAACTCAGATAATAGATATTCATAGACAATTTATGTGGGGATTCTCTATAAACAAATTTATAGAAAATCCAATTTTAGGAGTTGGTCCAGACACCTCAAATTTTCTTCCAGAAGGGCAAAAGGAAATTGGTTCAAAATATACTGGAAAAATGTTTTTAATTTCAAGCCATCCTCATAATTTTTTTATTGAGTTATTACTTGAAGTTGGAATTTTAGGTTTTGTATCTTTCATAATTTTTATATTGTTTGTGAATATTGAAATTGCCAAAAGGTGCAGTAGAAAACAAATATATCTCTTACTTTTCTTTAATGTATATTTTTGGGGATCATCGTTGGTAAATTTTTCTTTTTGGCAAGGCTGGTGGCAGGCAAGTTATTATTTTCTTCTAGCGTTAATTTCTTCAAAGATTTTTGAAAAAAAAAAAAAGATAATCAAAAATGTTTGAAATCTAAATTAATAAAAAATTATTAACTCCAATAATATACACAAATTGCTTCGTGACTTTTTTTAATTAGTATACCATTAGCTTACTAAATTATTTGTTGGCTTTCTCTAGAAAGTTCTGGATTAGCCCAAATATAATAGGATCTTTGTTATGCCAAAGAGATAAGCTACCAAAATTCAGAATCTCCCCCCCTGATGAAAATGACTTATAAACGATATCCGCACCCCCTCCTTCATTATTACCCTTCGCCAACCTTATAAAGCCCGTTGAACTATCAACTAGTTCATCAGTTTCGTGGCCACTTATCCCGTATATTTTATTTTCACAATGTTTAAACGCCGTCCCTTCGCCAAGAACAGAAACACCGCTTACATTTTGAGAAAAACGTGCACCTAAAACATCTTCATCAAGAACCGATACTTCAGCGTATGTGCCATTATCAGTTGAAGTATAATATGTACCCAAGTAATGCCTTATAAGCTTTTCGAATGTAGGGTCATTCATTAACCCTGCGCCATGTATCCATGTCCTTTTTGCTTCACGATAAATCCTTCTCCAAGCTGTATTACCTCCAAGAAAAAGAACCTTACCACCGTTATCTACAAAGTTCATTACATTTCTAGCTTTTTTGATGGTCCAATATTCATTGTGAGTACCAAAAATAATTATATCCACGTCTTTGAACGTATCTGGGTTGTCAAGTTTTTCATCTGATACAGTCTGAAAATCAAACCCCATATTTTTTAGATTTTTTCTATGAATCGCGTCTGAATTAATTAGGTGATCGGTACATGAAATTTCTTCCATACTCTTTAGAGCTAATTGCCGATAGGTAATAGGTGTATTGTATGGAACCACATGCGTTTCACTCTTATCCAGATTTTTAAAGTAATAGTTAGGTACTGAAAAAGTGTTATAAGCAGGATTATAGGCCAACAGTGTATCTGTACTTTCTACAAATAAAATTTTTTTTTCGATAACATTAGAATCAATGTAAATTGGAAGCTCTATAGAAGTACCATTAGAATCAGAAACACGAATCCCGAACCAACCAGTTCCTAACCTAGTACTATTAATACTTACCTTCCGAGTCGGAGTTATAATCCCATCAAATGTGCTGTATATCGAAAATGAAGGAGTTCTTACATCATACTTAGTTTTTGAATATTGTTTCTCAAGTCCATCAGCGTTTATATTGAATATAGTTACTAGTAGTTCATCCCTTGCAGCTAGGTGTAGTAATATCTCGTCGCCAGCAGCAAATACTAGTTTATTTGTAAAGGCAACAAAGTCATTCAAGACAAGTAATTTCTCATCTGCGATAGCTTTAAATTTCTGTTCGCCCTTGGAAGCTATCGACCAATCAGATACCCGTTCAAACATCGCTACCGAAAAACTTTTAATGCCACTTTTGATTTGTTCGTAAAAAGCAAAAGATGCAAGAAGTGAAAGAACAACAAAAAAAAGTAGGGTTTTCAATCTCATTTGTTTACTCAAATTCAATAGTACCTGGAGGTTTTGAAGTCAAATCATAACACACTCTATTAATACCAGAAACCTTATTTATAATTTCATTAGAACACTCATCTAAAAAATCATCATCAAATTTAAATGATTCAGCTGTCATCCCATCTATAGAGGTGACTGCACGAAGTACACAAATATTTTCGTATGTTCTATTGTCACCCATAACTCCAACTGTCTTTACTGGAAGTAAAACACAAAATGCTTGCCAAATTTTATTATACAATCCTTTTTTCTTAATATTATCTATAAAAACTTTATCCGCTTTTTTAAGAATTCTTATATTTTTTTCATTAACTTCACCAAGTACTCTTATTCCTAATCCTGGACCTGGAAAGGGATGCCTATCAATAAATTCAGTAGGAACATTTAATTCATTACCAAGTTTTCTAACCTCGTCTTTAAACAAATTTTTTAGAGGTTCTAAAAGCTTCAGTTTCATTTTTTTGGGCAGACCACCCACATTGTGATGAGATTTTATAGTAACAGTTGATTGACCAACTTTTGCAGATGATTCTATTACATCAGGATATAGAGTGCCCTGAGCTAAAAAACAAAATTCTTTATTTTTTTTTGCATACTTTTCAAAAGTTGAAACAAAGGTTTTTCCGATAATTTTTCTTTTTTTTTCTGGATCACTGACACCTTTCAATTTTCTAAAAAATTCTTTTTTATTATTTATAATATCTAAATGAATATTAAAATTTCTTTTGAAAAGTTTTTTAATTTGATCAACTTCATTTTCTCTCATTAAACCAGTATCAACAAAAACACATTTAAGCTGATCACCTATAGCTCTATGAATCAAAACCGCAGTTACAGTTGAATCAACTCCACCAGATAATCCGCATACAACAAGCTTCTTACCAACAATTTTTTTTATTTTAGATAAAATTTCATCTTTAAAAGATTTCATATTCCAATCATCTTTACATTTACAAATTTTAAAAATAAAATTTTTTAAAATTTCACCGCCATGAGGGGTATGAATTACCTCAGGATGGAATTGAACACCAAACATTTTTTTTTTTTTATTTTCTACTATTGCAGATTTACAATGTTCCGTTTGAGCAATTCTTTCAAAACCATTTGGAATCACGTCCACCTTATCACTATGACTCATCCAAACCTGATATATTTTGTTTAAAGAATAAACTCCCGAAGTTAAATCTGATTTCTTTATTAAACTTATAAAATTTTTTCCAAACTCTCTATCTTCTGAGGATATGACAGAACCTCCAAAGAATTTACACATCAATTGAAGACCATAACAAATTCCTAAAATTGGCAAATCTAATTCATAGATAAAGCTAGGAGCTTTTGGTGAATTTTTTTTTCAACTGAGGACGGGCCGCCTGAAAAAATAATACCATTAAAACCTTCTTTTATAATTTTACCTTTTTTTAAACTACTAGAATTTATGATTTTACAAAAAACACCATATTCCCTTATTCTTCTTGCAATAAGTTTTGTGACTTGAGAACCAAAATCAATAATTAAAATTGAGGATTTCATTTATTCAATTGATAATTTGGGGATTCTCTTGTTATAGAAACTCCATGAACATGACTTTCGGTTAATCCTGATGATGTTATCTTTACGATCTTAGCATTTTTTCTAAATTTTTCGATAGTTTTGCTACCTGTATAGCCCATTGATGCTCTTAGTCCACCAACCAATTGTTGAATAATTTGATCAAGTGGTCCCCTATATGGAACTTTTCCTTCAACACCTTCAGGAACAAATTTTTCATTCTTACCTATTTCTTCCTGAAAGTATCTATCAGCTGAACCTCTTCCCATTGCAGCCAATGACCCCATACCTCTGTATGATTTATAAGTTCTTCCATTTGACAAAAAAACTTCTCCTGGTGCTTCGTCTGTGCCAGCAAATAGTGAACCTATCATTATTATATTAGCTCCAAATGCTAATGCTTTAGCAATATCACCAGAATACTTAATACCTCCATCGGATATTATGGGTATATTATTTTTTTTAGCTATTTTAAAAGTTTCTGCAATTGCGTGTAATTGTGGTACACCTACGCCAGCAATAATTCTTGTAGTGCAAATTGAGCCTGGTCCAATACCAACTTTTAAACAATCTGCACCGGCCTTTATAAGATCTCTAGCAGCATCTGATGTGGCTATATTACCAACAACTATAGGCAACTTAGGATATTTTTTTTTAATCTTTTTTAATGTCTCTATTACACTTTTCGTATGTCCATGGGCAGTATCAATTACAGCTAAATCAACTCCAACATCAATTAAGTATCGTAATCTTTCAAGTCCTTGTTTTTCACCTACTCCAATTGCTGCACCTACTATAAGTCGTCCCATATTATCCTTAGATGCAAATGGGAATTTTTCTGCCTTTTCAATATCTTTAACTGTAATCAAACCTACGCATTTATAGTTTTTATCAACAACCAATAATTTTTCAATCCTATGTTTGTGAAGAAGTTTTTGTGCGTCAACCATTTTAATGTTTTCAGAAACTGTTATAAGATTATCTTTTGTCATCAAAGTATTAACAGATTGATTTAAATTTTTTGCAAATCTTATATCTCTATTTGTTAAAATACCCACTAATTTATTTGAACCTCTTTCAACTACAGGTATACCGGATATGTTGTTTTTCTCTTTTATTAAAATAGCAGTCTTTAAAGAGTTATCTGGATAAATTGTCACAGGATTTACGACCATTCCTGATTCAAATCTTTTTACTTTAAGAACTTCATTAGCTTGTTCATCAAAATTTAAATTTTTATGAATTACACCTAATCCCCCAGTTTGAGCAATTTTTATAGCCAATTTGGATTCAGTTACAGTATCCATTGCTGCTGAAATAATTGGAATTTTTAATTTTATTTTTCTAGTAATATTTGCAGATATATCTGTATCTGATGGTATTATGTCAGATTTTGCAGGTAATATAAGAACATCGTCAAATGTTAGGGCTTCAGTTATATTACTCATAGAATAATTTAATCTAATATAAATAAATTTTAAACAATTATTTTCTTTTATTATTTTTTTTTACCTATCAAATAAGTTTCAGATGATTCCTTTCTAGAAGCTTTTGGTTTATAATATTTTATTGAATAAAAATTAATTTTCATAAACTCTAAAAGATCACCTTGTGCCCCACCTTGAAAAATTTTTGATATAATAATACCTTCTTTTTTTAAAAGATTATTTGCAATAAATAAAACTCTTTCAACAAGAGAAACTATTCTTAGATGATCTATATTTTTATTACCAGTAGAATTTGGTGACATATCATTCAATATCAAATCAACTTTATTTGAGTTAAAAAAAGTATTTATTACGTTTAATATTTTTTCATCAAAAATATCATCTTTAATAAATTTTACACCCTCAATTTCTTTTAAATCTAATTTATCTATACCCAAAATTTTGCACTCTTTTGATGAATTCCTTCTTGCAACTTGTGCCCAACCACCCGGAGAGCATCCAAGATCTAAAATATATTTGCAATTTTTAAAAATTTGGAATTTTTGATTAATTTCAATTAATTTATATGAAGCTCTTGATCTAAAACCATCCTTTTTTGATTTTTTATAAAACTCATCGTTCAAATGTCTAGTTAGCCACTTGTTGCTGGAGTCATTCATCTTTCTTTTTAATTTAATTTTCATAAACCAAAAAAATCATTTATCATACCGTGTCTTAAACCTTTATTGGTAACAATAATTTCCTTTATTGGTATTTCTTCAATTAAAGATTTAAGAATGTAAATCCCATTATCCAAAAGTTCATGTCTTTTTCCAATACAAGGATGTTTTAGCTTTTCTTCAGTAGTTAAATTTAAGACTAATTCGCAAGTTTGATTTATATCATTAATTGATAGAATTTGACCCTCAATTCTTCTTGGGTTATAAAACTTCAGTCGCATGAAAATAGCACACAAAGAAGTCATTGTGCTACATGACCCAATTGCTAAAAGGTTTTTTTTTTTTAATTCAAGTTTTTGCTTTATATCATTAATATATTTCTGAATTTGTTTTTTAACATATTTTTTTCCAAATATTTGATTTTTTTCTGAGAGATTTATGACACCATAAGAAGATGATTTTGTAAAAAAATTTACTTCTGGCTGGTTAAAAAACGTTAATTCTGTGCTTCCACCTCCTATGTCAAAAATTAAACCATTTCTTTTTGTATTATTACAATAAGTCTTACATCCTTCATAACTTAAACGACCTTCTTCATAACTTGAAATTATTTCAACATTCAATCCTGTTTTACTTTTGACTTCATTGACAAAAAGATTGGGATTTATAACTTGTCGGCAAGCTTCAGTAGCTACGCATCTATAGTTATTAATTTTTAGATTTTTTAGTTTTTTAGATATTATGATTAGACAGTTAATAGTTTGTGAAATTTTTTTCAGAGAAAATTCATTATTAAATGCAATGTGTTTAATTAAATTGGTTTCTCTTGAATAATTATGTAAAATTTTAAATTTATCTTTTAACTTTTCTACAACTATTAACCTGCAATTAAAGCTTCCAATATCGATTGCAGCAAATGTATTAGAACTTTTCACTCATTTATCTTTTAAATATTTATAATTTGATTTTATAATGAATTAAATATAAATCAAATGATGAACAATTTATTTCATCTATAATTTTATTAACCATATGAAAACATTTTTCGGTCTTTTTTTAATCTCATTAATTGTTGGCATTTTTGTATTATTTCAAGAAAAAAGCGATAATTTACAAATTGAGGAAGAAGTTACCAAAAAAGCAGTTCAAGTTGAAAAATTAAAAAATAAAAAATTTTCAAGAAAGTTAAAATTAAGAGGCTTCACAAAAGCCTCAAGAGTGGTAATTTTAAAATCACAAGTTGAGGGAAAAATTAGTAGTAAAAATTTCACCAAAGGTATCGATTATAAAGCTGGAACTCAGTTAATTCTAATCGATCCTGAAGATAAAGTAGCTAAATTAAAGGAGATGGAAGCTTTGCTTAACCAAAGAAAAAAAGAATATCAAGTTGCAGAAAATCTTTTTGAAAAAGGCTTTAGATCTGAAGTTAAACTTACAGAATCACGAACAAAATTTGAAAATGCTCTAGCATTATTTGAAAAAAGTCAGGTTGAACTTAATAATACCAAAATAATTATGCCTTTTGATAGTTCAATCGAGGAAAGCTATGTAGAGTTAGGTGACTATGTAAAAAAGGGTGATTCAATAGCTAAAATTGTGGATCTTAACCCAATTTATATAAACCTTTCTGCAAGTGAAAAAGAAATTAATCAACTTAAATTAAATCAAAAAACTAGTGTTTTAATTGGAAAAAAAATGTTTGATGGAAGAATCAATTATATTTCAAAAACTTCTGACCCACAAACTAGAAACTTTACAATCCAGGTGGAGGTCGATAACACAAACAACAGTATTCTTAGTGGATTATCTACTGAAATTGAAATTAATTTAGATGCCGAGAATGCATTTTTCGTTTCTTCATCATTGATTACACTTAATGATCTTGGGGAAATTGGCTTAAAAATAATCTCAAGTGGAATAGTTCAATTTATTCCAATTAAAATTATAAGTGATACTGGGAAAGGGTATTGGATAAAAACAATTAATAAAGATTTAAGTGATGAAATTATTGTTATAACACAGGGGCATGAATATACCATTGAGGGTGAAATTGTAGATTTCAGTTTTAAGAAAAATGATTAATAGTTTACTTAGCTCTACTAAGCTTATATTAACATTTCTTTTGTTTTGTGTTTTTTTTGGACTATATAAATATATCTCACTTCCTAAAGAATCAGACCCTGACATAAGTCTTCCAGTAATTTATATTTCTTTGAAGCATAAAGGAATATCTTCATCGGATTCTGAAAGACTTTTAATTAAACCCTTAGAAAAAGAACTTAAGAATATTGAAGGGATAAAAAAACTTTCTTCAAATTCTTTCTTAGACGGTGGGAATATAATTTTAGAATTCGATGCAGGCTTTGATTCTGATAAAGCTTTATCAGATACAAGAGTAAAAATCGATTTGATAAAAAATAAGTTGCCAGAAGATACTGAAGAACCTGTTGTTACTGAAGTAAACTTATCTAGATTTCCAGTATTAGCCATTGCTATCTCAGGTAAAGTTGAAGATAGAATATTAAATAAATTTTCAAAAATTATTAAAGAACGTATTGAGAATATTTCAGAGGTACTTGATGTAACCGTTTTAGGAGAAAATGAAAGACAAATTGAAATAATAGTAGATCCAACTGTTGTTGAGAATTATGGACTAACTGATAAAGAAATTTTAATGTCAATTGCAAAGAGCAACCAAATGATTGCTGCTGGAACATTAATAAATCAAAAGGGTAGCTTTAACGTCAGAATTCCAAGCCTTATAGAAAAAAGAGAGGATTTATATAGTATTCCAATAAAATCTAATAATAATGCAGTCGTAACTCTTAAGGATATAGCTGAGATAAGAGATGCTTTTAAAGACAAACTTGGTTTTGCAAGAAATAATGGAGAAAATGCTGTTGTTCTAGAGGTCTCTAAAAGAACTGGAGAAAATATAATAGAAACAATAAATAAGATAAAAAAAATTATAAAAACTGAACAAGTTTTTTTACCTAAAGTTATAAAAATTGACATTTTTCAAGACGAATCAGAAAAAATTAAAACACAAATCAAAGATTTAGAAAACAATGTAATTTTAGCAACATTAATTGTATTATTGATAATTTTTTTATTTATGGGCTGGAAATCAGCATTACTTGTGAGTATTTCAATTCCTTGTTCATTTCTTCTATCAATGTTAGTTCTTTCTTTTTTAAATATAACTATAAACGTGGTAGTTTTATTTGCTTTGATTTTATCTGTTGGAATTTTAATCGACGGAGCAATTATAGTTGTTGAATATGCAAATAGAAGATCAAGTGAAGGAATTAAAAATAAAGATGTTTTTGTTTTAGCGTCAAAAAAAATGGCAATACCTGTTATTGCTTCAACCTCAACAACATTAGCAGCATTTTTTCCACTAATTTTTTGGCCAGGTGTTGCAGGTGAATTTATGTATTATCTTCCAGTTACATTACTAGCAGTTTTAAGCTCATCGCTTTTAATGGCATTGATCTTTATACCTGTAATTGGCGGCTTGTCAGGAAGTGATAAACCCCAATCCTTCTCTGAAGAAAAAAATTTAACACTCTTAGAGAGTGGAGATCTTGATAAAATAAAAGGGGTTCAGGGTCAATATATTAAGCTCATCAAAATTTGTCTTAATCATCCTAAAAAATTAATTCTTACTACTATATTTTTTTTAATTTCTATCCAGTTTTTATATGGAAAATTTGGGAAAGGATTTGAGTTTTTTCCACCAATAGAACCAGATTATGCTGAAGTAATTATACATGCTAGAGGAAACCTTTCTCCATTAGAAAAAGATACAATAGTCAAGAAAGTTGAACAAAAAATTTTAGAAAATAAATATATTAAAAATATGTATTCAAGAAGTGGCTTTATTAAAGGTGATAAAAAGAATGAATCTGATGATGTTATTGGCTCTATAAAAATTGAATTAATTGACTGGAAAAAAAGGCCATCTGCAGATAATATTTTGAATGATCTTGAAGATGTAACCCAAAGTTTTTTGGGTATAAATATTGAATTTATTGAAAAAAAAGATGGTCCTCCAAAAGATAGAGATGTTGAAATAGAAATTTTAAACAATAATTCCATAAATTTAGAAAAAGATACTCAAGAAATTTTTCAATATATATCAAATAGGAAGTGGGTAAAAAATATTGATTCGGACATTAGTTTGCCTGGTATTGATTGGGAACTAATAATTGATAGATCCCAGGCGGATAAACACGGTATTGAAATTGAAACCATCGGAAATGCAATTCAAATGTTAACTCATGGACTTAAAGTAAGTGAATATATGCCATCAGATAGCGATGATGAAATTGACATAGTTGTTAAATATGATAGAGAATATCGAACACTTGATGAATTGGATAACATTCAACTTGAAGGAAAAAATGGTCCAATAGCTCTAAGTTTAATTGTACAAAGAGTTCCAAAAAGTAAAACTGGGAAAATTACTAGGGTAAACTCAATGCGAACAAAAAATGTAAGATTTGACGTCACAAAGGGTGAAATTGCGAATACAAAAGTAAAAGAAATAAAACGTTGGTTAATCGAACGAAAAGAAAACTTTTCTTCTAGTATATTTTTTGCTGGACAGGAAGAAGATCAAAAAGAAGCTAAAGATTTCTTAATAAAAGCATTTATAATTTCATTGTTTCTTATAACTATAATTCTAATTGCTACATTCGATAGTTTTTATTTTTGCTTTGTAATTTTATCAGCTGTAATTTTTTCAACTATAGGTGTTATGATTGGTTTAATTATAACCGGTAAACCATTTGGTATAATTATGAGTGGAATAGGAGTAATTGCTTTAGCAGGAATTGTAGTGAATAATAATATTGTTCTTTTAGATACATACAAAGAACTCAGAAACAAAGGGGAAAATATTAAGGATGCAATAATTAGAACAGGTGTTCAAAGGTTAAGACCAGTATTACTCACAACTCTTACTACATTCTTTGGTCTAATTCCAATGGCAATAGGTTTAAATATAAATTTCCTTGATCTAGAATTAAATTTTGGAAGCCCAAGTTCTCAATGGTGGATTCAATTATCAAATGCGATAGTCTTTGGTGTTATGTTTTCCTTTATCCTAACTCTTATCATTACACCATGCCTTATATTAATTGGTGAAAAAACAAAGTTTTTTAAGTCTTTTTAAATTCGTATACAGCAAATGGAATACTTAAGAAATAAACTATAATAAAAATAATCATTCCCAACCAAAAATCAGTTATGAGCAATGAAATAAAACTAGCAAAAAGAATTATTAAAAGTGGTAAAAACTTTTTTTCAATACGCAAACCCTTAAGTGAGTAAGTTGGAATATTTGATATCATTAAAATTGCTGGAAAAAAAAGAAAAATTTTCATAAAACTTTCATTCATAAAAAAATCTAAATTAAATCTAAAATTTATCATCATTGGGAGAAGAGATAATCCAGCGGCTGCGGGTGTTGATATACCTGAAAAAAATTTTAATTTTAACTCTTTAGTATCTTTTTCAATTGTTGAAATATTAAATTTTGCTAGTCTAGAAGATGAGCAAATTGCGTAGAATATTACCATTGACCATGTTGTTTCAATAAAAAAGGATTTAGTCCATAAATAAACAATAACAGCAGGAGCTATTCCAAAACTTAAAAAATCAGATAGTGAATCCAGTTCAACACCAAAATGAGAATTACTTTTTAAAAATCTAGCCAATTTCCCATCAATATTATCAAGGAACGATGCGAAAACTATAAATGAAACTGACATTTCCCATCTATTTTCTATAGCAAACTTTACTGCTGTTAGACCGAGTGTCAAAGAAATAAAAGTAAACAAATTAGGTATAAAGCTTCTAATAGATAATTTTTTCATTAAAATTATTTACTTTTTTTTTGATTGCTAGAAACAATTTCACCAATTATTGTTTCCCCTGAAATTACAGTCTGACCTTCAAGTACTTTGATATTATAGCTTTGAGGCAAATATATATCTACTCTACTTCCGAATCTAATTAAACCAAATCTATCTCCAGCAACTACAGATTGATTTTCAACTAAATCACATTTTATTCTTCTTGCAATTAATCCTGCAATTTGAACTAAAAAAAAAACACTTTTATTTTTTGCTTCAATCTTTGTTATCATTCTTTCATTATTTTCATGGGATTTATCAAGAGAAGCATTCAGAAATACACCGGGTACATATTTCAACCATGTAATTTTTCCATCAACAGGGATTCTATTAACATGAACATTAAAAACATCCATAAAAATAGAAACTTTTTTCATTACAATTTTCTTTTTGTCTATAATATTTTCGGGACTTTCAGCCTCTATTATATTTAAAATTTTTCCATCTGCCGGAGAAATTACTAAACTATCGTCTTTGGGAGTTATTCTTTCAGGATCTCTAAAAAAATAGATACACCAAAGAGTTAAAATTAAACCCAGCCACCCAAGAAAATCTGCTAACATTGAAAGGATTAAAGCTAACAAGAAAAAAATAACAATAAATGGATATCCAGAAGTATTTATTTTTGGTAAGTAAGACCATATATCTTCTAAGTTATTGAAAAATAATCTTATTTTTTTGTAAAAACTATTTGATTTATCGTTCATAATTAACTGTTTTATTAAGTTTTGGAATAATAAATACTTGTCCTGGGAATATTAAATTGGGATCTGATATTTTAGCATAATTGCTTTTAAATATTTCAGTATAAAATATCCCACCACCTAAAGTTTTTCTAGCTATTCTCCATAAACTGTTACCAGGTTGAACCACAAACTTTCTTTTATCTAATTCAATACTAGAAAATTCTGTGTAACTTAATGGAATTGTTAATGTGACTTCTTTGTTCTCAATAATTGATACAGCTAATACTTCAAAATCTTCATTGTAAGACTTTAAATTATAAGTGAAGTTCCATGAACCAAAATCATCAGATGTAACATTACCAATAATTTCATTATCAACAAAAAATTCTATTCTTTTATTAGGAATCATTTGTCCGGAAATTAAGATGTCTAAATTGGGTAAATAATTTACATAATCAATAGACATACCATTTATAAAGTCACCTTTATTGTAGATTTCAATATCCTCACCATCAGATGACAAGAATTTAGCGACTATAGGGCTATTTTTTAAATCTCCCTCTAAAAAAATTACAACATTTTCATCAGATTCGTGTTTTATTCCTTTTTCATCAATATGAAATAATCTTAATTTCTTAATTCCTTTTTCTAACGGAATTTTGCTAACCCATACCCACTCACCATTTGGGTCAGATAAAACCGAAGATAGTTTAGTATCAGAATCAAATATAAAGATTTCGATATTTGGCTCAGTTTTTCCTGCCATTACAGCATCGCCTTGAGGTGTGATTCTTATAACGTCAAAGGTAAGTTTTATTTTACTAACATCAACTAACGATTCATCACTAATGTTTTCTGTAAAAATTTCATCAACATCTGATTCTGTAACTCTTTCATTTGAAATAGGTAAAACAAAGAATAGTATTATTGCTAATACCGTTAATGAAGTAAGTAATAAAAATTCTTTTTTCATATCATTTATATATTAATAATTAATAGTATATTTAAAATTCATTTGTCCACACTTAATTTTAATTATTCTAATTATTATATTTTATAAAGCTTAAATGAAATTAAATTAAGATGACTACATTACATAATTAATTTATAAGGTAATTTAATTATTGAAAAAATTAAGTTAAGAGAATGCCAAAAATATTAGTAAAAAAACCCGTTGTTGATATAAATGGTGATGAAATGGCAAGGGTGATTTGGGCCAAAATAAAGAAAGAATTAATATTACCTTTTTTGGATATTTCTCTACTTGATTTTGATTTGAAGATTTCAAATAGGGATATCACAAATGACGATATTACCGTTCAGGCTGCCAATGCAATAAAAAAAAATAATATAGGTGTAAAATGCGCAACAATCACACCAGATGATAATAGGGTTAATGAATATAATCTCAAAAAAAAATATCCTTCTCCGAATGGAACAATAAGAAAGATACTTAATGGTACAATTTTCAGAGAACCAATAATAGTGAAAAGAATCCCGAGAATTGTTGACCATTGGAATAAATCTGTTGTAATTGCAAGACATGCATTTGGAGATATATATCAAGCAAAAGAAATTGAAGTTAAAAAAAAAGGTACACTAATATTAAATTACAAAAGTGCAAAAGAAACCGTTTCAGAGGTAATTCATGAATTTGATTCATCTGGAGTTGGTTTGGCTTATTTTAATTTAGATAATTCAATAAGAGATTTTGCAAATGCATGTTTCAATTTTGCAATAAACAAAAAAATACCAGTATTTTTATCTACAAAAAATACGATCTTACAAAAGTATGATGAAAGATTTAAAGAAATTTTTGAGGATATTTATAATAAAAAGTTTAAAAAAAAATTTCAAAAAAATAATATTGAATATCAACACAGACTTATTGATGATATGGTTGCCTGCTTTATGAAATGGAGTGGTGGTTATTTGTGGGCATGTAAAAACTATGATGGTGATGTAATGTCTGACTTGGTTGCTCAAGGTTATGGTTCGTTAGGTTTAATGACGTCAATTTTACAAACACCAGATGGAAAGACAGTAGAAACAGAAGCAGCTCACGGAACAGTAACAAGTCATTTTAGACAACATGAAAATGGAAAAGAGACTTCAACAAATCCTATTGCATCAATTTTTGCTTGGACAAAAGCACTGTGGTTTAGATCAAATTTAGATAAAAATAATAGACTAAAAAAATTCTCGGAGAATCTTGAAAAAATTTGTATTGAAACACTTGAATCAGGTTACATGACAAAAGATCTTGCATTAATGGTAGGTCCAAATCAGAAGTGGTTAACCACCGACCAATTACTTAAAGTATTACAATCTAAGATTTTAAAATTAAATCTCTAATACTTTTTTTAATGAATTTTTTAATTTATTAATTTTTAGACTAAAATTTGCTCCACCTTGAGCTAAATCTTTTCTTCCACCTCCCCCTTTACCGCCAATAAATTTAATTATTTTTTTTAGTAGTTCTACAGAATCATACTTTTCAACTAGATTATTTGTAACAGAAACTACTATAGAAACTTTACTATCATTAACTGAATAAATAACAACTATACCGGAATCAAATTTATTTTTGATTATGTCACAGTTATTTTTTAGGTCTTTTGACTCACAATTTATTTCTTGAAAATAAACTTTTAAATTATCCATACTTAAAATGTTATCAGTAGAAAACAAATTAGTTTTTGTAGTTGAGCCTTTTCTTAAATTTAAATTGTCTTTCTTTAAATTTTCTATTTTTTCATATAAATTTTCATCAGTTGCCTTTAAGATCTCTTTTATCTCATCTAGGAGATATATTTTATGGCTAACGTGATTTCTCGCTTCATTTCCAGTAACAGCCTCTATTCTTCTGATTCCTGATGCAATAGAAGAATCATTTAAAATTTTAAAAAAACCAATCTCACCTGTATAATCGCAATGTGTTCCACCACATAGTTCTATAGAAGTAAGAATATTTTTTTTATCATTATCTTTCATAGAAACAACTCTTACGATATCAGGGTATTTTTCACCAAATAGAGCAATTGCTCCTTCATCAATTGCGTTTTTTAAATGTTTATTTTGAATAATAACTTTCATATTGGATCTTATAGAATTATTTACTAATTCTTCTACTTTATTAGTTAGTGAAATTTTTAAAGGTTTATTTGATGAATAATCAAATCTTAATTTATCATCATTTACTAAAGACCCTCTCTGACTTACATGGTCTCCAAGAATTTGTCTCAAGGATTCATGCAGAAGATGAGTTGCAGAATGATTATTTCTTATTTTTATTCTTCTTTCAAAATCTATTTTTAAATAATAAAAACTGCCAATTTCTAAATCTAAATTATTATTTTTAACAAAATGCAGAAAAATATCACCAGGTGCTTTACGAGTATCAACAATTTCAGCTACTAGTTCATTTTTTTCATTATATACTGACCCAATATCTCCAACTTGACCACCTGATTCAGCATAAAATGGAGTTGAATTAAAAATTAAAATTAAATTTTCAGATTTTGCTCTTATAGATTCTTTAAACTCATTTTTAACTACTATACTTTGAAGTTTTGCTTTTATTTCATGTTTATCATAACCAACAAAATTTGTTGAATTTAAATCATTTTTTAAATTAACTAAAAAATTATTTTCTTTGATTTCTCCGCTTCCTTTCCATGATTTTTTTTGTTTATTTTTATTTAACTGAACAATTGATTTATACTCGGTTGAATCTAGTGTAATTTTTTTTTCATTTAAAATTGCTGTAGTCATATCAACTGGAAAACCATAAGTATCATATAACTTAAAAGCAATTTCTGGCGAGAATTTATCACCTTTTAAAATTGAAATTTCTTTATTTAATAATTCTATACCAGTTCCTAATGTCTCAGAAAATTTAGTTTCTTCATTCTTCAAATTTTCCTTTATAAAATTTTTTCCTTTAGGTAATTCAAAATATATATCCGAATATTTTTTTACAACAGATTCAACTAATTTATATAGAATTAAGACATTAGGTTTTATCTTATGTACATGCATTAATGCTCTTCTAATAATTCTACGAAGTACATACCCCCTTCCCTCATTTGACGGAAGAATTCCCTCTGATAATAAAAAAACAATCGCTCTAATATGGTCTGAAATAATTATAAAAGAATTTTCTAGATTTGAATTTTTTTTTTTTCCAGATATTTTTTCAATATCTTTAAAAATAGTCTCAAATAAATCGGTATCAAAATTACTTTTTTTCCCAGATAAAACTGCTGTAATCCTCTCAAGACCCATACCTGTATCAACGCAAAGATTAGGAAGTTTTTTTAAACTTCCTTTCTTCTTTTGAAATTCCATGAAGACAAGATTCCAAATTTCTACATACCTTTCACCATCTTGATTTTTTGTACCTGGCAAACCACCCTTAAAATTATTGCCGTTATCAAAAAAGATTTCACTGCATGGTCCGCATGGACCATCATCACCCATTGACCAAAAGTTGTCATCAGAAGAAATTCTAATTATTTGATCATCAGAAAAACCAGAAATTTTCTTCCAAACATTAAAAGAAACATCATCTTCATGAAAAACAGTAATAACCAGTTTTTTTTTATTTAGTTCAAGTTCCTTTGTTAAAAGTTTCCAAGCTAATTCAATCGATTCTTCTTTAAAATAACCACCAAAGGAAAAATTACCTAACATTTCAAAAAAAGTGTGATGCCTTGGAGTAAATCCTACATTTTCTAAGTCATTGTGTTTTCCGCCGGCTCTTAAACATTTTTGAACAGTCGCTACATTCTTAAAATCAGGTTTATAATTACCAATAAACCAATCTTTAAATTGAACCATACCAGAATTTGTAAAAAGAAGCGAAGGATCATTCTTCGGAATTAAAGGGGATGACGAAAGAATTTTATGAGTATTTTTCTCAAAAAAATTAAGGAAAATACTTCTTATTTCTGTAGATATATTTGATGATTTTTTCATCTAAGAGGATTATCAAAAAAAAACATCAACTAGTCAACATTCGTTTTTTTATCCTCATTATCTTGATTTAATTCATCATTTGTTGATTCTTTTTCATCTACTTTAGATCTAATTTTTTCTTCGATTTTATTTGCTATTTCGACATTTTCTTTCAAGAAAATTTTAGCATTTTCTCTACCCTGACCTATTCTTTCTCCTTCGTATGAGTACCATGCACCAGATTTTTCAACAATACCAACTTTTGAGGCTAAATCTAAAATCTCACCTGTTTTTGATATACCTTCTCCATACATAACATCAAATTCAACAGTTTTAAAAGGTGGTGCAAGCTTATTTTTTACAATCTTTACTCTTGTTTGGTTACCAACTACTTCATCTCGATCTTTAATAGCACCAATTCTTCTAATATCCATTCTTACAGAGGCATAAAACTTCAAGGCATTTCCTCCAGTTGTAGTCTCAGGGTTTCCAAACATAACACCTATTTTTTGTCTTATTTGATTTATAAAAATTACCAGTGAATTTGACTTTGAAATTGATCCAGTCAGTTTTCTTAATGCTTGACTCATTAATCTTGCATGTAAACCCATATGAGAATCGCCCATTTCACCTTCAATTTCAGCTCTTGGAACCAAAGCTGCTACTGAATCAACTACTAGAACATCAATTGCACTAGAATTTACCAAAGTATCAGCTATTTCTAAAGCTTGTTCACCAAAGTCAGGTTGCGAAATTAACATTTCATCAGTATTTACTCCTAGCTTTTTGGCATAAACCGGATCAAGTGCATGTTCAGCATCAACAAATGCACAAGTGCCACCATTTTTTTGAGCCTCAGCAATCACATGTAATGCCAGTGTGGTTTTTCCTGAACTTTCAGGACCATAAATTTCTACAATTCGACCTTTAGGAAGACCGCCTATACCTAATGCCATATCTAAACTGAGAGATCCTGAAGATATTGTATCAATTTCTACAACACCTTTTTCTCCAAGTTTCATTACAGAACCTTTACCAAAGCTTCTTTCAATTTGGCTAATGGTTGATTCTAGTGTTTTCAGTTTATCCATATCTATGTTCTATATTTGTTCTTTAAAATAACATTGTTTTTAAATAAAACAATAAAATAATTAATATTCTTTCTCTTTATATACTTTTTCAAATTTTTCATGCATTTCTTGGGCTTCTAAAGATAACGTTGCAATGGGCCTAGCTTTCAGTCTTTCAATCGAAATTGGTTCCATTGTTTCCTCACAATATCCATAAGTTCCATCCTCAATTTTTTTTAAGGCCTTATTAATTTTACTCAATAGTTTCCGTGATCTATCTCTAGTCCTGAGCTCCAGACTTCTTTCAGACTCAACAGAAGCTCTATCTGTATTATCTGGCTTATTAGTATTATCTTGTTTTAAATTCTCTAGAGTAGTTGATGACTCTTTCAATAAATCATCTTTCCATTCTAGTAATAGATTTTTAAAATAATTAACTTGTTTTGGATTCATGAATCTTTCATTTTGTGAAGGTTCATAATTATTTTTTTTTAAAGAACGTTTCGTTTTATGCATAAATAAAAAAATTGATATATAATTAATTTCATATTTTTATTATCTGGGAAAAAATGAATCAAGAGAAATTTAAAAAATTTAGAAAAGCAGCTTTCTTAGATAGAGATGGAGTAATTAATAAAGATATAGGATATCTCCATAAAATTAATGACTTCAGCTGGATTGAAGGTGCAAAAGAAGCCATAAGTTTTCTTAAAAAAAAAAAGTTTTTTGTAATTGTTGTTACGAATCAATCAGGAGTAGAAAGGGGTTTTTTTAGTGAAAGTGACATAAATTATCTTCATAATTGGATAAATGATGAGTTAAAAAAATCTAATTGCTCAATTGATGATTTTTTTTATTCAACTGAACTTCCATCAAATAAAGTTGTAAGAAGAAAACCAAGCCCAGCAATGATTAATGAAGCTCTCGTTAAATATCAACTAAACAAAGAAAAATGTTTTATGATTGGTGACAAAGATAGTGATGTTAAATGCGCTAAAAACGCTGGAATTAAAGGTTTTCTTTTCACAGGAGGGAATTTATATACTAAGGTTAAAAAAATTGTTGAACAATTTGATAATTAAAACTTTAAGATTTTAATTAGTTAATACATAGAAAGTTTTTAGTGGACTACTTAGTGGACTACTATTTTTTTTATAAAAGCTCTGTAATTGTTATTCACAGTGGGTTTTAAGTTATTATCATTGATAAAAAATTATTAAAAAAAAATACATTAATTTTTATAAAAATACTGTTTTCCCTATTATTTTTATAAATAAATCAGCAAAATTACTAGTGGACTACTCTTGACTTTATTTTAATTTTATTTATATAGTATTTATTGGGTTTAAATGGGGAAATTTGCTT
>MDTD01174170.1_pt1 | contig 22197 bp, 16 predicted proteins | sample 811221 | NCBI WGS metagenome assembly MDTD01 (sample SAMN05326646, study PRJNA326480) | marine metagenome | isolation source: seawater | place: Pacific Ocean: South West | collected 2011 | reverse complement strand
TTCCAGAGTTGATGTAATCTATGTATTCGTTTCCGTCTACGTCAACCAGTTTTGCACCCTTAGCACTCTCCATAAAAACTGGAGTTCCTCCTATAGATTTGAAGGCACGAACTGGGGAGTTTACGCCACCAGGAATGGTTTGGATTGCATCAGCAAAAAGCTGAGAAGATCTCTGATATCTCATGTAATAGAATACGTTCTAAGATTATTTTCACTCCACGATAAGCACCATGACTCAAGGGCATACACAAAGTCAGAGGTTTCATTCAAGCAGGGTATATAGTTGAAAGATTCGCCTCCTGCATCCATAAATATCTCTCTGTTTTCCATATCCATTTCTTCTAGTGTTTCCAAGCAATCTGAAACAAATGATGGAGTTACAACTGATAAGTGTTTTATTCCGCGAGATGGCATTTCAGCAATAATTTCAGCAGTGTATGGCTCTAACCACTTAGTCGTTCCCAATCTACTCTGAAAGGCATTCGTGTACTCCCCTTCTTTAAGACCAAGCCTTTTCACTATACGTTCTGTTGTGTTAAAACACTGATGCCTGTAACAGTACTCATGTGATTTGTTTTCAGTAAAGCAGCATGTTGAATCGATGGTACAATGACCGCTAATATCTGATTTTCGAATGTGTCTTTCAGGCACACCATGATAAGACAAGAGTAAATGATCGTTCTCCTTGAATTTCTTTTTTATGCTAGACACGATTGCATCTTCATACAATTTGTCGTTATAGAATGGAGGAAGAACTTCTAGCTTAACCCCAGGGAATCTACTCATCACCTCTTTTGCCTTTTCCATAACAGTCTCCGTTGAAGACATTGCGAATTGAGGGTATAGAGGTACAAGCAAAACATCATCAACCCCAGCTGATTTCAACTCAGCTATACCCTTTTCTATGCTCATTGATCCATACCTCATTCCTAAAGCAACTGGCATATCTAGTTTTTCAGAAAGGGCTGACTTAAGTCTCTCGCTTATAACAATTAAAGGAGATCCCTCTTCAGTCCAAACCTTAGCATAAGCCTCAGCAGACCTTGCAGGGCGAGTGTTTAGAACAAATCCCTTCACCACAAAAGCTCTCACTAGATATGGTAGATCTATAACCCTTGGATCCATTAGGAATTCATCGAGGTATTTTCTCACATCGCTTTTAGATGGGCTATCAGGCGAGCCCAAATTCACTAGCAAAACTCCTTTCATGACGATCTAAGACTGGTTTGGGATTGGACGTATTTCTTAGGTGTAATACCGTATTTCTTTTTGAATGAAGCGATAAAGTGGCTTGCTGAACTATAGCCCACCTTCTCTCCTACTTCATTGACATTGTACTTTCCAGAATCTAGAAGTTTTCTCGAATACTCCATCTTGTAGTTGAACAAGAAATTGAAAACTGAACTACCATATACCTGCTTAAAACCCAGCTTGAGTTTTTTCAAATTCAACCCTATCTCCTCAGCAAGTTCATTTAAGCTAGGAGGATCAACCATTTTTTCTACAACGATATCCTTCACTTGATTCACCTTACTCAAGTATTCGTCATCCATAAGGAAGGGACACGCTTTAGCATCTGCATTTTGATTGAAAAAGACGCTGATCAACTCGTAAGCTTTGCCCTTCAAATACAATTGTTGAAGATGATCTTGGAAGCGGAGTTTGTTGATTTGGTTTAACACAAGAATGGTCTCAGGCGTTATATCACTCTGATCGTAATACTTCTTATGTCTATGGTCTTCGTTTAAAAAGTGAATGTGATCTGACACCTCTGAAAAAAAGCTGTGGAACAATTCAATTTTTACAAAAAGCGAAATGATGCTTCCACCTTTAGGGACTTCAAGGTCTAGGGGAAGGTTTTGGTTTGGATTATAAATGAGAAGGCTTTGCTCTTCTTTTAAATCGATGGTATAGTTCTTATTGTGAAAGTGAACTTTCGCATCCTTCTTTAGCCCAAAATGAAACTGTATATACTCCGCCGTCAATCCCTCCCAAAGGAAATTTAAATGCTCTCCCAAGTCATTGACATTTAACAACATCAACCCTTTATCCAACACTGACAATCCAGAAGAACTTTCAGCGATATTTAAGATATGCTCGTTCACTATTTAGATTCGTTATAAATATCAGTTGTATTCTCAGTAAAAGTAGGCACAAATGTAGCTTACAATTTCCCTGAAACCTATTGTGATATTATTTGTTCTTTGAGCGTTATTATCAAACTTTAAAGGCTAGGTATTTTTGCCTTCGAATTTTAAAGATTCTATATGCAAGGCAATCAGCAGAATGACACATTTACAGTCATAGGCGTTAGTTATAAAAAGACTGAAACTGAAACTCGCGGTCTTTACAGCCTTTGCATCGATTCCCAAAAGAAGCTTATACACCATCTTCAAAACATAGGTGGCGACAACATTCTAGTCATCTCTACTTGCAATAGAACAGAAATTTACTGTAAAAACCTAGAACCAGATATACTTCTAGGAGCTTTAGCATCTATCTCTGGTGGACCACTTGACACATTAAAAGAGATTGCCTTTCTGAAAAAGGGTCGCAGTGCAGTGAAGCATCTATTTTCAGTTGGTTGCGGGTTGGATTCTCAAATCATAGGGGATTTCGAAATCATAGGCCAAGTCAAAAAGGCATTCGCCCTTTCTATGGAATGCAACAGTTCGAAAGCATTTTTAGACAGACTAGTTAGCCTGGTGATCAAAGCGAGTAAACGCATTAAAAGCGAGACAAACTTGAGCACAGGTGCTACCTCAGTTTCCTTCAGTGGGGTGCAGTACATCAGGGAGCATGTGGAGGATTTGGGCTCTAAGAAGATTCTATTATTTGGTTTAGGCAAAATGGGGCGCAACACCTGCGAAAACCTAGTAAAGCATTCAAAGCACAACAGTATCACCCTGATAAACAGAAGTGCTGAAAAGGCCCAAAACCTCAGTGAGAAGTACAGTGTTATATGCAAGGATATTGCAAATCTTCAAGAAGAGCTAAATACCTCAGATATTGCATTTGTTGCTACAGGAGCACAAGTTCCAACAATTACTAGCAACATGCTGGCGGGGCGCTCAAAGCCCATTTTGATTCTCGACCTAAGTCTTCCTAGAAATGTTGAACCTTCTTCAGACGACTTGGAAAATGTGGAATTGATCCATTTGGATGAACTCAGCCAGATTGCGAACCAAGTACTTGCAGACAGATTAACTCATCTTCCACAAGCGCTTGACATTCTCAAGGAAGAATACGCTGAATTTGTAGAGTGGCAAGATTCTCGCAAAATCGTTCCTGTATTGCACGCATTAAACAGCAGGCTGAAGACGTACAAGGACAACGAGCTAGACAAAATGCTCAAAACTGTAGACAGCTCTCAACACGATAACATTATCGCTGTTACTGACAAACTCGTCCAAAAAATCACTGGACAAATCGCAAATCACTTGCGTAACGAAAGCACTAAACCTGAAACTGAGATTGAAGCAATTCAAGACATTTTCAAGTTAGACCAACTAGCATGATGATCAGGATAGGCAGCAGGGAGAGCTCGCTGGCGCTTTGGCAGGCCGAGAAAGTTCAGGGTTTGCTAGAGGGTTTGGGTTTGGATTGCGAGATCGTTAAAATCAAGTCCAAGGGAGATGTCATTCTCGACAAACCACTTTACGAGCTTGGAGTAACTGGCGTGTTTACTAAGGCTTTAGACGTTGCTCTTCTTCATGGTGATATCGACCTAGCTGTGCACAGCATGAAGGACGTACCTACCCTCCTACCCAAAGGCATATCTGAATACGCCGTCCTAGAACGCGGCGAAGTCCGAGACATACTAGCCAAACCATGTAGTGACATTGAAAACCGTCAAGTCGTAGCAACAGGCAGCCTTCGCCGGAAAGCACAATGGCTTCACCGAAACCCCACTCACGAAATAGTGGGCATTCGCGGCAACGTAAACACTCGCCTTGAAAAGCTATATGCTAGCGAGTGGCGAGGAGCAATTTTTGCCAAGGCTGGTCTTGAGCGCATTAATGTGCTTCCCGACAATTATGACGTTCTCGATTGGATGGTTCCAGCACCAGCTCAGGGAGCATTGATGATAGTTGGACTAGAATCAAACAAAGAGTTGAAGTCTATTTTCGGCAAACTAAATCACGAAGATTCTCAATTAGCAGTGAGTATTGAGAGGGCTTTTTTGAGGACTCTAGAGGGCGGATGTACTGCGCCAATTGGGGCATTGGCTGAGGTGTCTGGCGGATCCGTTAAATTCACAGGTGTGCTGAATTCACTTTGCGGGACTGAAGAGTTGAGAGTTGAGAAGCAGTGGGACGATGCATCTGCTGATCGCGGAGCTGAGGCTGCTTTGGAGCTACTTGAAAATGGAGGCTATGAGCTAATGGCTGATATAAGGAAGCACTTTTTAAAGGGGAGGATTTTGTCGACCAAGATTTTGCCTGTGGAGTTGAGCAATCGTGTGATAGCAGCTGGTTATGAGTTGGTTGAGAGCGACTTTATAGACATTGCTCGCAAGGCGCACGCCAGTATTAGCAACGATGTTGTTATGATTAGCAGTAAAAATGCATTGGAGGGTTTAGATCTAAAAGACCAAACCATCTTCTGCGTCGGCGCTAAAACATCTAAAGCAATAGAAAAAAACGGAGGCGAGGTATCTAAGGTTTTTGAGAATTCTGCTGCAATGGCAGAGTTTGTTGCTGGCAATTACGACAAAGCAACTTTTGTTTGCGGATCGCGAAGAATGCCAGACGTTGAAAGGAGTTTCGATGCTCTAGGAAAAGAATTAGAAATTCTAGAAGCCTACGATACGGAATTAACACCTACCCAGGTAGAAGGCGAGTTTGACGCTGTCCTTTTCTACAGCCCAAGCACAGTTGAGAGTTTCTACAGCTGCAATACTCACAAGGGAATAGCTGTTTGCATCGGAGAAACTACCAAATCAGAAGCATTGAAGCACGGCGACAAAATCGTTGTGTCAGATAACACAAGCATAGAATCTGTAGTAACTACAGCAATAGAAGAATTGAAATGAAGAACGACTTATTTCTAAGAGCGCTTAAAGGAGAAACCGTAGAGAGGCCTCCCGTTTGGATGATGCGCCAGGCTGGCCGCTATCTACCTGACTTCATGAAGCTCAAGGCCAAATACGATTTCTTCACCCGCTGCAGAACTCCCGAATTGGCAACTGAAATCACTGTGATGCCCATTGAACAAGTAGGCACGGATGCTGCCATTCTGTTCTCTGACATCCTTGTCGTTCCACAAGCGATGAACGTGCCGTTTGAGATGAAGGCTGGTGTTGGTCCTTGGCTAGAGAACCCAGTAAGGACTGCTGCTGACGTGAATAAAGTTGTAGTTCCTGACGTTGAGGAGGAATTGGGCTATGTGATGGATGCCATAAGGATGACTAAGGCGGAGTTGGATGGCGAGGTGCCATTGATAGGTTTTGCAGGATCGCCTTGGACTATTTTATGCTACACCGTAGAGGGACAGGGATCTAAGTCCTTCGACAAGGCTAAGGGCTTTTGCTTCTCGCAACCCGAAGCTGCACACGCGCTACTCCAAAAGATGACTGACACTACAATCAAGTATCTGAAGGCTAAGGTTAGAAACGGCGTTGATGCCGTTCAGGTTTTTGACAGTTGGGGCGGAATGCTCGCTCCAAAGGATTACGAGGAGTTTTCATGGAGGTATATCCAGCAAATTGTGGATGCACTGAAGGATGAGGCTCCGGTGATCGTGTTTGGTAAGGGATGTTGGTTTGCGCTAGACAAAATGTCGACAAGCGGGGCGAGTGCTGTGGGTTTGGACTGGACAGTTACACCTGATCTAGCAAGAAAATGGACGAATAACAGCGTTACTCTTCAGGGAAATTTCGATCCCTCAAGGCTGCTCTCTCCTATTCAGGAAATTGAGCATGGTGTGAAGGAGATGATTGATGGGTTTGGGAAGGATAGATATATCGCGAACCTCGGGCATGGAATCCTGCCAAACATTCCAGTAGAACACGCCCAAGCATTTGTAAACGCAGTGAAAAATTACAAGTCATGATGAAGAGACCACGAAGATTAAGGAAGAGTGCCGCACTTCGAGATTTGGTGGCTGAAAACAGACTTAGCATGAACGACCTGATGACACCGCTTTTCATTCTCGAGGGTGAGGGGCAGCAGAAGGAGATTCCGTCGATGCCGGGTTACTGGAAGAAGAGTCTGGATTTGACAGTGGAGGACGTGAAGGAGCTTTGGGATATGGGGTTGAAGTCGGTGTTGCTGTTTGTGCAGGTGGATGACTCGCTGAAGGATAATGCCGGGACGGAGGCCGTAAATGATGGCGGGCTTATGCAGGAGTCCGTGCGCGCGATTAAGGAGGCGGTGCCGGGGATGGTGGTGATGACTGATGTTGCGTTGGATCCGTACTCTTCGTTTGGGCACGACGGGATAGTTGTGGATGGGGAGATCATGAATGATGGGACTGTTGAGGTTTTGGCGGAAATGGCGCTTAGCCATGCTAAATCTGGGGCCGATTTTGTTGCACCAAGCGATATGATGGATGGCCGAATCGGGGCGATAAGGAAGAGGTTGGATGCTGAGGGGTTTGAGAATACTGGGATAATGAGTTACAGTGCTAAGTATGCCTCTAGTTTTTATGGTCCGTTCAGGGATGCATTGGATAGTGCTCCGGGATTTGGGGACAAGAAGACTTATCAGATGGATCCTGCAAATGCAATCGAGGGCGTGAAGGAGGCATTGTTAGATATTGAAGAGGGAGCTGATATGGTTATGGTGAAGCCAGGGCTGCCGTATTTGGATATGGTGTGCAGGGTTAAGGAGAAGTCAGAGGTGCCGGTGAGCGTGTACCATGTGAGTGGTGAATACGCTATGATTAAGGCAGCGGCTGCGCAGGGATGGATAGATGAGGATGCAGCGATCATGGAGAGCCTGTTGAGCTTTAAGAGGGCTGGTGCAGATTTGATTGCCACTTATTTTTCAAGAGACGCCGTGAGGCTTTTAAAAGCCTAAACCTTGCAAAGTATCATTCAGAAATACAATATCCCTGGACCAAGGTATACGTCCTACCCCACTGTTCCGTATTGGAGTGAGGAGGGCATTACTAAGGATCAGTGGAAGGCTAGTGTAAAGAGAGCTTTTGATGAGAGTAATGATTCAGAGGGGATTAGCTTGTACATACACCTGCCGTTTTGTGAGAGCTTGTGTACATTTTGTGGCTGTCACAAGCGCATCACAAAAAGGCACAGCGTCGAGTCTCCGTATATCGAGGCTGTTCTGAAGGAGTGGGATCTTTATTTGAAATTGCTTGGTGGGGTGCCGAGGGTGAAGGAGATTCATTTGGGTGGTGGAACGCCGACGTTTTTCAGCCCTGAGAACTTAGATAGGTTGATCAGTGGGATTATGGAGAAGGCTGAGAGGACTGAGAATTATGAGTTTAGCTTTGAGGCGCATCCAAATAATACTACTGTTGAGCATTTGAGGAAGCTTTATGAGCTTGGGTTTAGGAGGAACAGCTTTGGGGTGCAGGATTATGACCCTAAAGTCCAAAAAACCATCAACCGCATCCAAAGCTTTGAGCAAGTGAAGGAGGTGACTAATAAGAGTCGCGAGGTGGGATACACTTCGATTAGTCATGATTTGGTGTTTGGACTTCCTCATCAGACTATTGATAGTATTGCTGATTCCATTGAGAAGACTGCGGCGCTTATGCCGGAGCGAATTGCGTTTTATAGCTATGCCCATGTTCCTTGGATCAAGGGATTAGGCCAAAGGGGCTATAGCGAGGCTGATCTGCCTGTGGATGAAGTAAAGCGCGAGCTATATGAATTTGGCAAGAGGCGGTTCTTAGAGCTTGGTTATGAAGAGATTGGAATGGATCACTTCGCCCTGAAAAGCGATGGCCTATACAAGGCGGTGGAGGAAAAAACCCTCCATAGAAATTTCATGGGTTACACTTCAGGCAAAACCCAATTGATGATAGGCCTCGGCATGTCCTCAATCAGCGATTCCTGGTACGGTTTTGCCCAAAACGCCAAGACTGTCGAAGGCTACGAACAAATCGTAAATGGCGGCGAAATCCCCATCTTCAGGGGCCATAAATTGAGCGCTGAAGACCTAATCATCCGCAAGCACATCCTCAACATCATGTGCCATTTCCGAACCGACTTCAGCGACCCATCAATGCAGTTCCCAGAGCTCGGCGACACCCTATCAAGGCTACGCGAAATGGAGGACGACGGGCTGATAGAGATCGGCGCGGATTACCTGAAAGTACACGAAGTGGGAAGGCCATTTATCAGGAATGTCTGTATGGCGTTTGACCTACATCTGATAAGAAAAGCACCTCAAACGAGGGTGTTTTCAATGACTATTTAAGCCTGCGATTGTAAACGATGATTGCTACAAGCAGAGCTATTGCTAGAGCTGCGATACCTCCTCCGTAAATGTACCAGTTAGTTAGGCCTTTGCACACAACAAGGAAAACAATTGCAAAAAGGAAGAGAGTTGCCACCTCATTCCAAATTCTCAATTGAGTAGAATCCAGCGTGTACTTATCATCCTGCTGTTGAGTGAATACTCTGTGGCAGTACAAGTGATATGCGTACAATAGAACTACAAGAGTGAGCTTGAGGTGCATCCAGGGTTGGTCTAGGTAACCTGGTAATTTCATCAAAAGCCACGGCCCAGTGATCGCTGTCAATATTGCTGAAGGCCAAGTTATCCCCCTCCACAGCCTGCGACTCATCAACTTAAACTGCTTTGTAAGAATGTCTCTTTCTTGAGCGGGTTTGTCTTGGGCTTCGCGTTGATAGATGAAAAGTCTAACAATGTAGAACAGTCCAGCAAACCAAGTCACAATGAAAATTATATGCAGAGCTTTGAGTGGGAGTAATTCCATAATCTCAAAGATAAGCACTCTACCTGAAGAGATTCACGTGGCCAAACTTTTCGTGCACCGCCGCCAGACATCTGTATACGACCCTATAGGTGTACACTCCGTCGGGACACATGTACTGCCCACCCATGGAAGTGCCATCCCAAACCTCTTCAACCTCACCTGCCTCATGTACCACATCGCCCCACCTGTTGTAAACCATGAACTGCTCCATTTGTACGTCTTGGCTTACTGGAAAGAATGCATCATTTACTCCATCGTTATCAGGAGTGAAAGAGTTGGGAATGAACACTCTATCAGAGTGAATCGTTAAAATTAAAGTAGTGGTGCTGTCGCAACCCCAAGAGTTTGGGCTAGTAAAACTATACTCTCCACTTTCAGTAAAAGTGATATCATTCCAAGTGAATTCCTCGCAAGCCTCCTTCTCCACAGTAGCGCTCGTTTCATTTACCTCGTTCACATACAAATCCAATGAAGCAATCGAATCGCACCCCATCGAATTAGTCGTCATATATGTGTAAATCCCCGTTTCAGCATAAGTATCACCATTCCAAGTGTACTCTCCGCAAGCATCGATTATTGCAAGCGAAGTAGTTGGATATCCAACAGTTAAGTCCAAATATGCTACAGAATCGCACCCCATTGCATTCGTCGTAAAGTGAGTATAGTTCCCTGTCACGCTGTAGGTCTCACCGTTCCAATTGTAGTTTTCACAGGCTGAAATTGTGGTGTAAGAAGTAGTGGGCTGGGTGATGGTTAAATCCAGCGTAGCAGTACTGTCACATCCTGCAGCATTTGTTGCTTGGAAGGTGTAAGTTCCACTTTGGGTGTAATTTGCTCCGTTCCAATTGAATTGTTCGCAAGAGGTTTGGGCTGTGTATGAATATGTCGGTTCTACAATTGTTAAGAATAGCGTTTCAGTATTATCGCAACCATCAGAGTTTATTGAAGTGTTGACGTACGTTCCTGATTGATCGTATGTTGTGTTATTCCAGTCGTATGACACGCATTCTTCAATTGTCGTAGTCGATGCAGAAGATTGCAATATTGTCAAATTGAGAGTGGCAGTGCTATCGCAACCAGCGGCGTTAGCAGTCTGGTAAGTGTATGTCCCAGACATAAAGTAAGTTTCTCCATTCCAATCGTAAGACATGCACTCAGAGGCGTCCGTCGTAGAAGATGTAGGTTCTAGGATTGTCAGATTGAGCGTAGCAGTGCTGTCGCAACCTGCGGCGTTGAGGGTGTTGTATTCGTAGGTCCCAGATTGGGTGTAAGTCGAGCCATTCCAATCGTATGATACACATTCTTCAACAGTAGTTGATGAACTTGACGGCTCTAGTATTGTAAGATTTAGCGTCGCTGTGCTATCGCAGCCTGCGGCGTTAATGCTTGCAAAAGTGTAGGCTCCAGACTGAGTGTATGTTGATCCGTTCCAAGTGTAGGAGATGCACTCCTCAACATCAGTAGACGAAGTTGTCGGTTCTAATATTACTAGGTTGAGAGTAGCTGTACTATCGCAACCTGCAGCATTTGTAGTTTGGAATGTGTAGGTTCCTGATTGGTTGTAGTTCTCGCCGTTCCAAACGTAAGAAACGCATTCTTCTACTGAGGTAGTCGAGTATGATGGCTCAAGTATGGTCAGGTTGAGGTTAGCTGTACTATCACATCCTGCTGCATTTGCTGTCTGGAAGGAGTAAGTACCAGACTGGGTGTAGGTCGTGCCATTCCAATTGTAAGAGACGCACTCTTCAACTAAAGTCGTCGAAACAGTTGGCTCAAGTATGCTCAAGTCGAGGGTCGCAATGCTATCGCAACCGACAGCATTTGTGGTTGCAAAAGTGTAGGTGCCAGACTGGGTGTAGGTGGTTCCATTCCAATCGTATGAAACACATTCTTCAACTAAAGCCGTCGACAATGTGGGTTCTAGAATGATCAAATTAAGAGTCGCCGTACTGTCGCATCCAACTGAGTTTGTTGTCTGAAAAGTGTAGGTTCCAGATTGAGTGTAGTTGGTTCCATTCCAATTGTAAGAATTGCACTCTGACGCAAACGAGTTTGACGTTGTTGGGTCTAGGATTGTTAAATCTAAAATCGCCGTACTATCGCAGCCTAGGTAGCCAGTGGTTTGGTATTCAAACGTTCCAGATTGAGAGTATGTAGTGCCATTCCAATCGTATGAAACACACTCTTCAATAATAGTCGTGGAAACAGATGGCTCAACCATGGTTAGCTCAAGCGTGCTTATGCTGTCGCAACCAGTAGAACTTGGATTGACGACTTGGTATACGCCTGTTTGGTCATAGAACTGCCCAGACCAAAAGTACGGTTCACACGATACCGCTGAATTGATGGTGTACGTGTCCAAGTTGACCGTCAAATCGAGAGTTGCAATGGAATCACAACCAGCTGAATTGGTTGTCGTGTGGGTGTAAATTCCCGTGGAATTGTACATGACGTTGTTCCAAGAAAATGGATCGCACGTGACTATGGTTGTCAGTGAAGTCGTGGTGAGGTCTATGACTTCTACGTTGATTTGGTCTGATTCTGAGACCTGTGTTCCATTGCATGCCTCGTACACCACTTCAGCTGAATATGATGTGGATTCTGTAGGACAAACCTCAATACTATCCCCCTCACCTATCTGCGTTCCAGACTCGTCGAACCAAGTGATCTCATAAGCGTTCGCACCGCTTGGCGAGAAGCGCCATGCCTCTTGAGAGGCAGACCACTGTCCTGTGTTTCTATTTGGTGGGACGTAGCCCTGGGTGCCAGTAGTGTTTTGGATTCCAATGACTGCGTTACCGTTGTTCCATGAAGTACAGATGGGTTTGTCCTTGATGAAGACGTCAATGATGTTTGTGGTCTCATAAAGGACGATCTGCTGGGTTGTGTAAATGCTGTTGCACTGGTAATGCGGAACCTGGTCGAAGTTGACTACGAAGGTTCGGCATGGGTAGGTGCCCATGACCGCGAATCGGATTTCGCCGCCGACTGAGGGGTCGATGTCGTGGTAGGCGCCATTTATGGAATTTCTGTAGGGCACGCCTGTGGTGTTGGGCATGCTTTGGCTGAACTGCCACGCACAGTTTCCCCCTGCTAGGAAGGTGTCGAAGGAGAGAACTCCGTTGGCGCCGACTACTATTTGATCGAATGTGTTTCCGAAGAAGCAGAAATCAAAAGGCAGGTTGACTATGTCGCTCCAAATATCGTCTTGGCCTACAAATACCGAAGTCCCTTGGTCGTACGGAAATGGTGGCGCATGAATGATGGGCGAGACGGTGTATTGGGTGGTTTGGCCTACCTCAACAACGTTAGCTTCTAGAGTAATGCACTCTTCATCGCACTCAATCATATGATCAGATCCCAAATCAATATTAGCACATCCAGTAAGCTGGGCGTGTGAATTGGAAGCAAGAAAAAGGAGTGAAATGATTAGAAAAGGATGTAACCTAAAATTTGTCATCCTCACTCCTTTTGCATCTAACCTCTTCGCGCCAAAGCTCATCCTCCCAACAAGTTTCAACGAAAGCAACAAAAGAAAAAACTACGAATAGGAATAGCACGTACATCATGGCAATGAGGTTTTAAGATTAAACAAAAGGTGATTAGAGAGAAGCCCTTGATACAGCTTCAGGCATGAGATGTTTCCATCTACTTTAAAGACGTGGAAGTTTTGCGAGGGTTGCCCCTTTGCTACAATTTTCCGTCAAGCCAATCGGAACTTATTGACGCTCCGTGCTTTCTGTAAAAGTCTATCGCTGGCTGATTCCAATCGAGAACTTGCCAAACCAATCCTGCTAGGTTTTCTTCAGCTACTTTCCGCTTTAGGTCGTTGAATAGTGCTGTGCCGATGCCTTGTCTGCGGAATTTGGTTTTGACTACGAAGTCTTCGAGATATAGGGTCTTTCCCTTCCATGTGGAATACCTGATGAAATAGAATGCTAGTCCCGCTATTTCACCATCCTTCTCTGCTATTGTAAGCCAAAAATATGGGTGATCCCCAAAGCCGTCCTTCTCCAAAATATCAGCGGTGACTTCTACTTGTTCCAGTGACTTCTCGTAATCCGCCAACTCACGGATCATATCCACCACTTCAGGTAGGTCTTCTACAACTCCAGGTCGAATCACAATTGACATAAGCACAATTTACAGTACATTACAGGTGATGAAGAGTTTAAAGGCATTTTTTGTTACCATGCTGTTGGGTTTTCAGGGTTGGACGCAACTACCGACTTGGGTGGACGACATCGCTCCACTCGTACACGATCACTGCGCTAAATGTCACCACGAGGGTGGCGCAGGCCCTTTCCCACTGATGAGCTACGAGGATGTGTTTTTCACCGCTAGCGAGGATCTTCACGCAATGCAGGATGGCGAAATGCCGCCTTGGCCTGCTGACCCTAATTACAATCACTTTGTAGGCGAAAATTACCTGACAGACGAAGAGGTAGCTACCTTCCAGGAGTGGTACGAAACAGGAATGGCCTATGGCGACGAATCAGTCGTTGTTGAAGAGCCTGTGTTTCCCGATGGATCAAACCTAGAGTCCCTAGACTTTGTCGCTGCCATCCCCCCTTATACACTTCAGAGCAATAACGAGGAATACAGGTGGTTCGTAATCCCTACCGATTTCGAAGAAGTGAAATACATCCAAGCCGTTGAAGTGATGCCAGACCTTGAAGCTGCCGTTCACCATGCAGACATTTTCGTCGACGTGACTGGCTCATCTTGGCAGTACGATATGACTGACCCACTGCCAGGCTTTAATGGAAGCACGGGATGGCCTACAAACACAACGTACATCAATGCATGGCAACCAGGAGCACTTCCGTGTCGCTACCCTGACGGATGGGGAATTCCCGTTCCTCCAGGAGCAGATCTCGTTATCGAAATTCACTACGGACCTGATTTTGCAGGAGAGATAGACGAAACCGTAATGAACCTCGAATGGGTTGACGAGCCTCTAGAAGAAATTAGAACTGTATATGCTGGCTGGTTATTAGGAACTGGGAACATGACTGACGGACCTCTAGTTATCCCTCCAAATGAAGTTGTAACCTTCCATCAAGAGGGAGCACCCTTTTCAAACGACATGACCATTTTGAGCATTTGCCCTCACATGCATTTACTTGGTAAATCCTACAAGGTTTGGATGGAGAATCCCGAGGGTGATTCTATTCCTCTTATCGACATTCCACAATGGGATTTTGAATGGCAATTCTACTACCGATTCCTTAGCCCTGTTCACTTTCCAGTCGGATCTAAATTCTTCACTGAGGGAGTCTACGACAACACTTCCTGGAATGAGGACAATCCTAATGACCCTCCTATATACGTTTACAACGGCTCACTTACTGTAGACGAAATGTTCCTCGTTTATTTCATCTACACTGGCTACCAAGAGGGTGATGAAGACCTAGTATTTGAAGTTATCGATGGAGTAAACCAAATCCGACAACCACAACCCCACGACATCAACATTTACCCCAATCCGGCAAGCTCAGAATTCACTCTTGAAGCTGAGTCAGGTGATCTAGTAGTTGTGAGGGATGGTAGTGGGCGATTTGTTTGGTCTGGTGTGATGAATTCCGACATCATTCAAATCAGCACAAGCGGATGGACTTCTGGTCCATACACGGTAGAAGTAAGCCAAAACAACCACAGAATCATTCGCCAAATCATCATCGAATAGTGGAAGAAAGATTCATTGCTGGCCTGACGCCACAGGAGAAACACGTGATTGCAGATAAAGGAACTGAAAGGCCTTTTTCAGGCAAGTACAACGACCATTACGAGGCTGGCGTTTACAGCTGCAGGGCCTGTGGCGAGGATCTCTACAGGTCTGAATCTAAATTCAGTTCAGGATGCGGTTGGCCTTCGTTTGACGACGAAATCGAAGGTGCGGTCAAACGGTATAGAGACACTTCTGGCGGAATGATCAGAGTAGAAATCTGTTGTTCAAATTGCGATGGTCATCTAGGCCACGTATTTGAAGGCGAAGGTTTTACAGAGAAAAACACAAGGCACTGTGTGAATTCAGTGAGTTTAAAATTTAGGGAATTGAAATGACACAAACAGCAACACCAACAGCAAATAGAATAGTATCCCTCGATGTACTTCGAGGATTTGCTCTTCTTGGAATTTTTGTGATGAACATGATAAGCTTCGCCATGGTTGGATCGAATTATTTGAACCCAATGGCTGAAGAGGTATTAACTGGACCTGACGCTTGGGCTTATGAGTTTACTCAGCTCTTTGCAAACACAAAATTTATGTCGCTGTTCTCCATCCTTTTTGGGGCTGGAGTAGTAATGTTTACTGATAGACTTAAGGTGAAGGGATTGAGCGAGGCCAAATGGCATTACAGAAGAAATTTTTGGCTACTTCTAATAGGTATGGCTCACGGCTACCTACTCTGGAGTGGTGATATTCTAGTGTCTTATGCGTTGTGTTCGATTTGGGTATTCTTGTTTAGAAACTGGAGTGTTCGATCGCTTCTAATCTTGGCTGCACTGTTCTATTCTGTTGAGATAGGCGGAAGCCTTCTTAGCGGCTGGAGCATGCCTTATTGGGAAGCAAGTGAGGTCGCTAAATTATGCGAAATGTGGAATCCTTCACAAGAATATATAAACGATGAAATAGCTGCCATGACAGGTTCATGGATGGACCAAATGCCATACAGAGTCGAGAACACAATTGCTATGCAAACCTTTGTGTTTTTGATGATCATGTCGTGGAAGATCACTGCAATGATGCTCCTTGGTATGGCTCTCTACAAAAGCGGAGTAATTACAGGCGAAAAAAACAAGAGCTTTTATAAAAACCTCAGATTCTTCGGCTTCTTCATAGGACTTGGATTTGTCGCTTTTGGAATGAATAAAAATGCAATCCACGATTATGCTTGCGAGTATTCATTCTTTCAGGGAACAATTTTCAACAGCATCGGATCTGTAGGCGTGGTGTTGATGTACATAGGAATCATCATGCTTATGCTTCAGGGCTCTTGGGGGCCCAAACTAGAAAAGTACCTCGCACCTGTTGGCAGGATGGCACTGACTAATTATTTGATGCAAACCGTTATTGCTACCACAATATTCTTCGGACATGGGTTTGGATTGTTTGGAACACTTGGGAGGGCTGAGCATTGGTTGGTGATTTTGCCGGTTTGGGCTTTTCAAATTGCATTCTCAAAATGGTGGATGGAGAGATATAAATTTGGTCCAGCGGAATGGGCTTGGAGGAGTCTCACCTACTGGAAGAAGCAAGAAATGAGGTAGTTAGGATTCCTATCGATGATTTTCTTACCTTGGGCAAAGATGCCACAGGATGGTAGCGGACTTTAGACTTGACCGCCATGGACTCGCCGCCTTCTAGACCTACTTCGTTGTTACCCCTATTGATATGCATTTATGTCGCTATCGGCGTGGTGACAAATCAGGATTTGGATCTGGTTACAGCACTGATAGTATTTGGCGTAGGTGGCCTACTACTTTTTGCAGTTTCAAGGTACGCCTGGCGATACTGGCTAGGCACGATAACGAGCAATCACCTCAGGTTGTTCGTAGCATTTGGAATTTCAGTAGTCCTCCTAATGGCAGTTGGAGCTGGGTATGTCCTATTCTGTATGGGGTGATTAGGCGGTGAGGGCGAGGATTTCCTCACCTATTGTTTTATCTAGTTTCCCTTCGCTATCAAGAACGCTAACAAACCCAAGTCTACACTTATGATTTGTGACATCTAAATCTTGATTTAAGTAAGGCGAGTATTCTTTGCTAGACTGGTCTCCTGGGTACAATAGCATTACCTTTTCTGCATTCCAAAATCTCCCATATGCATACATTTGGCGCAGGTCATTAACTGATGCTGTAGATGATTTTAATCGCTTCCACTTAGTATCAACAACAATAACTTCTCCATCTGCCTTTTCAATTACTATATCAGGTCTAATTGTGCTAGTATTCCAAAACTTCTTTGAAGACTGCCCTCTAACTTTCGTATTAGTTCCCCTGCATTCTTTTCTCAATGTAGAAAGTACATATTCCTCCCAAAGACTATTCATATCGAATAGAATAGATAACATTTTCTCTTTTCCAGATTTTATGTCAGGTGAGTAGTTAAGAATAATTAGCCTGGCTAACTCTAATGCCTCTTTATAATGGGCTGACTTTCTATTAAGTTTTATTGAATTGAAGGTCTGTTCATTAACATTAATGGATTGAACTTCCGGAAACTCTAATTGCACCCTTCTACATGTATCATTAAGGCGAGTTCCATGTGAGAATTGAGAAACAACTTCTAAGGCTTCTGAAAGCACTTGATGAATAGTGTGATCTACATCATAAACTTGGTGAGTAGTGTAGAATCTTTCTCTGTGAACAAGATTTTTTCTAATATTTCCTGCAAAGTTTATTTTACCCTTAAGGGCGTTCAAATTTCCAGTTTGGAATCTGTATTTTTTGATAAGACCTGAATGAATTATACTATCTAAATTCCTTAAGAATAATTCGAAGTAGATTTCTAAGAGATTAAAGTTTTGCTTTGAAACATTAGCTGACCCTGAAGTGTCAACTTTAAGTCTTCCAGTGCTTTTAAGCATCTGAATTAGCACATTTCTCCAGCCTTCTTCACTATTAGATTCCTTATCAATTTTAGGTAAAATTTCAATAGTTAAATCTTGAACCTGAATTATGCCAACGAACTGTTTTAGCTTAATTCCTTTAGATATACCGTCAAAATATTTGTTGCTATGTAGCTCATTAAACCTCAATAATGAGTCTAATATTCCAGAGTCAATTTCTTCTTTTGAAAATCGAATTGATTCGTATTCATATGCTACAATTTTCCTCACTACTTCATCAATAGTTTTAAAGCTTCTTCAAAGTCTAATTCTTCAGTTGGAATGAGGTCAAAAGAAGTTTGGGCTAATCCTTCACTTCCTTCATATTCAAAATCCGCAAACAGATCATCCTCTGGCTCATTTCTTTCTACAAATCCAGCCCCTAGCACAAGGCCAATTTTGCCATAATCACCATAGAAATACTCTTGAAGCAATGGAATGATTTTGTCAGTAAACACCTCCCTAAGTTCATCTACGGTCTTTATGTTTATGAAAAATGCATGTCCAATTGTGTGATCTCTATCGATTAATGATTCTATACGAGTATTGATCTTAATTAGCAATTCAGCTAAGTCTACACCATTTATTTTCTTTTCAGAAAGCAGATCAGGTTTAGGCATAAATTCTTCGAATGTAAACCTCCTTCTAAGTGCAGTATCTAATGCCTCAACAGATCTATCAGCTGTATTCATAGTACCATAAATATCCAGGTTCTTAGGAACACCAAAATCAGAATTTCTAGAATAAGGGAGTGTAGCTTTCATTTCATTATCTGCTCCGAGTCTTTTATCTGTCTCAATAAGAGTGATTAACTCGCCAAAAATTGCAGACACATTCCCCCTATTTATCTCGTCTATAAAGATTGCATATTTATTGTCAGGATCATTTTTTGCGCGTTGACACATGTCAGTAAACACTCCTGGTTTAATCTCATATTTCAACTCGCCTTCAACTTCATCACCAACGATTGGCTTAATCCCTTCTATGAAGTCTTCATATGCAAAACTCTGGTGAAAGGTTACGAATTCGTAACGCTTTATTTTTTTGTCATTAGAAGTGTATTTATCAAACAAGTACTCCTTTAAGAAATATGTCTTACCAGTTCCAGGTGGGCCGTAAAGAATTTTGTTTATTGGCATAATTGGCTTTTTTGTTTTGGGAACATCAACTCCCATTGCAGACAACAAATCCTCATAGTATTGTTCAAACTCAGGTTTATTTGACTTGTATTGAGTGATAATAGTTAATGCTTTAACTGGGAGTCCATGAGAGTCAAAAACCCAATCTCCCTTTAGTTTCCAATCTATTTTCCTTAGGCTATGCATATCACTTCGTGACTCATCAAATATGTAATCAGAAGTAACCACCCCATATCCTAATAATTTTTTAGTTCCCTGTTTTGCGATTACGACATCTCCTTCTTTCAATCTGTTTAGAAAATCCCAGTTTGCAAGAACATTGTTCATTCCTGCTGTATCGCCTTGCTTTTTTAAAGCAGTTTTAATTTCATGTTTGCTTTTATACTGCGCTAAATCTCCAAGGTCATTCCAGCCAAGCCCCATTATTCCGTCACTGTAAAAATCATTCCAATACTTTGCATCTTGACCAGGAGAGTATAGCCAGTAGTTTGTGTTTGCAGATGCTGTTGTCATATTTAGAATAGTCTCGTATTGCTCTCTAGTTGCTGAGAAATTCGTCCCTTGATGGCCTACTTTTAGGTCAGCAAGCTTTGGTTCAGACAGAACTTGATCCTTATAAATTGGAGATTTGGAAAAATTATGAGTGACCTCTATTCCAGCTCTTGTAGTTGAATTATCCTCATCCTTCCAATATTGACTCTGAGGTTCATTAAAAACATGTGGATCTTCTGACACTTCCGCAAGGGCGTAGCAACCTGATTCCTTCCCTGTAATCCAAAGAATTACCTTATCTCCTGTTTTGATTTTATCCTTATGAGCTGACACAGTCCAATTGTCTACCTTATCATCTTCAATTGCAGACACAAAGTCATATCGATCTGGATTACCCTGGAATACCCAATAGTTAGAATCAATTGAGAAATTGATATTATCATATTCTCCAATAATTTCCTCTAAATCAGATATTATTTTATTTTCATCTAAGCCATCTTTAACATCATATACACCTTTGATATATGACAATCCATATCTAGATGGATTTCTTTGAAATTCTTGATTATGCCATTCATCAATTGTGGTAAGATGATCTGTATTTACCCAATCAACACCACTCTTATGAGTCTCACTAATTCCATAAGCTAGAACTAATTTTTCATGCTCTTTAAAGTATAGATAAACCGGGTATATGCCTTTTGAAATTGAATTTGGCTTTTTATAAAATCCCATCCAAGGAATTCGCGCTGGTGTCCCTTTTCCAAAACTAACTTTAAGAACTAAATTTTGATATGACTTAGGGTATTGAGCCGTTTTTAAATCTCCGCTTTTTGCTTGTTCTAAAAACGTTTGAATCAATTTAAAAACGCTGAGATCTTCTTGTTTTTTATCTAGCATACAATACAATATATCCTGAGCTAATAGCATGTGATTAGATCCGTCATAATATTCTGGAATAAATCCCTTAACAGTTTTAATCAACTCTTTATCATTAGAAATATAAGTTTCTATGAAATAGTCTAGAAGCTCTAAATAATGAACATACTTTTCATTTTTCCTTAGTGGCTTTACAACCAACAGTTCGCAGAATTTTTTATAAAATCCGCTTTTATAAAAAGTATACTTTTCAGGATTATAAAATGAAAGATATGTTGCCATAGATCTTTCATCTTGATGGTGACCAAGCTCTTCACCTATTGACCTATACAATTTCAATGAATCTTCATTAAACTTTACTATTCGATTTTTTAATGAAGTATTTTCATCAAATAGATCTTTAAACAACAACCTTAATTTTTCTGGCTTTTCCCTCGCTATATGATTTAAAACTGCAGAACTCATAGCATATATGAGGTTATCAAATTTTATTGATTTAATTTCTTTTGAAAAATCTGCAGCATTTATATCTGGACGACCTGAGTATTCACTTACAAGTCTCCATTTATAAACCTCATCCTGCATTTTGGTTTCTGCTATGTAAGTTTTATACCTAGCAATTAGATCTAGAATAGGATCATTTTTAAATAAGATTTTAAACCCTTCTCTTTCAAACGCGTTAAAACAATCAGTGTTTTGCCCTCCCGTAAAATTTGATTTAATTCTATCACCATCTACATGGGATTGAGCATATGCCATTATTGCTTTTGGAGGAAACCTCTCACCATTATGCACTAAATCATATGTGGAAGATGGGCCAAATTCATCTGGATATCCATTTTCCTTAAAGTCTTCAATTCCTTGGAGAATGTGCTCTTTTCTAACCTTTTGAAATTTCATATATACTTGAAACTAATATTGATATATAAAACCAAAAAAATCAGATTTGGGTAAATTAATAAATCCTTAAAATATTATTATTTGGCTTAAGCTGTAATTTAATTTAAAAAGAACGCTATTTAAAAATTTGATTCACACATTATTTAGATAGGAATTGAGATGTTAAGTGTAATGCATCCCCCCCTAAACCTTAACCACCTTAAAGTACTTCTCAACGCGATTATTGAAGCACTTAACGTAGTAGATTCCAGGGACGAGATCGTGTAACGACAGAGTCGTCCTACCACTAGAGCCACCTGAAATCGAACCAGTATCTACCAGCCTTCCCCAGTTGTCATACACGACAACATTGATCGCTTCGAGTGGCTCAGCTAAAGAGCTGAATTCGATGTTGATTTGGTCGTTTGTGGGGTTGGGGTAGAGTTTGATTTCGTAGGTTGTGAGGCTTGGGTTGAAGTCGTTGAGGCCGTTTGTTACATCTACTGGGACGGTGGTTTCGAAGATGCAGGCGCCTGATGCGTCCATGACGATGACGTTGTAGGTTCCGACTGCTAGGTTGTAGAACTCGTTGTTTTCTACGAAGTTTTGGCCTCCATCAATGCTAAATAAATATGGGGGATTTCCAGATGTTGGGGTGAATATGATCGCTCCATCAGCCACTACAACTGAAGTGACATGAGTAACATCAATATCTACGGTTGTAAGAGTGCAATGCTCAATAGTAACTGTTTCCTCATAGAGGCAAATATTATCATCACTCTTTACAACAACGTCGTATTCGCCAGGTTCTAGGTTGTCGAAGGTGTTGTTGTTTGAGAAAGAATCGCCTCCATTAATGCTATACTGATAAGGGCTTATTCCTGCATATGCATAAATGGAAATTGACCCATCGTTGTCGATAGAATGTGTAACATTAATATCTGCCGTAATGCTACACCCTCCTCCTGAAGGACAAATGAGCTCTTGAGCTTCATAACCGAAGTCACCATCGTTGTCGACAATGATGTAACCTGAAGAGTTAAGGACAAAGAAATTACCCCATCCGCCAGCACAGCATATTCCGTCCCCCCACGAATCGTAGACGTACAAAGTATAGCAGGCGTCATAGTCGATGCAAATGTGTTCGGTAAACACATCTGTGCTGTTATTTACATCTCCTTCAGCAATTGTATTTCCCCATTGATCGAATACAGCCCAAGTTGTTTCGGAAGGCCAATCATCAGGTGTAATAATCAGCGTGATCTCTTCAAATGATGATTCTTC
>MDTD01192203.1_pt1 | contig 22202 bp, 22 predicted proteins | sample 811221 | NCBI WGS metagenome assembly MDTD01 (sample SAMN05326646, study PRJNA326480) | marine metagenome | isolation source: seawater | place: Pacific Ocean: South West | collected 2011 | reverse complement strand
TTTAACACAATAAATTTATTCTATGATAATTTTAAACTCTAAAATATATTTAATTGGTATGAAAGGAGTCTGAATTTATGAAAAAAGTCTTAATAATTGATGACTCAGAATCCATAAGGTCCCAACTAAAAGAATCACTTCTTCAAAATGGCTCCTTTAATATTGTTGAGGCAGAAGATGGTGAACAAGGATATGAAATCGCAAAAGAGAACCAAGACTGTAATCTTATCATTGTCGACCTTAATATGCCAAAGATGGGAGGAATAGAACTCCTTGAAGCTCTTGAAAAAAATGACATCTGCCTCGATATCCCAAAAGTAATTTTTACAACAGAAACGCTAAAAGATGATAAAAATGCAAAAAAAATGAAAGAAGATGGAAAAAGACTTGGTGTAAAAACATGGTTTACCAAACCTTTAACAGATAAAAGAATTACTATTTTGATAAATACAATAGACCAGCTTATTAAAAAATATAATTAATATTAGAGGGGTTTACTTATTATTTTCCAAGACATTCTCTTTGAAGTCTTCAACCTCACTCATCTCCCAGGAATAAAAAACTTTATTATCCTCTAAATCTTCGTAACCTTTCTTATTCTCAAACAAAATAAAAACATCACTACCATCATTACTTTTAATACGACTTATTTCACTAAAACCATTGTCTATGGCCTCTTGATACAACTTTCCGAAGCGATTTTAAAAACGTTATCGAAATCGTCACCCATTGGCTATTCCCAATCTTTCGTACAAAAAATTGACTTAATTAAGCTCGTTCGATGAAAATAAAGCTCCTACAATCACATCTTTGTATCACCACAAGCCTACAGTAACATATTACCGTCAAGTCTTTGAATATTGTAAAAAATAAAAAAGTGCTTAGCATGAAAAAATGAGGTTCAAAATCTTCCACAATGTTTGCTTTTTATCGATCATTGACTTTCCCTTCAAGTATATCTTTCATGAAAAAAGTAGAAAGGAGGTTCTCTTTAATTTAATTAAAGACCATAAAGAATTTTTTAATTTGAACAATATTAAGATGTCAGATAAACTACAAACTAAATTAAACTTTTTTAGAGACAGACTTGGTTACTTTTACGCAAATGATATCTTGATTGAAGAAAACATAATTTGGATGGATGAATAGTAATGATCGATGTAAAATGGATGCTTCTCCCCCTTTTTGCCCAATTTCTTCTTTCCATGTTGATTTATATTGTTTCACGCCTAAGAAGAGGACAAGCTGTAAAGAAAGGTCTTGTAAAAAGTCGCTTCTTTAAAACATTTGAGGGTGAACCTCCTCCTCGTGATGTCATAGCCGCAGATCAACTTATCTTGAACCTCTTTGAAATGCCTGTTCTTTTTTTCACTGCCTCCCTTATTATTATAGCATTAAAGGTAAATGATAATGTTCAGATGATTTTAGCATCCCTTTATGTTATTTCTAGGTTTTGGCATGCTTATATTAAAATTCAAAACGGTCGCCTTGCAATAAGGGCCTTAGTTTTTACAATCTCTGCCGTTATGTTAACAGGTATGTGGGTTTGGCTCATGATCCAAGCTTTTTTCCCCTAAAATTCCTCACCAATACTTGGATCCAACCTTCCCTAAAGGTAAAATGGCCAAGTAATTGCTTTTATTATAATAAGTCATTTAAAAAAAAGTCCTCATAAAATAGAAGTCTTGTGGATCCCAAAAAAATTTATACTTTATCATGGAAGTTAAACACATAGTAGTTGTGGAGCTGATTCTGGAAAGAAAGTTGGGGCCAACTGAGAAAGAAATAAAAGTAAAACTTAAAAATCGACTTGCTGAAAATAAAGGGAAAACTGAACCCTCAAAGGAAGAGGACCTCTCAAAGTATGACCCCCTTATAAAGACAATCACAATTACGTCTTTTTTAGATGCGGCTTTAATAGATTTAATTTTTTTGGAAATTGACGATTTAAGCGGAACCTTATTATTGCATAATAAATATCGCTGGAGAATGAAAATGCTTAAAGTGGACATTAAAGGAAGAAAATTATCACTTGATGAGTTGGCCTTTGAATTAGAAGAAAGTTCTCTTTCAACAGAAGACCAAATTGAAGCCCTTTCTCAAGTCCTTAAACATGGTGTTTTAAAAGACGCTCCTAGGGTAATCAAAAATTGGATTCTCTATCATCAAAGGTATGGAAATTTAAATTCTATTGAATAAAAAATTCTATCCAAATATTCTATTTAAAAGTTTACTCACTTAGTTTATAAAGGGATGCGGCCATATTAAGTTTAATAATTTCTAGAAGATATGGGATATTAAGTGTATCGAGCTTATCACATGATTTATGGTAGCATGGACTTTTTGTTTTCCAATGCTCAATAGTTAAAACTCCAGGAACTCCTTTTTTCAAAAAAGGAACATGATCGCTCCCCCAAGCTGGCATTGTAATTTCAGGCCTAAGGGTTGTATAAGTGTTGGCAATGGAGCTCATCCAACGAGCGGTCTCTTCAAAATCACGATCAGTTTCAATGTCAACAATTCCATTTTTATTCCAGCTAATCATATCCATATTGATAAAAAAGGAGATTTTCCGAAGAAGGCCAGAGCTTTCAGCTTTTTTAACAAAATACTTTGAACCTAAAAGACCATCCTCTTCACCATTAGTAGCAAAGATGATAACTCCTCTTTTGAAGCTTTTTTCCGATAAAAGCCTACCCATCTCTAAAAGCGCAGAAGCTCCACTAGCATTATCATCTGCACCTGCCTTTAAGGCCCCTACGCTATCAAAATGGGCTTCAATAAGCACATATTCATCAAGCTCACCTTTTTTAATACCCACAACATTGCAGGCATTTTTTTTAAAACACTCTCTTTTTGTTCGATAGCCATAATTTTTAAGAAAATTTTCAATATAATTTACGGTCTCATGGTTTCCAACAGTCCCCATTTTCCTAGAAGATCTTTCTATTAAAAACTCAAGGTGCTCTCTTACGTTTTTTTCAGATATTTTTTCAAGAATAGATTGCGTAGATAAAGAATATGGAATTTTTTCATAAAGGTTTTCTGGACTTATAACCTTCCACTGATTTTTTTTTATTTTAACTAAGTGACCTAAAAGTGAAGGAGGGATTTCTTTAAAACCTCCTTCTTTTTTTATTCGGTATATTTGCATTCTTCCCTTATTAAAGACTGGCTCAAAAAACTTATTAAGTTCTCTGGAAAAATTTCTTCCATGAGGATCAAACCTGTAATACTCTCCTTTTGCTAATGAGATAAAAAAAAGAATGTAAATGAACCATAGAATATTTTTCATAAAGCCTATACCTTAAAAAAGCCCAAAGCTTCCATAACTTTCAAAAATTTTTTCTCATTTATAGGTTTTAAAATCCAGCCCCTAAAGTTATGAATCTTAGTAAAGTCAAAAGTCTTTTTATTTGGAGTCTCTGTAGTTAGAAGAACCTTCACAATATCAATTCCCAACCCTTCTTTATCTAATTTAAGTAAGAGTTCTCCCCCATTCATTTTAGGCATATTGTAATCAGAAACGATGAGCGTTAATTGGTTAAGGTTATCTTTAATTTTTTTATAACCTTCTTCACCATCTGCAGCTTCAACAACGCTATACTCCCGTTGCTTAAACCAATGACCTACTTTTGATCTTACTGCTTCAGAATCATCGATCACAATAACCATTTTCACATTGCTCATCAAAGGTCCCCTCATATAAAAAATCAAAGTTTTCCAAACTTTATCACTTCCTATAAACATTAAACACTAGTGAAAGCATAATTTAAATAACTTATAATCATACTTATACTAAGAAACTATTAATTGGATCCTTACGAAAAACGCCTCTTTGTTTAACTTTAAAACTTCAAAGGCTTTATTGACCGACTATTTAAGTAGGCAAAGAACTTAAAGATACTTTTTACAAAACTATCTTCCTCTTGAGATTAAGGAAAAGTGAGTTTTTGCTTTATTAGGTTAATAGCCAATCAAAGTAACAAACCTTTCTAATCTCCAATAATTAAAGATCTCTCTTCAAATACTTATAAAAACTTATGTCTTCTGATATAAGCCTGTATATATAAGATAATCCAAGACTCGAAATAAAGGTTATTTAGACTAAAGTTCTTTTATTTAAAAAATTTCATTTAAGGCCCCATTTTTAGGAGGCTCCTCTATAAATTTTTCTAAAATTCAATCACTTCTGGCAAAAATTTACTCATCGCACTAATATCACCAAGTCTTAAAAAACAATACAACTAACTACCTTTTCTTAGAAGGAGCATTAATGAATAAGTTATCAACCTTTTTCCTTACAACTTCTGTTCTTTTATCTGGGCCTACATTCTCTTTTAGCGCATGGGATCAAAAAAATGATCCAGAAAACTTCGAATGGGACTATGAAACAACCTATTCAAAACTTCCTAAAACGGGAAAATTAACAGAAATGCCGTGGAGTGGAGATTATTGGCCTACTTATAAGGGGGGCATAACTTATAGGTGGAATGATAAAGACTTAGAAGAGGAAAAAAGATTTTCTTATGAAGTTGCAAAAGACTTTAAGGACTTAAAAGAAGAGGACATAAAAAAACTATCTCCTGCAGAGAAATACGATATATACCTAGGAAGATCAGAGTTTCCACTTACAAATTATGAAAGAAAAAGAACAAATATTTTAAAAACAATAGAAGGACATGAGTCTTATGAAAAAGACTTCAAAATTCCAACATGGGAAGGGCTATGCCATGCTTGGGCACCGGCCACTATCCTTTACAGTAACCCTGAGCCGGTAACAATGATTGGGAAAAAGGGACATAAAATAGAATTTGGTTCTTCTGACATTAAGGCACTCCTTACTTATCACCTTCACTTGGCAAAGGCGCCAAGGACCCGTTTTTTAGGAAGTCGCTGTAATATTGACTTTGGAAAAATATATAAAGACCTAGAAAGTAACCCAACTTATGACAATAAGGTCAGCATCCTTATTGAAAAACTAAAAGGATACAAAAAAACCCTTATTGACGAGCTGTCCTTAAATGATGAGTCGGAGTTAAGTTTCAATTGGGAAAAGAAAAAAGTCGTTATGGAAATTTTTAACAAACTCACAAATGATGAAGAGGATGTTGAAAAGTTAAATCAAGTTCTTAAAGAGGAAAACCTTAACTTTGAGAATAAAACCTTCATAAAAGAGATGATTCAGAAAAAACTGACAATGGCCTCAGAACTCGAAGGCAAAATGAACCGTGATGAATGTAAAGATACAAATGCGGGTGCTTTTCATATAGTCATCGCAAACCAAATTGCTAACATGGATGAAAGTTTTATTGTTGATGTTACAAGGGATTCCGAAGTATGGAACCAAGCAGTTCAAGGCTTCGATGTAAAAGAGATTGAAACAAAAGAACCATCTGAAGGTTCTGCTGAAGGTACAGTAAAAGAAGTTGTTGTTGAAACTAAAATGCACTATGTTGTTGAAATACATCACAACTGGAATAAGGTTTCACCTCCTAATCAAATCACAACGAAGACTTATCGTTATAAACTTGAACTTGATAAAGATGATAAAATAATCGGCGGTGAATGGATTACAATGGATCGACCAGACTTTATTTGGAAAAATGGGCTTTCGGAATTTAAAGGCATTTTTGAAGACCTTGGCAAAATTTACAAGAAATCAACATCTTATAAAAAGAAGATTTCTTCATCTTTATCATTGGAAGAAAAAAGTAGAATTGAAAAAGAAAGGAAGGAATTAGAAGAGCGTATTAAAAACTTTGAAGAAGAGAAAGAAAAAGCGAAAAGAGAAAATGAAGAAGAAACCAAAAGACTAGAAGCTGAGTTTAAAAAAATAGAAGACAGGAAAAAGTTAATAGAGAAAGAAAAGGAAGAGCTTACAAAAAGATTTGAACAGGAAATAGAAGATTTAAATAAAATTCTAGAAGATGAAAAAAAGAATCTAAAAAAAGAATTAAAGGAAAGAGAAGACCTGACAAAAAACCTGGAAATTGAAAAAGAAAATCTAAAAAAGCAAATAAAAGAAAAAGAAGCATCATTAAATAAGAAGGTTACTGATTTAGAAATTAAAAAAGAAAATCTCGTAAAAGAGGAAAAAGCCTTAAAAAGTAGGCAAAAAGCTTTTAGCACCTATAAGGAAGGACAAGAAAAAGCTTTATTCAAGAAAAAAGAAGAATTAAAAAAGGCACAAGATAAATTTTCTCAAATGAAAATAAGGTTTAAAGAAAAGCAAAACAAAGAAAAGTCAAAAATTTTAAAACAAAAAGAAGATTTAAAAGCCCAAATGAAGAAGTTTGCTGTAAAAAAGGAAAAATTCAAAAAAGAAATGGCGGCTTTTAAAAAGGAATTAGCTAAATTTGAAAAGGCGAAAAATATAGGTATTACCAAAGACCTTATAAAAAACCTTAAGGTAAAATTAGTAAATCAAAAGGAAATTGTAAAAAAACATCAAACAAATTTTGATCAGGCTAAGAAAAAAACCGATAAAGCATACAAAGAATATAAAAAGCTTAGAGGAAGTATTTTTAATAGAAATTATAAAAACCTTAAAAAGCTCTATAAATTGGCTTTAGCTGATCAAAAAATTAAGTCAAAGGATTTAAAATCAGAACAGAATAAAATGGAAAAGCTCGAAGATGAACTAAGGGATGCAAGGAATAGATTAAGAGTTGCATCATCAAATTAAATAATCAAACCTAACCAAAACTAAATTAAAGGTTCCGACATTATACCGGAACCTTTAATTCCCACACAACGCAAAAAAAGACTTTTTCTCTCAAGTAAACATTTTTTAAGAAAATAATCTTTAACTTTAAGCTTATAAACCGATTAGAATTAATAAATCCCAAATAGTTAAGTTATTTTTTTAAACAAAGGATTGACTAAAATGAATCGGATTCTAAAAGTAATGCTACCAAGTTTTTATTTTATTCTCAGCATGACCCAAATTACTTTTGCTCAAAATGTAGCTGAGCTTTGCACTAAAGACTTCTATAAAAGAGGTAACGGTTTAAATCCCCTTATTATGCAAATAAAAAGAACCATTTCAAGCGTTCCAGGAAAAAATTTAACGACAACCCCTAAGCATTTATGGACGAAAGGTTATGTGTCCAATCAAGTTTATAGAAATGGCTATGAAATTTATGATTTATATGCGGAGCTTATTCAAATGGCAGAGCACGAAGTCCTTATTGAGGGAATGCTTTTTGACATAAACTCTCCAGGCGCAAGAAAAATTAAAGAAGCTGTTGCTCTTCTTCATGAAAAAAGAAAAAAGGAAGGTGCTACAAAACCTGTTACCGTGAGAATTGTTTGGGATATTATAGGAAGTGTAAAAGGACTTAACCTTTTTGAGTTAATGACTAAAGTTAAATTTCATGGTCGTCGAGCGGGTACACTTTTTAGTCAAGGAAAAGATAGTGGTGATTACCAGATAGGTTTCCCCATGAAATTAGACCCAAAGTTCGTAAGGCTTGAGCTTAAGGCCCATAGACATAAAAACGCGATGGCAGTCAACCATGGAAAAGGTATTATCGTTGATCGAAAAATTGCTGCTGTAACAGGATCTAACATTGTTAACTATCACTTTACAGATGAAAAAAAACCAGGGGACCGTGAGCTCATGGTTGATCACGCATTCTTAATTTACGGAAAAGCAGCCCTATCTCTTGCCGATGAGTTTTATAACCTCTGGTTAAAAAATAATGGTAGTGATGGAAAGACAACTCAATATAATGGTAATGTTAAAGCTGATAAAGAATACAAATGGGATGGGAAACCGTTCGGATCTGTTAGTATTTCATCTGCCCCAAAAATTGTTCCCAAAAAATTTCCTCCAGTCCCCAGGTTTAAGGAAACTCAATACCAAGGAAATGCAAAATTAGAAGAATACCCTGTTGGATATAAGCCACCGCGCTGGTTAGGATGGTCTAAAGAAGAGGTCACGTTGGCTATTGTAGGAAGAGATGCTTTTGGTGCAAAAAGAATCGTCAAAAACTCCATAAATGCTCAAAATGCAGCCTTTGTAGGTGCCCTCAGGCATGCTAAAAATCATGTTAATATTAATTCACCAAACCTTAACTCTTTTGACCTGATGGATGAAATTTTCTTTGCTGTAAAAAGAGGAATTGATGTTAACTTTCTGCTCTCAAAAGATTATCAAAATTACAACTGGTGGGCGCAGGAAGCTGGTGAAAATGAAAAAGCCGTTAGGCATCTTTTGAGAGATATCAATTGCTTAAGGAAAGAAAAAAAGAGCATAGGAAACTTCAATCTTCGTTGGTTTGTGACAAGAGGTAATGCTCTAAGTGGTGCCAAAAAAGGTAGCAAAGGGTTCACAAAATGGGATAGCCGAGTAAAAACAAAATTTTACAACCATAACCACACCAAATTTCTAACAGCCGACAACCAGATTGCAATCGTAGGGTCTGCCAATTGGGATGAACAATCATGGTATAACTCAAGAGAGCTTAATGTTCTTATTCATGGTCATAAAATTACAAATTCTCTCTGTCAAAAGGTTTTCAAAGATGACTTTGTAAGAGCAGAGGTCATTGGTAAACCAGTCTTTAAAAAATCTATCGCCTGTGATATGAAAAAGTACAAAAAAAATGAGAGGGCCAGACTTGACAGAATGGTTAAGAGATCATGGGTCAAGCAAATAACAAAATAATTTCCTTACCGATACCAAAACCTTTTTAAGGTTTTGGTATCCTTTTTTAAATAAGGTCCAATTAAATTCAATTTTTAAAAAACCACTTTAGCTTTTAAACTTGTTAATTTAGAAGAGGCAATTCTATAACAAAAAGTGTTCCTTCACCAACTCTGGAATGAACAGAAATAGACCCTCCAAGTTTTTCTACTTCTGTTTTTACTGCATCTAAACCAACTCCTCTACCGGAAACATCTGTTAACTCCTCTTTTGTACTAAAGCCAGGCATAAAAATCATTTCTACAAGTGATTGTTGATTTATATCTTCAAGATCTTCTTCTCTCTTGAGACCTTTTTCTATTAACTTACCTTTAATACTTTCAGGATTGATTCCAGAACCATCATCAAAGAATTTAACAATAAAAGAATCACTCTTTAAACGAAAGTCTATTTCAATTTTACCTACTTCATCTTTTGTTAAGTTAATTCTTTCTTTTTCAGGTTCAATACCATGGTCGACCATATTTCTAAAAAGATGTATGGTGTTTTTAATAAAGTCAGAATACTTCTTTTCATCCACTTTAATTTCATCTCCATAAATATGAAGGTCTACCTTTTTCCCTTGTTTTGAGGCTAGTTCAAAGATTAAAGGTCGGTACTTTTCGAACTTTTTCTTAATATCAGTCAAAAGATAATTTTTCATTAATAAATTCATATAATTCTTATCTATCTTATAGCCCTCTGTATTGTTAATGATATCAGAAATTTGAACAGTACTCCCTTCATCAGCCAAAAAACGGTTAGCAGCTTCCACTATTAACCTGTTTTCCTTTAAAAAACTTTTCAACTGAAATTCAAACTTTTTTACATCACTTTCTAAAGGGTCTAAATTATTTTCAGATATAGTGGTCTCAATAGTATTTAATAAATGAGTAATACTCCTAAGTCCATATTGAGAATATCTCGCTTTGAAAGTATGAAAAGTTCTGAAAAGAGTTTCTGGTTTATTCTCTCTCCCTTCATAATAGGAATCTAAAAATTGATAAGTATCATCTAGTAAATCAACGAATTCCGCAGGACTTCCCAAGCAGGAAGTAACAAAATCTGTTTTTTCTTTATCGATTTCTAACTGCTTCTTTAGTTCTAGCTCATTAGTTTTATCTGAAGCAATTAGGATTAGCTTATCAACCTCTAACCCTTTATTTTCATCCTCATTAAAAATTGGTCTAAATTCAAGTTCAATATACTTATCATGCTGCCCCTCAAAAATCTTAGGTGCTAGTTGATTAAGGTCTCTAAATTGTATTTTTCCTTCAAAAACATTTTTAACCCATGATTTGAAAGTTGTATTTTTTTCAGGTTGATCTTTAAAAAGAACATCCCAAATTTTTAATCCATCTGGGGAGTCCTTTAACAAATGAGTTTCTAAAAGATTTTCTGTTATCTTTGTCGTTCCTTCTTGTATGATACCTTCGGAGTTGAAGGTAAGATAACCTTGCCCCAAACTTCCAAGTAATTGATCTCGAGATTTCTTCTGTCTGGAGGTTTCCTCTAATACTATTTTTAAAGCATCTTTCTCCTTTTTCAATTCATCGGTTTTTTCAAGTACTTTTTTATGGAGGCTTACTGCATGGTTTTTAAGAACTTTTTTAGCTTCAGCTTCTTTTTCATATGCCTGCTCTTTCATAAGATTAAACTTATCTGCTAAACCTAATGACAAAAGAATAAGTTCCAAAGCGTTCCCTATAATGGGGGCTTGTTTTACTATAAAAATAGAAGGTAAAATACCCGTTGTCATTAGGCCCATAACAATTGAACCTATCAACGTGCATAGGAAGGCCATGAAAAAATAGATCGCAGGTCTATAATAAAATACCCTGTAAAATCCAATAACAAGAATCACAACTGAGAAAGTAAAACCATTTATTGACTGATATTTTAAATTAAAAGAGTAATCAAAAAAGAAAGCAGAAGGGACCAAAGCCAAACAAAAAATACTTAAAAAAATTAGGAAACGATATATTTTGGGCATTTCCTCATCTAATTTTAAAAACTTAATTGTAAATAAATAGAGAAAGAACCCCATTAATCCAATTAAGACCGTAATTCCATTATTACTCATTATAGGAAAGTTTGGAAAAAGGAACCGTTGACTGAAACCTTGATACAAGGAAAGTCCAAGACCATAAGAAGCTACATGTAAAACATAAAAAAGGTAACTTAATTCTTTAGTAGAAATAAAGATAAAAGCATTGTAAAAAATCATCGAAAGAACCAGACCAAAAAAAAGGCCCAAAATATAATTATCCTTGGTTTGATTTTTTGCAAATTGAATTGGACTGGATATAGAGAGGTCCATTTGATTGGCCGTTCCTTTTATTTTTACATAGTAAACAGACTCAGTAGTGGGTTTGATCTTAAAAGTAAAAGACCTTGCTTCCACTTCTCTCGAAGCGAAGGGAAACGTATCACCTGTTTTAAAACCAACCCATTTTCCTTTCCCTAAATTTTTAAAAACCTCAATTTCGTCTTGAAGATAATAATTATGAGATAAAAGCCAAACCTTTTGATCAATCGATTTATTTTGTAGTTTTAACCTGGCCCAAAAAGTAGATTTTGAATAACCAAAGTTTAGTTTTTTACCACTTCTTTTTTCAAATTTATCTTGCCAGGAGGGTTTTAAAATATCTTTTATACTTAATTTTCCAGTAGAGTCCTCAAATATATCTAGGTTCTTTGATAGATCATAATGACCAACCTGATCTGTTAAAATCAAAGCTTTTGATGTGTCCCTTGCACCGATATCCAAGATAGGAAAGAAAAAAGAAGTGATAGAAATTATTAGAGTTCTTATAAGAATAAACAAACTAACCTCAATTTAGTTAGATAGTTTTTTCTGTAGTGATCATTCAGTTTATTTTAGACATGTTATGGATTAGGGAAAACATTTTTTTTTAAGTTTCCTTAACTTTTTTTAGTGTTAGTCATTAAATTGAACAAATTTAAATCACTATTATCAATCCAAATTTAATAGTCATCCCATTCCAGTTAGGAACTAAATTTAAAGTTTAGTCTATAAATAAAATTTATTTATAAACAGATTTCAAAAATAACACATGGAGTCAATTGATGATGACTAGAGTAGCTTGAGGCATTTAAGTGTAAAAAAAGTACTATTTTTTTTCATAGGGCATTAATTGTCAAAAAGACCGTTCTTCTAGTATTAAGTTTATTTAAAAAAGTTTTATTTATAAAAACATAAAATTTGGGACAATATGAAAATATCAAAAATCCTCACCTTCGCATTTCTAGTTTCTTTTTTCAGTTGTAGGACAACCCCTAATTCCCCTTCAAGCTCTTCTTATAAAGCTTCTGAGGCCTTTATAGATAAATTAAACGAACAGGCAGGGTGCTGCTTTAGAAGCGTAAAAATTAATACCTACCAAAGAGAAGGCTGGATTGTTCTCCGAGATCAAAAAGGCTGGTACCGGGCCATCAATCTCAATGATTACAATAATAATCGAGAGAATGAATGGGATTTTTTCCAAGACAATCAAATAAAAGTTGTTCCCTCTAACTCTTATCATGGATCTTTTACAGACATTTATGGGAATATATATGAAGAGGGCGCTAATTATCCTAAAGACTTGGAAAAACAAGGGCATTTTATTGATAAAATCAACATACACCACGTGGCCAACAATCTTTCTGAAAATTTTGGCCTAAGTGAAAAAAGAAGCTTCGAAGTATCTAGGTCTCTTTACCACATGGAAAAGATAAGAACCAAAAGAGCTATGGAAAACAAAGACTTAGAGAGACTATCTCAAAACCTTTTAGGAATTCCTTTTGAAAACCTTAAAAAGGAATTTGAAAAAATAGAAAATGGTCAATTTGATAAAATCGATGATTTAATAAAAAAAGCCTCTATTAAAAATGGTCTTCAACCTGAGGACCTAAAAATTCTATTTAAAAACCTTTTAATTGATTGACTCTCACTTAGAGGATATTTCAAAACCTATACTTTTTCCTATTTTCTCTGACCTCAAAAAGTACTTTCTTAAGAAGTCTTGTTTTTTTGACCTTGTCATTTTCTTTATAAAAATCTCTTTCTTTGTTGCTTCACTCCTATTTTTAACCTCCTCGATATAAACGATACTCTTAGGAGAATCAATATGAAAAAACTTGGCTCCTTTTTTTCCTTTTTGAGTTCTTGAATGTTCATTAAACCTTCGAGCTACATCATTTGTGATACCTGTATAGAGAAGCCCTTTCTCAGTTTCTATGATGTAAACGTACCAGAGTCTTTTTTTCACTTCAAAAGCCTTTTTGTAAAAATAAAAAAGTTAAAAAAAATTAACAATTTCCTATACTACTTGTTATAAGTCTATAGAAAGTCAAAAAGTCGTCTAAGTCATATCAAACATAAAAACTATCAAAAAAAAATCATCTTTTTTACTAAATGATATAATCAACTCTAAAGGAGACGATATGAAAAAGAACCTTATTCTAATTATTTTTGCAACTTTATTTGTAATTTTTTCTCCCAGTGCATCTGCTGACGGATGCGGTAGCCATGGGCCTGGTGAAAATACCGAGTGTATAAAAGATTCAAATGGAAACTGTGTTGAAACCTGAAATAGTGTAAAACCAAAAATCAAGAGGTAAAAGAGGTGTAAACATTATAAACAACCATTCCCATGATCATACTCACAACAAATAAAAAAGAATTAAGATTCAGGGTCACTAGGTTTACAACAGAAGGACCGGGACACACTCCAATAAGTCCCCATCCGACTCCAAAAATAGTGGCCCCGATGAGAAGGTTTCTATCAGTATCTTTTTTCAACGGAAGATCAAAACTTTTTTCAAAATGAGGATTTTTCAGTTTAAAAATAAAGTGGAAGGAAATAAGGTTAAAGCAAACTGCTCCTCCCATAACAAATGCCAAAGAGGGGTCCCATTTTCCAAAAATGTCTAAAAAGCCAATAACTTTTTCTGGATTTGTCATGCCGGAAAATACCAAACCAAACGAGAAAATGACTCCAGAAAACAATCCAACAACGATGCCGATCATCAAAGTTTCCCCTTAATAAAGACAGTTACTACACCGGCAAAAATAAAAGTTATCGTTGCAATGAAAGACCTTTTAGACAAACGAGGAAGGCCGGAAACACCATGGCCTGAAGTGCAACCACTTCCTAATCTAGTGCCAAAACCAACTAAAAACCCTGCAATAATAACCTGGATAATATTAAAATTTAAACTGTAGGTGAAAAATTTTGGAGACCAAATTTTTAATATTAACCCTCCAAAAACCAGTCCCATCAAAAAAGAAATTTTCCAATTGTGACTGCTTTTTGGGTTTGATAAAAAAGATCCTAGTATACCACTAACACCTGCTATTTTACCTAAAAAAAAGAGGATCATCGTACTTGATAAGCCTATGAGTATACCTCCTATTAGAGGTGGTAAAAATTTTTCCATAGGTTAAACCTTTCAAAAAAGAAATAATTAAGTTGATTTTTATAATTTTAAACTTTAGTACTTTAAAAAACCGTAACTCTTTTATATCAAGCAAAAATTAATTGGGATCATTTTAAATAAATTCAACCTATTTTTAATTATTCTAAAACCTTGCTTGCAGCTGCCAAAATAAGATCTTCCGTAATAGGCTTTATTATCCAGCATTTTACAAATTTATATTGATAGAGTTCATTCTTTTTTTCCTGATTTGTTTCTGTCGTTAGCATAATGGTTTTGATTTCTTTTATATTTTCATTTTTCGCAATATTATGGACGACCTCAATTCCACCCATTATTGGCATATTAACATCTAGAATTAATAAGTCATAACTCTGATCTTTCTCAAGCAAATGGATGCACTCCTGACCATTTTCCGCAAGGTTTACTTGATAACTTTCTTCGAAATATCTTTGGAGAGATGACCTTATAGTCAGAGAATCATCTACAATTAAAACCTTTTTTTTCATTTATTCTCCATTTTCAAGCATCTTCAAAAAAATTATACTAAATTGTCAAAAAGAAGCCCACATCTACTTTTTCTTCTTTAATTTCACACTTGTTTCATAGAATTTCTTTCTTTTTAACATTAGGATGGCAATAAGCTTGAATATTTCCCATAAGACGAAAACAAGCGAAAGAATTCCTAGAACGCATTTTCTTGCAAACTTCCTTCCTCCACCAATAGACATCTTTTACGCTTGAAGGTTCCCTAGAAGGGACTTTTAAACAAGCTGAACTATCCCCTAAGGAAGAATTTAGGCAGGAACGCATAAAATAATATATTCCTGCATGACAAAGGGAGTTTTTACAATCCTTTAGTCTAGTCAAAGATTCGGTTATACATTCTTTAGATTTCTTCCCACTTCCAAAGTAATCACCTTGGTAACTCTGAGTCTTCCTATGGGAAATAAGTTTTTTCTGGGACTGTTTTAGCCATAAATAACCTAACCCAAAGCTAAGACTTGTTAAAGTCCAAAAAACAGCTTGACCTACTAAAATTATTTTAATTTCTTTTTTCATTTTATTTCCTAAAGCCTAACTCGGAGAAATAAATTTTCCATTGAGTTTTTTTAGTAGTCTAACTATTTAAAAAAATAAAGATGAAAGAAAGTTTTTCCCCTTCGATAGAAAATAAAAAAAAACATAGAAGAAATAATTATTTTTACGAGCAGAAGGAAATAGCTATAAAGATATTGGATCGAAACCTGTCTTAAATAAGGAGAACAGATTAATGAAGCATATTTATATCTCTCTTTTTATAATTATCTTCTCTTATAAAACTTTTGCTGACTGCCGCCTGCCTCTCGTTGGAGATATTCAGGTGGCCATGAATATAAAAATGACCATTGATAAAAAAGTTGGACCTAAAAGAGGTTATACAGAGTTTATGCCTCTTACAAATACATGGAAAAGATCACCAGATGATATAAATAAATTGGTTCAATTTCCGATTGTTCCTCTCTACGTTGTTATCGACATGATGATTGCACCAGTAATTCCATTTGATAATGCTTACAAGTGGTTTGTAAATAAGGGAGTGGATGCTAAAAGGGCTTGGTATGAAAAAGTTTCTCCAGGCTGGGATAAAAAGTACTTAACAAAAAAAGGACAAATGTTAGGACTCATTCTTCAAGCTTATCAAGGTAAAGGGACTCTTCTTTCCAAAGTAAGTAAAAATAGTGGTAGGAGTTTAAAACAGACGGCCAGGCTCATCAAATTGCATAATGCTGTCGGCTATAAACTTTGTAGAAACCCTCAAATTACCATTAAGGAGTTTACAAAAATTCTTAAAAAAAGTAGCAAAATCTAAGGTGGCTACTTGATCTTTACTCCTATAAAAAACGCTGTAAACTAAAAAAAAAAGCTGTAAATTGGGCCCTCATTTTAGGGCCTTTTTTTTAGGAGTTTTCTATGCCCGGAGAGACTATATTAAAAGAGAAAGATGGAAGCCTTTTAATTTTAACCCTCAACAGACCTGATGAAGCAAACGCTCTCAACTATGATCTTGCTAAAGATTTCTACGAAACAATGGTTGAGTGTTCAAACGATAAAAGTGTCAGGAGTGTCCTTCTTACGGGAAAAGGGAAAATATTTTGCGGAGGTGGTGATCTTAATTACTTTCTATCTCACAAAGATGATATGAAAGAAACACTCACACGAATGACTCATCTTATTCACGGTGGAATTGCCCTTATGGCACAAATGGATGCACCTATTGTTACCGCAGTCAATGGAACTGCTGGGGGGGGCGGCTTTAGTCTTGCGATCTCCGGAGATATAGTCTACTCCGCAGAGTCAGCAAAATTCACATCAGCCTATACAAAAGCAGCTTTATCTCCAGATGCAAGCTCAACTTATTATTTGCCTCGACTGGTAGGACTAAGAAAAGCGAAAGAACTAATGCTCACTAATAGAGTTCTTTCCGCAAATGAAGCCTTGGAAATAGGTTTAATTGATCAAGTTTTTAGCGATGAAGCACTTATGAAAGAAGCTAAAAAACAGGCAAAAAGGTTTGCTGAAGGCCCAACAAAAGCCTATGCATCTGTTAAAAAGCTTTTAAATACAACTTTTACAAGTTCCTTAGCGCAACAACTTGAACATGAGGCCTATCATATTGCAATGAATGCAAACTCTCGTGATGGAATGGAAGGGATTGATGCATTCACTAAAAAAAGGAAACCTGAGTATACAGGCGAATAAAACATAACAAAGGTTTAATATTGATGACAGAAGAAGAACTTCCCAAACATAGTTGCATGGTTTTTGGAAAAAAAATGAGTTATTACGAAGGTGGAAAGGGTGATCCAATTGTCTTTCTTCACGGAAATCCAACGTCTTCCTATTTGTGGCGAAATATTATACCCTACCTGGCGAAAAAAGGACGTTGTTTAGCACCAGATCTAATCGGTATGGGGGACTCTGAAAAATTAGATAACCCAGACTCATTGAGTTATAGCTTTATAGAACATAGAAAATTTTTAGATGAACTCCTAAAGAAACTTGGTGTAAAAGAAAACGTCACTTTTATTTTACATGATTGGGGTTCAGCGCTTGGTTTTGACTGGGCGTATCGGCATCAAAAAGCGATCAAGAGGATCGCCTATATGGAGGCGATCACACTCCCATATAAATGGGATGATTGGCCTGAGCAATCTCAGAAAGTATTTAAAGGTTTTAGAAGTGAAGCCGGCGAAGAGATGATTCTTCAAAAAAATCTATTTGTTGAAAAAGTGCTTCCTAGATCCATTATGAGAGATTTAAGTGAAAAGGAAATGGAGGTTTATAGAAAACCTTTTAAAGAAGCCGGCGAGAACAGAAGACCAACCCTTTCTTGGCCTCGAAATATCCCCATTGAGGGAATTCCATCTGATGTCCATTCGATTGTAGAACAATATTCGTTATGGATTAAAGAGACTTCATTCCCGAAGCTGTTCATTAATGCCAAACCAGGTGCTATTTTAACGGGAAGGCATAGAGAATACTGCAGAACATGGAAAAACCAAAAAGAAGTCACCGTTAAGGGAATCCACTTTATCCAAGAAGACTCCCCAGAAACAATTGGTGAAGAAATAGCTGCTTGGGTTTCCTGAACCACCTTTTTATTTGTGAGAATAAAGAGTCTGAGACCATGGTTTAATTTTGGTCCCTTGGACTTTCAATTTTATCTCGTAAGGAATTTTTGATAGTCTGCCATCAACCATTATCCTTTTTTCAGGGCAAATTTTTAAAACCTCTTCTTTCGATAGATATGGACGTTCCTTAATAAGATTATGATAAACTGAGGTCCTACATTTAAAGCGGAGTAATCGGAGGAAAGTTTTCATAGTAAATTTATTTTCAATAAAACCCTTACCAAAATCTGCATACCCTTTAACAAACTCTTTATAATCACTGTTCCCTTTGGACTCTGCCATTCTCATCAAACCTTTATAAGCTCTCTTCATGGCCTTTATAATTTTTTTTCTTGTCGTAAAAACACACTCTTTTAAAATTCTCACCTTATGACCGCCTCCACCAACGCAGATCTCCCTTTTGGCGATGCTATAACCTTTCTCATCTATATATTTATCCTGCCTATATTCTTTCACAAAGGTATCCAGATAAATTGTCGCTTCCTCAACCAACTTTTTCTCACCATGAATTTTAGCGATATTCATAAGTTCATCTGTTGCTTTATTCGAAAGAGATAGATCAATTTCAATTTTAAAAGTTTTATTTGTCCCCTTTGGAATGTTAAGTCCACGAAGTTTGTCCATAAAACCAATCTTATAGCGCACTTGCTTCAACTCTCTTTTTATTTTTTTCTCATTTACTTTATTTCTTATATAAGAATATTTCCAATTAGCAGCATACCTTCGATGATCACTTTCAGGATCTCCCCCTTCATTTAAAGGCATTACCTGCTGAACAAACCCAGAAAAAACACTCGCCCTACTGGCATCACGACTTAAAACACCACTCGTTCCGTACTTTTTTGAGTAGATTCCATTTAAAGTTTCTACAACGGTATGCTCATTAATTTTTTTAAGATCACTGACAACAAAGCTCTTTCCTGATGAATAACCCGCTTTAATAAGCCATGGTATTTTAAAGCCAACTGCCTTAGTTTTAGAAACGGATCTTTTATCTTCATCTGACACTTTTGTAACCCCGTACTTCCCCTTGCTTTGACTTAAAATATCAGCAACTGATAAATCTCCCTTTAATGCTAAATTATAAGCTAGGAGGGCCGTTGCACCTTTGAAAGAGAGCTTTTTAACTTTTTGTCCTCTAACCTTTTTATTTATGGAATCTTTTAAACTTCCTAAATAGGATTGATCTAGCTTTTTAAGGCGAGGGTCATCAAGACTCATTTCTAACTCAATATCCTGTTTTCCCCTATGACCGAGATCAAAAATATAAGTCAATGAATTTGATTTTCCCCAAACTTTCGTCAAACTAAAATTAGAAAGGAGGTTTCCAACAGACCCTCCTACTTTTTTATCTTTTGCCTTAGCATAGCTGACCTGAACGATAGGTCTATTTCCAAATTGCTGGGGTCTTCCAATTGTTGTATTCCAAGTTGTATTAATCCCACCACAAAAACCTGTTCCAGCTAACCAACCGGCCCCCGCCGAAAGATTTACTATAAGATTGATATTTTGTTTCCAAGATAAGCTGTCTCCAGGTTTAAGCTGTTTGTTTAACTCCTTAATATTTCCAGGAATACTAGGCCAAGGAAGCCGCTTTGATTCAGCAAGAGTCTTAACTGTTCTACTTGCAACGAAACCGTTTCCTACATTGAAACCGGCTCCAAGACCTGCACTTAAAAAGAGGTAACCCCCAGGACCTGCTCCTACCATTCCGACAAGATTTAAACTTTTTGCATGTTGCTCAATGACCCTATAACCTCTCGGGTGAACTGAAGGAAGAAGAATCTCATCTTTACCAACAGGCTTAAGTCCATCAACAGTATCCTCTTTTTCATTAAGTTCCTCTAGAGCAAAAACTCTTTTAAACTTTTGATAATTTCCCCCAAAAACCGGAAAAAAACCTCCCCCTAACTTATTCCCAACCGCAGGACCTAAAGGTTTATTTCCTTGAAAGTAATCCAGAGGCAGCGGAATTTTATGACCAACACTTCCGTCAAATCTAATGATAATTGTGGAAGGTGACCATATTTCACCTGCCATGAGGAAAGGACTTACTAAAAAAAATAAAGATGGAATAAGAAAATGAAAAAGTTTTTTTATTGGGCCCACAGTTTATTCCTTTGGAAAGAGAATTTGTAACCTAGACCATTATAATATCTTTCGAAAAATTTTATTTTTTATTTCCTTTGTAATTCAAACTTAAAAATATTTTTTTAAACCTTCATTCCAAATTGAATTTAATTTCTTGTATAATTATTTAATTTCAATATTTTTTTTTTAAATTAAAAACAATATTTGAAAGCTAAACAATTTTATGGGAATAAAACTCTAAAATTTTGCCTTCAAAGGCTTTCGGTGAAGTTTTTTAATTAACTTATAGAGTTTCAATCTAAGAATTTAACTTATTGAAAAGTTAGCAATAGATTAAGTTAGAGTTTTGGAAATGACTTAAAGGTTAGTCTATTCAACTGTTCTTTTTATCGTAGAAGAATGTTAATGTAAGTTCTTTTCAATTTATTGATAGGCATTTGGATTTTCTTCAATGTGGCTTTGCCCAGGAGGAAAACCAACGTTTTGTGAAAAGCTTTCTTCATCGTTTAAGAGCTTGGTCATGAGTGAATGAGTTTTTCCCCAATCTTTTTTTAGATCAATTAGAGATTCATCATCAAGAGAAATCCCCTCTAACTCGAGGCCTCCTAATATTTGTGACGCCTTCTTGAAAAGCTTTTGGAGGTTTTTAGCTTCTTTTGAGTATATTCGCTCTCTGGAACATCTTTCCACAACAGCGTCGATTCCCTGAGATTTAGCTTCCTTAACAAGACTTCTAACTTCCCTTACAGTTTTATCTTTTATTAGAGGGAGCATGTGCTTTTGATCTTTTTTAGGAAGCTTAATAACTTCATTGGTATGCCCAATAGATATCTCACCCCTTACTCTTGCTCCTTTTATATCAGGAGACGCTTTCTCGTCCCGCTCAATGGCCTGAAAAATCTGGCGGTGACTCATACCCGTTTTTTCACTAACATCTTTAACAAACTTTTGGGACGCCAAAACTTCGACCTCGGGTAAGGCATCTTTTTTACCGTCACCTGAACTATCTGGAACAACAGGTTTTTCAGACTCTTCCATCGCTTCAATTTCCCTAGCAACTTCTAATGCCTTTCCCTGCTGTTTATTAAGAAGCTCTGTATATAATTCTTTGGCACGCCTCAGATTTGCCTCAAGCTCAACCTTTTCCAAGTCTTTTCTAACAAGATTTTCATCAATCGAGACAAGCTCTCTTTCCAAAGCATCACCTTTGGACCTTTTGACCCAAACTTTTTCATGACCTAAATTTTTTAGAGCACTATAACGGCGACCACCTGCTAAAAGTAAATTTTCTGAGTCTATAACGAGAGGAGATAAAAGACCTAAAGCACCTATGCTTTTTTCTAAATCTGAAACATCAGTATCTAAACGTAGATAAGAATTTTCCACAGAGATGTCACTTAATTTTACAAATTCCAAAGGGAACTCCTTCTATAGTCTATAATTAAAGGTCCTTTAAGCGGGGTATTTTGGCTTAATTTTCGACAAAGTGGCCAGTTTTTTTAATTAAAGGCACCGCATTTTTTTACAATAAAGTTGGTTTCCTAGATATATCGAAGCTTTCAATAATTAATTAAGCTTAGCAACAACTCGTAACAAAGGAATCCAACTTTAAAACACTAGGCCTTCTTAATATTTTCGCTCCACAGAGTGAATGGTTAAAACTAGAAAACATCAAAGGTGTTCATTTTCTTTAACTCTTACAACTTGTGTCCCGCAAATAACATCATGGAGAACCCTTTTATCTTTTCGAAACATAACCATGGGTAAACTTATAAAGAATAATAAAAACGACACAGACTTAAAAACCCACTCCCTAAAAATAACCTGGCCCCAAGATAAATCTATATCAAAATTTTCTCTTACAACCTTGATTTTTAAGACTCTTTTACCTGGAGTTTGTCCTTTCTTTTTTAAAGGTCTTATTATTATTAAAAAAGAAATTAAAGTGCTCAAAAAAACAGCAATCATCTGAAAATGTGGTGGGATTTTTTCAAAATCTCCAAAATTTCCTTCCCTACCCAAATGAGTATAAATTGCCAAAATAGTTACGGTTTGATTAATGATAGCCAAAATTAAACCATCCAAACCGAGGGCAAGTAAGCGAACACCAAACCCTGCAGGAGGGCAAAGTGAATAATCCTCTTCGCTTTTGTGAAACTTTTTGAACTCTTCAGGATCTTTTAGTTCTCTATTTTCCACCTTAAGCCTCTTCTTTAAAATCATCCACCAACTTTGCTTCAATTAAATCTGATAATAAGTTATTTTTTTGTGTTTCTTTTAAAATATTTAATTTTTTTAATTCT
>MDTD01019761.1_pt1 | contig 22208 bp, 21 predicted proteins | sample 811221 | NCBI WGS metagenome assembly MDTD01 (sample SAMN05326646, study PRJNA326480) | marine metagenome | isolation source: seawater | place: Pacific Ocean: South West | collected 2011 | reverse complement strand
TTCGTTGGCTGCTGTAGCTTGCTCGGTCATAGCGACTACGACTCCTTGTCTTGGGGTAGGGTAAGACATGAATTCTTCTTCATGTCTTTTCCTGCGGGTGATCCCGCTAAACGAAATCACAGCGTGCTTTCAATTTATTTAACGCATCTGTAATTCACTTAAAAACCATAAATTATTATTATTATTGTTTCATTTGTCAAGGATTTTCCTCTTGCAATTGTTGAATTTACTTATAAACGACACTTGTACTTCAGCACTTTTGTAACAAAACTGAGCCAGCTGAATAACCAGCACCAAAAGCACAAAACACTCCCCAGGATTCTTGATCCAAATTCTGAGATTCAGAGAACGCTAGCACAACTCCAGCCGCACCTGTATTGCCATATTTTTTTAAAACTAACGGTAGTTCAGCTGGTGAAGGCTCTCGTGCTAGAATTTTTTTGGCGAGCAGTAGATTCATCTTGCTATTCGCCTGATGTAACCAAACACGCTTTACTGACCTGTTTTCGATACCTTCTTCCTCCAACTGATTCAAGATCATCTCTGAGACGAGCGGAATAATTTCCTTAAATACTGCCCGACCGTGCTGAGAAAATAGATTTCTAGGGTGCCATGGATCAGTTCTGTTCACAACTTGTCGGAGAAAACCTCCGTCATTTCTAATGTTGTTTGAAAAGTGAGTCTGGAGTTGAATATTCTTGACAAAGAAAGTGTTAGTGGATTTCGATGTCTCACTCCGTTCCAGATAAAGGGCACCCGCGGCGTCCCCAAAAATAAAATGACTGTCTCGATCCCTGAAATTGAGATGCCCTGTGTAAAATTCAGGGCTGATAATCAGTACACCTGGAAGTTCAGGCTGTGTAATTAGGGAATTATAGGCTAATCGAATGGCAAAAGGTACCGAGGAACACGCAACGTTCATGTCAAAAGCAAAGCCAGTAATTCCAAGAGCTTCTTGAACTTCGATTGCTAAACTGGGATAAGGTCGCTCGTAGTTAGAACATGCTGATATCAGCATACCAACGTCATTAGCGGATTTATTTGCTTGATTCAAAGCGTTCTTGGCAGCTGCTAAACCCATTTCAGCTTGATAGCTTAATTCATCAGGCTTTCGATCCTTCAACTCAGGTCTTAGCCTTCTCGGATTAACAATTCCGCTTGCCTCCATTACACGGCGCTCTTCAATTCCTGAAGCATTCTTGATGAAATCAGCACTGGAGGCTTTTAAGGCGGCCTTATCACCAACTGCAATTTCTTCAGAGTACTCTTGGTTGTGTTCTTTAACATGAGCGTTATAGGCTTTAACCAAAGTCTCATTGTCAACGACCTCTGGGGGAATAAAGGTTCCACATCCTGTAATAAGGATTTGATTAGTCAAAATTCTTCTCAAAATTAAATTTGGTCCAACCAGTCAATCTGGCCCTTGCCAGTCCTGATGACCTCTGGAACATCAGTAGTAAAGTCGATAATCGTCGAGTGCTCAGCAAAAATTTCTCTTCCATCAATCACTAAATCTACTTGTTTACCAAATTCCTCATGGATTTCCCATGCATTATCAAAGAGGTGATCTTCACCGCTATACAGTGAGCTACTAAGAATTGGATTCCCAAGCTCTGCAACAATTTGTGTAGCTATGATTTGATCTGGCCAACGAACCCCGATTGTACTTCGTTTTGTTAGTAAAAGCTTGGGAACGATTTTAGAGGCTCGGAATAGAAAGGTATATGGACCGGGAAGGTAGCGTTTTAAAATTTTGAAAACTGCTGTATCGATTCCTTGAGAATATTCTTGGATCTGTTGGATGCTGGAGCAGATGAAAGTCAAATGTCTTTTAGCATCGACATCCTTAATTAAACTTATTTTTTTCAATGCTTTCTTGCTGTAGATGTTGCAACCAAGGCCGTATACGGTATCTGTAGGGTATATTATGACTCCATCATTCTGTAGAACATCAATGACTTGGTTGATGTATCGGGGCTGTGGATTGTATGGGTGAATTTCGAGAAGCATTGAACTAACGTGGGATACGCGGCTGGATATTTTTGACAGTTTCTTTCTGAAATTTTGCTTCTTGTTCCTTCTCCCATTGCGACCGAGGGTCTCCTTTTTTCTTAGACTCCAAACATTGGCGAAGGAAGTTCTGAAAAATGTATGCAAGCGAGTCTAATTGAGCGATCATACGATGATCAGATGGCAGCAAGTGAAGCGACACTTGGTAATTACGTGCAAAGTCGATTGCATTTTCTACTGGCACAACCTCATCATTCCAACCATGAATCAATAAGGTCTTGTCAGCAAATGGCTTAGGCGAATTGGGTTCTAGGTCTTTAATGCCAACAGCAGACGCCATCAAAAAAAGCCCTTGTGGCTTTAGCTTTTCTGAAGCGCAAAGTGATACCCAACTCCCCATACTCGAGCCAACAAGGATTAGTTGTTCTGATGCAGAGGGTTGAAGGGAAAGTAACTTCTCAACTCGCCCATAATCACTTTGAATGTCTGAGTAATCTGGGCTTACCACTTTAAAATTCAAATTCTCAGCGACCAGAGCCAATCTTTGAATCTTTGTTCCCAAAGGGCCGCTTTCCTGCCCATGTGCAAAGTAAATTATTCGCTCATTTGCCATGATCAGTTAATTTCCATCGTCTGAAGAAAATGGATCTCTGGCCAATCATCATTCGTACGCTCAAGTCTCCATGCATTTGCCGGAAGATAAACAAGATTCCCCTGAGAATCCCTAGCTAAAGAATCAACAAACTTTTTTTCAAATCTTTGTAAGGCCTCAGCGTTTTGAGTCACTACCCAACGTGCCGTTAAAAAACTTGATGGTTCCAGGTGAGCTTTTACACCATATTCATTTTTCAGACGAGCAAGAATGACATCGAACTGCAAAATCCCAACTGCTCCCAAGAGGTAATCATTTCGATTAAGTGGCCGAAATAACTGAACAGCCCCCTCTTCGGTGAGTTGTTGCAGGCCTTTCTCCAATTGCTTGGCTTTCAAGGCATTGTTGATATGGACTTTCCGAAAGTGCTCTGGGGCAAAATTTGGGATGCCAATAAATCGCAGATCTTCTTTTTCGGTAAAGCTATCCCCGATACGGATTGTACCATGATTGTGAATACCGATAATGTCACCCGGAAACGCTTCTTCAACATTTTCTCGATCCTGGGCTAGAAACATAATAGCATTATGCAATTGTACTTCTCTTCCTAGTCTTTGGTGCCTGACACGCATTCCTCGCCGGAAACGCCCCGAGCAGATCCTCAAAAAGGCGATTCGATCCCGATGAGCGGGATCCATGTTTGCTTGAATCTTAAAGACGACGCCACTGAAGGCTTCCTCGTAGGGAGAGACCTCACGAGTTTGCGTAAATCTTTGCCTAGGTGCTGGAGCGATCTCCACCAAGGCATCAAGCATCTCAGAGACACCAAAACTATTAATTGCACTTCCAAAAAAAACTGGTGTCTGTATGCCCATCAGGTAGCGATCGCTGTCGAATGGAGTAGAAGCACCTTCTAGCAGTTCGATATCATCTCTCAGCTGATTTGCTTGGTTGCCCAGTATTTCATCCAATTTTGAATCAGCAAGGTCAGTTATGTGGACGATATCCTCAACTATCTTAGTTCTAGATGCAGCAAATAAGGAAAGCTCTTTGCGATATAGGTTGTAAGTTCCTCTGAAGAATTTGCCCATCCCGATAGGCCAGCTCATTGGTGCACATTCAACTTGGAGTCTTTCTTCAACATCCTGCAGCACATCTAATGGTGGTAGCCCTTCTCGATCCAGTTTGTTTACAAAGGTTATGATGGGAGTATTACGCAGTCTGCAAACGTCCATCAATTTTCTGGTTTGTTCCTCAACTCCTTTTGCGCTGTCAATGACGACTAGGGCACTGTCAACGGCAGTAAGAACCCGATAGGTGTCTTCAGAAAAATCTTCGTGTCCAGGAGTGTCTAAAAGGTTCACCTCGCAGTTTTGGTAAGTGAATTTCATCACAGAAGAAGTAACCGATATACCACGCTGTTTCTCAATTTCCATCCAGTCACTGGTTGCATGGCGGCTGGCTTTCCGAGCCTTGACAGAGCCTGCAAGTTGTATTGCTCCACCATACAGCAAAATTTTTTCCGTAAGAGTAGTCTTCCCGGCATCAGGGTGACTGATGATACCGAATGTTCGACGTCTTTCAACTTCCTGTTGGAATTGAGCAGTGCTCATAAATCAGATTGCTCGCTGTGATGCCAATTGTCGGTACTCAGCCAGTCTTAGTTCTACACGTCCAACTGATACTGCAAAGTCCCTGTTCGCATTTTCTTTCTTTAACGCCTCAAGATATGCCCTTCTCGCTTGTTGGTAGTCTTCTCTACTGACTGCGCCTGCCTCATAACTCAAACCAAGATTGTACCAGTCCTCAGCACTCCTATCATTTTTTGAAAGTGACTCAAGGCGGTTACGTGCTTCATCCCAAAGGCCATCTCTAAGTAGTCCCTCTGCACGTTCTTCTTCACCACCTTCAGCAATCAAAGCTATAATCCGTTGAGTGGTTGGTGAGATGCGCTGAAGGAAAGATTTAACAGCTTTTGATCCTAATTTTTTGAGGATCTGCTTTCTCTCTTCATCTGACAGGTTATTCAGATTTAGATCTGGAAGTTTGTTATCAACGTAAAAAACTTCTTTGGGTTTAGTTTGCTCAACCACAGCTAACTTCCTAATTGGAATCGGAATCAGAGGAATTTTAGACTGATTTACCAAATTAACTATATCTTGTATTGGTTTAGCCTCATAGCAGTGTTGACGACTTTCAGAATCAATAAACTGTTTGCCAAAATTTCCCCCAGAAGTTTGAAAAGCTACCATCCTCTGTTCTTGATCTCCACCAATGACGGTCAAGCTCAAGCTCGTTTCAGTATATAGTGAAATGGTTCGGTAGCGGTAGGTCCTGATGATTTGATTGATAGTTGGTAGATCTGCATCGACAACCCTCCGAGTCAAAAGCGTTGCTGCTCCAAGGTCAATTAGAGGCGTCCTCGGCTCTCCGGGTCGGCATACATAAGCTCTGCTATCCAATGTAATTGCATTTTTTCCAATTGTGGTACTTATACCAGCGGATAATCCACCTCCAATTCCATCCTTGCATGTGGCCAATTCAGTGAATTGTCCTATTATTCTTTCTACACCACTAGAAATTTCACCATGTATTATCCCAATTCGTTGCCCAGTTACCAATTTTTCTGCAGGTAATGATGTTTCTACAATCTGAGCATTGAATCGTCCGTGATAGTTCATCTCATTGACAAGTTCCTGCAGTAAAATCTCCTTCAGATTTAGTTGATCCCCTTCAGATTTAAACATATCTGGACGAATGTAGATTTCCGTCACCTCCCTGGGAACATCATATTGGGCAGGCCTTTGTACAATCAACTCGATGGCTGAGTTGGAACTACAGCTGATTTGTAAGAAGAGGCTCGAGATTGCCAATAGGAATGTAAATCTCATTTTGCTCAAGAATATAGTTAAGTAGGAAAATCTATTTTCTTAGTGAGGATAGGGGACTCTTTTCTAGAAGACAATTGGCGGTTGCCTCAGAACTGAGGATCTTATCGATGTTGGATTTTTGATGAGTATAATATGATTAAAACTAGTTGAGACGTAAGTAAAAATCTGAATTTTTTGATCTTCGGGAGGAATGACTAACTGGTAGCTCCTGGTTCAAAGAAAGCTACCATGAGGGATTGAGAAAGTTTATTTAGATGCTTCAATTGTATTGATGACTTTTAGTGCCTTATCCATAATCTCTTCATTACCTAATTGGTCAGCAGCCTTGTGCAATGAACGTGCATCAGTAATTTTTACCCCAGGTGCGTAGATATCAAGCATTTTCAAAACTCTACTTTGCACTATCTCAAATTTTTCGGACTTCAAATCATCTTTATTTTTAAGACGCCAAATTTTGAAGAGACCCTCACTGTAAATATCGATTGGAGCTTTGTTTGAAATTGCTTTTTCAAACATCACCTCAGCTTGATCAAGGTACCCATCTTTCCTCGCAAGTTCAATTTCCTGAAAGTGAACTTGCCAGTCAGGCTTTTCCACAGCTGATTGATGAAACTTATTATGTTTATGTTCAACTTTTGCAGTTGATTTGGTTTCAGTATCTGCTGAGGTTGTTACCTCGATGGGAACGGAATAATTTTTGTTTGCCTCTGATTTTTCCTCCGAATGTGCTTCAGAGTTCGGTGCTGTTTGAGGCACTTCGGTGTTCGAAGATGAGGCCTGACTTTCATTTAGTCTTTGATCATCCCTTTCAAGCTTAATCGTCTTTTGCTCAGCACTGGACTGTGATACAGCATTTGTTGTGATTGGTGATGTTGATGTATCATTATCTTTTGTACCTCCGAAGAGAAGCTTCCAGAAATATGACCACATAATACCATCCTTGGCTATGGTTCAATCCAACTTAGTGTCGCTGCTAGTGGGCAACATTTTTTATTAGATTAAAACTTTGCAATCATCAAACCTATTTAACATTTAAAATTCTAAATGAATTTTGGAATTGAATTGGAATTTTTGGCTTATAAGTAAGAAAATCCATTTCTTTTAGAATTGGATTCAAAAGTAATGCAGAAATGACCAACATGATCATCGGTTTAAAATTTTTTTCAATAATATTTTGACAGGTATTCAAACTCAAGCTCATGGGGGTCATGAAGTAAGTTTTTTTAGGTATTTGAGATTTCTTAGTTATGTGTTTGGCTTGGCATACATATAGGTGAATTTTTCGCAGAGTCTTTCACGGATCTTTCTTCTTAATTCAAACATGGTTCAATTAGTTCTGAGAATCACAAGTACAATCAACTTTGAAAGAATAAATTCGGTTGAAAATTTTACTTCAATTCTTCCAAGAATATTTAGAGTTACAGTAATTGAGGTTGTAGGTCTAGTGAGATTGATATTTTTTAATTATTAAATTTTGGTGCTGGATCTCTTTGAGATTGAAGTATGCATCCTATCAAAAAAATCACTCATCATGTTCTGGATTTATCTTGAACATATACCCCTTTCTCTCTGAAAATAATGATTTTATTTTTTGTGTCGCTCTTGTTGGGCGAGTGTAACCAAAGTGATAGTATCACAAAAACAAAGTAAGATTATGAGCACACCAACTCACCACCGATTAATTATTTTGGGCTCAGGTCCGGCTGGTCTGACTGCAGCAATTTATGCCGCTAGGGCCAATCTTAAACCTGTCTTGGTTCATGGTATCCAACCCGGTGGTCAACTCACTATCACTACGGAGGTAGAAAATTATCCTGGATTTCCTGAAGGAATTCAGGGGCCCAAAGTTATGGAATTGTTTAAGCAACAAGCAGAACGCTTCGACACTCAATTCATCGAGGGAGAAATAATTTCCTGTGAACTTAGAAAAAGACCATTTCAACTGCAAATGGAAGATTCGGCACACTTAAGTTGTGATGCACTAATCATTGCAACCGGTGCATCTGCTAAATGGTTAGGATTAGATTCAGAACAAAAATTTATGAATCGCGGAATATCAGCTTGTGCCACCTGCGATGGTTTTTTCTTTCGCGATCAAGATGTTGCTGTGGTAGGTGGGGGTGATACAGCTTTGGAGGAAGCCCTTTATCTTGCTAACTTGTGCCGGACTGTAACTGTAATTCACCGGCGCGGAGAGTTAAGAGCGAGTAAAATTATGCAGGCCCGTGCACTGAAAAATGAAAAAATTACGTTTCTCTGGCATACCACAGTTGATGAAGTCTTGGGAGATGATAGTGGTATGATAGGATTGCGTTTGCAGAACCTACAAACCGGCTCGACTACAGAAGAAAAATTTACTGGAATGTTTGTTGCCATCGGCCATCAACCTAACACAGGGATTTTTCAAGAACAACTAGCACTAAATGAGAATGGTTATATCAGCGTCGAGGCAGGCAGTACCTTAACCTCTGTCGAAGGTGTCTTTGCCTGTGGAGATGCACAGGATTTTGTTTATCGTCAAGCAGTAACAGCAGCTGGTACGGGATGTATGGCTGCAATTGACGCTGAACGATGGTTAGCAGAAAGAGAAATTTGAAACTAATAAAAGTTAAAAATATTATTCGGAAGAGAAAAATCCATGCATAGTAAAATCCTTTTGAGCGTCATTGGGATTCTGACGCTCTGTATCCTTGGACTCCTTGGATATTTATGGTTACATGAAATTTTAGATCCCTCTAAACATCCGATATTATTACTGGGGATGTCTGCGGTAGCGGGTATGGGGATAATCATTGGTATTCACGCCTACCGAATTTCAGCTGATCATGAATTCAAAGCATATCGTGAGTTGAAAAAAAACAATCCTCTTCCGGAAGGTCGGAGACAGGGAACAGTTAAATGGTTCGATCAGAAAAAAGGTTTTGGATTTATTGCTCAAGACAGTGGCGACGATCTGTTTGTACACCAGTCGGAAATTCAACAGGACGGTTTCCGTTTTCTCAATGAGAATGAAAGGGTTGAATTTGAGGTTGGATATGGGAAAAAGGGTCCCGTTGCTCTCAAAGTACTGCGCTTGGATCCGCAACCCCCAAAGGAATATTATGAAGCAGAATTAGTTCAGGAAATTGTTTCAAAAGCGTCCTAATTATAAAAAATCAGTTAGAGACTTGTGAGGGCCCTATTCACCATTACATTCAGAAAAAATCTATGAAAAGAGAAAAGTTGGTACTCGCCTATTCAGGTGGCTTGGACACTTCTGTCTTAGTTCATTGGCTCACATCAGAGGGATATGATGTTATCGCACTTTGTCTCGACCTTGGACAGCAAGTTGAAGATTTGGAGGCAATTCGTGCAAAAGGTCATAAAGCTGGTGCAGTTGAGGTACTGCTTGAGAACGTTCAAGAAGAATTTTTGAGGGACTTTGTGATCCCGGCAATTCAGTGGAATGCAATCTACGAAGGAACCTACTTACTTGGGACCTCACTAGCCAGACCACTGATTGCAAAGAAACAAATTGAGGTCGCCCAACAATATGGAGCTTCTGCAGTTGGCCATGGAGCAACTGGAAAAGGGAATGATCAGGTGCGTTTCGAACTATCCTATTATTCCTTGCAACCAGATATTCTAGTGGTCGCGCCATGGAAAATTCCTGAATTTTTTAAGAAATACCCTGGGCGTACAGAACTTTTGGCCTATGCACAAAAAAACGGGATTCCTGTAAAAGCCACAGTTCAACAACCTTGGAGTTCTGATGAGAACCTGATGCACATCAGTTTTGAATCCGGAATGTTAGAAGATCCCTGGCAGGCTCCATTTGCAGAAATGTTTGAGTTGTCCAAATCTCCTCAGGAAGCGCCTAATCTAAGTAGAGAAATCCTAATCGATTTTGAACATGGGATTCCAGTTTCAGTGGATGGGGATCGATTATCTCCGGCTGCGCTACTCGCTCAATTGAATCAAATTGGTGGTGAAAACGGCATTGGTAGGGTTGACATGGTCGAATCTCGATTTGTGGGGATGAAATCTCGTGGCGTCTATGAAACTCCGGGTGGTACTATTCTTCACATTGCCCATCGTGCAGTTGAGTCTCTTACCCTCGACAGAAATGTAATCAATTTAAAAGATTCCCTGATGCCTCGTTTTGCTCAGCTCGCCTACAACGGATATTGGTTCTGTCCAGAGATGGAACTTTTGCTCTCGCTTGGGAAACAAAGTCAGGAGAGGGTCTCAGGGACAGCTCGGTTGGAACTTTATAAGGGGAACTGCATGGTTACTGGTCGTAAGTCTCCTTTCAGTCTCTATGATGAAGACATTGCGACAATGGAGAAGGATAAGGGTTCTTATAATCCACAAGATGCTGATGGCTTCATTAGATTACACGCCCTTCCTCTTCGAATCCAACGTAGGTTGCGGAACAAGTGATAAGTTGATAACCGGTTATTTAATTTGCCATGAAGAGAAACGGTGAGGTTGATTGGGCAAGAGTAATTTGGATAGTCAGGCGCCCACAATAGAAGGGGCGCTTGGAGGATTAGTTTTATAGTTGAGTAATGAGTTTCCCAGATTGAACAGTTCTTGTTTAATTTTTCCCGTTTCCGCTGCTATGGTCGTATCCAACCGACTGAATGAATTCTGGATAAGCAGCCAGACCGAATTCTGGCATGTCCATTCCAGAAAATTCTTCTTCAGATGCTCTTAAACCAACAACCAATTTCAGAGCCAACCATACAACAAAGCTAGTTCCGAAAACAAAAACCCCAACGTACAGAATTCCAATAATTTGAGCCCCCAACGCAACATCTGGCTTGAATATTCCTAACAGCGAACATCCCCCGGATTCCATTCACCAAGGGAACTGAAAGTGCCCCAACAGTGTCATCAATTTTGAGCTTGTCGAACATTGGTACAGCGTAAACGACCAATGCTCCACCGATACCATCGATCAATATTGCAGTGCCCATCGACGGGTAATTAGGCCCAGCAATAATTGCTGCCAATCCTGAGAGTGCCCCATTCAAAACCATTGTCAGGTCTACTTTATTATAAAGCAATTGTGTTAGAATCATGGATACTACCTCTCCAGCACATGCGGCAATGTTGGTGTTAGCAAAAACAGCTGATATGGCGTCAGCACCCCTTAGAACCCTGAGCTAATAGAGAACCGCCATTGAATCCAAACCAACCTAACCAAAGGATAAAGGTACCAAGCGTAGCCAATGGAATATTTGATCCTGGGATAGCGTTTACTTTCCCGTCAGGACCATATTCGCCTTTTCTTGCACCAAGCTTGTACCTGCCAAAGCCGCCCAACCTCCAACGGAATGAACGATAATTGATCCAGCAAAGTCGCTGAAACCGTCCGTAAGACCACCTAAGGCTGTTCCACCCCAACTCCAGTGACCTTGGATCGGATATATGAATGCCGTCAGGACTAGTGTGAGGGCCAGAAACGGCCAAAAGCTAATCCGCTATGCTAGTGTTTCTGAAACAATTGAAGCCGCTGTTGCTACGTACGAGACCTACCTCCAGCATTTTGAATCCAGCTGCCATCCACATCACGAAGGTCCCACTGATTAGCAGCCAAATCGTGTCTTGGACATATTTAATCTCCGCTTGAAACTCCATAACTGCTCTCCTTTCAAAAAATAAGCGTCTTCAAATAAACGTACTAATATTGCTTAATTGTTTGAGCACAAAGTATTAGCAGCAGAGGAAATGCCCAGAAAAAATAATTAACTTAATTTATGATATGAAAGAAATAAATTAACTTAATTAACAAAGAAGATTGTGTAAAAGAAGAGCACAAGCAAAAAGCCTATGATAGACAATTAGGCACGTTAGGAGTGGTGACTGATATTGAGGATCTAATTTTCAGGCAGACCGTTCAAGCCAACTGACAAGGCCTTGTGCATTAAGCTCCCAATCAAGAGCAAGTAGTTGATGTGCTTGGCGTTCGTCCAATGGGCAGCCGCGTTTGTGCGCTTCATTCCAGAGCAGTTCCCAAAGATCGTTTTTGATTTGCTGAAGTTTTACTGATTTTTCAAGGGTTGCTGCTCTTTGGCCAATCTCTACATGAGCATCCACCATGTTTAAGAGATCTTCAGCTAAGCTATTCTTGTAGTCCAGTCTGCTAAAATGAGTCAAATAAACTGCTTGTGGCTGGAAATTCGCGATACGCCGGATTGTTTCTTTCATTTCATAGGGGTCAAACTGTACTGGAGAGGTTGCGGGTAAAATGAAAACTTGGTCGTTGTGATCAAATTCTCGATAGCTTAGTCCAAAACTATCTCCTGTAAAAATTGAGCGAGTCAAATGATCAATAATGCAGAAATGGTGGCGAGCATGACCTGGTGTGTCCCAGAACTCTAGAATACGCCCATCAAAATCTAGTTGGAATCCATCTGCTGCAATGATCACCCGATCTTCAGGAACTGGGAGTATTTGCCCGTAGGTTTTGGAAATCTCTTCGGATCCGTAAACAAATGTAGCTCCAGCAATCAGTTTGGTTGGATCTATCATGTGTCTTGATCCCCGTGGATGAACAACCAATTTCGCGTTGGGAAGTTGGCCAATCAAAGCACCCACCCCTCCAGCATGATCCAAATGAACATGTGTTACTATTATGTACTCAACATCTTCTTTGCTTAGGCTATGTTCAGAGAGTCCTTTTAATAAGTTAGGGATCGAAGGAGAAGCACCTACATCAACGAAAGCGGCTTTACCATTTTGTAGAATCAAATGACTTGAAACCATGAACGGTCGCGTCATTTGTGTGTCCAGGGCAATAATTCCCTCGTTTTGAAAATGTCGGTAGGTAATTTTCATTCGTGTTGCTGGTGAACTATAATTCAGGTACTGATTAATGGAGCAGATGGTAGCAGTATGGTTTCTTCGCGACGTGGACCAGTAGAAATAATTGAAACTGGAGCCGAAACCAAATCTTCCAAGAGTTTTATGTATGTAATAAGTTCTTCGGGTAATTCATCGACTTGTTTGATACCTCGGGAAGAACGTTTCCATCCTGGCAAAGTTTCATAAATTGGAGACACCTTATCCAGCTGCAGGGTAGGGAAATTTTTGGTAGTTGTACCGTCCGCAAGTTGGTAGGCAACTGCAATACTGATTTCTTCAAATTTATCAAGAACATCTAATTTTGTGAGTGCCAAGCTGCTGATGCCATTCAGTCGCACAGCATGGCGAACCAAAACTGCATCAAACCAACCACATCGCCTTGGCCTGCCCGTTGTGGCGCCAAACTCTCCTCCCTCGCTTCTCAGAAATTCCCCTGTATCATCATCTAATTCTGTTGGGAAAGGACCACTTCCCACACGCGTCGTGTAGGCTTTAGTAATCCCCAAAACGTGACTAACTTTCGTCGGGCCAATTCCTGCCCCAGTACAAACCCCCCCTGCAAGGGTATTTGATGAGGTAACGTAGGGGTAGGTGCCATGATCCACATCAAGAAAAGTCCCTTGAGCACCTTCAAAAATCAGACTCTTGCCTGCGTCCAATTGATCATTAATCAACTGAGCACTGTCACAAAGATAAGGCTCTAGTTCTTGAAAATGATTTTGTAGTTCATCAAATATATGTTCCAAATTTAGGCATTTTTGTTCGGCTCTAAAGTAGTGCCGAAGCTGAGAGTTTTTTTCTTCAATAATTTTTGTAAGTCGATCTTTCATTTGATCTGAATTTCGCAAATCTCCCAAACGTATACCTGATCGCGCAACTTTGTCTTCGTAAGTTGGCCCAATTCCCCGTCCTGTTGTACCAATTTTTTGCTTACCCTTGCGTGATTCTCTAAGTTGGTCAAACAACAGGTGGTAAGGCATGACCAGGTGTGCATTATTGCTAATTCGAAGGTTGTCTCGGACAGATACGTTCATTTCTTGAAGCTGTTTAATCTCCTGAAGAAGTGCCGCTGGATCTATTACAACACCATTCCCCAAAATCGAGAGTTTTTCTCTCAGAATCCCTGACGGGATCGAGTGTAGGACGAAGATTTTATCGTCGAACATAACTGTGTGTCCAGCATTATTTCCTCCTTGGTAACGGATGACCCCATCTGCATATTCCGTTAGAAGGTCGACAATCTTTCCTTTACCCTCATCTCCCCACTGGGAACCAACGATAATTACGCAATTCATTATTTCAGTATTAGGAAATATCTAAGTTGATAGTCAGGGTTTTGATAGTTCAACAGCTCTCAAAAACGCCTGATGGATTCCCTGCTGAATTCCTGAGTTTATTCTCAATTCATTGAATTTTTCAATTGCAGCAGCTGTAGTTCCACCTGGCGATGTTACTCGTTGGCGGAGCGTTCCTGGAAATTCGCCACTATGCAACCATAGTTGCGCAGAACCAAAGATCGTTTGTTGGACGAGTTGAATGGCTTCTGATTCTGAAAATCCTAATTTTATACCTTCTGTAACCATTTGCTCTCCAAGATAAAACAGGTATGCGGGTCCACTACCTGAAATTGCGGTAGCAGCATCAATCATAGTCTCACTCTGCACTTCTAAACACTTGCCACAAGAATCTAGTAACTTCTTGACAAGCGCTTTCTCAGTCAAAATGACTTCTTTAGCAGCATGAAAGACTGACATCCCCTGAGCTAGCTGTGCGGGAGTGTTGGGCATGATTCTGACCACCTTGGTGTGACCGCTTAGTCGTTGAAGCGAATCTATGGAGATCCCTGCGAGAATTGAAAGAAGGAGTTGATGAGGGTGAAGATGGTTACGAAGATTGGTGAGAACATCCCCTGAGATTTGTGGCTTGATAGCCAAAAGGATTAAATCAAAGTTTTCAGATAAAACATCAAACTGATTGGATGTAGCGCAGGAGAGTTGATTTCCAAGATTTTCACGTTTTTCTTCATTAGGTTCGATCAATAGTAGATTTTTAGGGAACACCAGTTCTGCCTGAATGACCGCAGTTGCGATCGCACCTCCCATGTTACCAGCTCCAATAACCGCTAATTTCATATTAGTCTCTCACTGCAAATGTGCTCAGCAAAACTTCAAAACTATGTGTGGACTCACATAACAGTCCAGTGAAAAAGCTTGGTATTTTTCGTCTGTGGTAATCGAATAGGAAAAATTGCTTAGTAGCTTGAATTCGGAAGATATGGGTGGGGAATGAACTGATAACTTAGATTAAGCAAACTCAATCCAGCTGACGGCAAGTAATTGATCATTTTCAAGATGACTAGTTGATTTACAGTTTTTTCTGTGAATTTTGATCGTTTGATTCTTCGAAATATACCCAATAATTTCATCCCCTGGAACTGGCTTACAGCAACCTGCTAGATTAGTAACTGCTTCCTCTAGCCCTTCTACACCAACATGAAATTTTCCAGAAACAAAATTTTGATGGCTGCCTGAAAGAGTAGTTTCGTTCTTATGCTGAGTTAATGGTAAGGCGGCAGTTTCATTAGGTACATCTACAAACCATTGCAGTATTTCTTGTGAGCGCAGAGATCCCTGCCCGATACAATTGAGAACATGCTCAAAGGATTGAGATTTACGCTGCTGACATTCATTTTCTAATCGGTTTTCCCGAACCATCCGATTTAAATTTAACCCTGCTTGCCGAAAATCTCTTTCTAAAACAATCCACGCATCACGACGGAATTCCTCTCGTTTCTGAAAGTTAACAAATTGCTTGATTTTGTTGCGAGCTTTGTGAGTTTTTACAAAATTCAACCATTCATTGGTTGGATTTTGGCGAGTAGAAGTCAGAATCTCAACACAGTCGCCATTTTCCAGTCGGGTATCAATTTTACTGATGTTGTTGTTAATTTTTACTCCCGCAATCTGGTTCCCAATATCTGTATGAATATGGTAAGCAAAATCAACAGGTGAAGCACCTTTGGGAAGTTCAAGAATATCTCCTTGAGGAGTCATCGGATAAACGTATTGAAGAGTCTGATCAAGCTTCTTAAATGACTTATTTAGATCAGCTTTAACCGCAGGATGCCGGTGGGTTTCTTTATACAGCCAGTGTGCAGCAATACCAAATTCTGCAACAGCATGCATTTCATGCGTGCGGATTTGGATTTCCACATCATCTCCTCCAGATGTGGTTACGGTGGTGTGAAGAGATTGGTAGCCATTGGGCTTCGGTTGTGTGATGTAGTCTTTGAAACGATCTTCGTTATGAGACCATCGCTCGTGGATATAGCTCAGTGCAGCATAGCAATCAGCAACATCGTCTAACAAGATTCGAAGGGCGATCAAATCTTGGATTCGCTCAAATTGCTGATCAACTTTTTGAAGTTTTTCATGGATCGAATAGAATCGCTTATAACGCCCATAAACCTGATGGATGAGGCCTGCTTTGCGTAGGGTCTGGCGAATTTTGCGAGACATGGATTCTACCAGTGCGGATCTTTCATTTCTTTTTTTCGCAACCAGCTTTTTTAGTTGATAGTAATGATCAGGCTCCAATATCTGAAAAGCGTGGTCCTCTAATTCTGCTTTAATCCAGAAAATTCCAAGTCGATTAGCTAAGGGGGCATAAACGTGAAGAGATTGTTTTGCAGCCATATCAAGATGATATTCTGGCAAGTCCTCAAATTGCTGGATTCGGTGCAGACGAATAAGTAACAAAGCCATCATCAACGAGAAATTACCGCACATTGCGTAAATGAGATCTCTGGCTCGAATCAGATGTTTTTCTGTCTCCATCTTGAAAGATAAACCATCAATCTGACGGAGTCTTAAAAATATTTCGTAAGCATTCGGATGACAGAGTTGCTGAGTCATTCGGTTAGGCAAATCTGTGTAGGAGGGATAAAGGTAGAGCAGCAACCCAGCTTGAAGTTCATCACTTGTTTGACAAACTTGTGAGAGGCGTTTCAACAGATTGTTCAAATGCTTTAACCGATCTGATCCCAATTGTTCTGAGGTCAAGAGGAACCCGAGTTCCGACAAGGCAACAGGCTCTGCAGAGGGCCTAGTCTCCCAGAAAGTACTTGGGTTAAGAACCTCAGAATATTTGGTTTGGACTAAGTTCGGTTCAATCATTCTTCCGAAGATGGAAACAAATCCTTAAAAAAAGCAAAAAGTTTGATGTCAACGTGTGAGGTCTTCATTTCCTCCTTCTTCATTAGTTTGGAAATTTCAGAAGGATCCACTACATAGACATCTAAAAATTCGCCAGGCTCTGAATGTGGTTGGGGAGATTTGTTGATGGGTAAGTTTTCATCAACATCAATGAAAGCTAAACGACAAGCCTCGCCGAGCATACCAGGAGACGAGAACATAGGTTCTGTTACTCTTCTAACAACGCCCTGATAACCTGTCTCTTCACTCAATTCCCGAAGGGCAGCTTCTGCAGGAGTCTCGCCAGAATCGACCAGACCTGCTGGAAACTCTAGAACATACCCTCCGGTTGGGGGGCGAAATTGACGAACTAGGATATATTTCCCACTTGGCCGAAGCTGGGCAACGATAATTGCAGCCTCGTTACGAAATCTTCGATGAACTGCCTCCCACCTGCGACGCTGACCAGCTTCATCTTGGTAGTCGATCTCTGTGAATTCCAACCAATTAGTAAGGTGCTTCGGCATTTCTTGGAGAATTCTACTGCGGTGGAGTGGCGGCATTACCTTCCTGGCTATAGACATCCATTGTAAAAATTTTGGAAAACAATAATGTTTCTATCATCTAAGTCAAAGGGACTCCAGATTTTTCGGTAATATTTGGAAATTTTTTAAAAAAATACAGTTTAAAAAAAATTACCAGGAGTGCTTAATTCTTGATTATTCTTATCAATTTATAGTTTCAATAAAGCAATCATCCAATCATCACTCAAAGAAAACCTGATCATCAAAGCAGTTTCAGGTGTCTCATTTGCAGTGTGGTTTTGAATAAGTTTTTAACAGGAGTGTAAATTCTTCAAGGATGAAGTATGGGATATGATGAATTTGAAATGAAATCTAACGAGAAATTCATTGTGCAGGGAGGAAACTCCATTCACGGTGAGATCACGCCTTCTGGAAATAAGAACGAGGCCCTCCCTGTATTGGCAGCAGTTTTACTGACAGAGGATCCTGTTATTCTGCATAATGTCCCAGACATTGCCGATATTCGATCAATGATGGACCTGCTCGAGAGCTTGGGGGTCATTATTGAAGAAATTGGTCCTCATTCCCTACGTTTCGAGTCTTGTCAACTAACTCATTGTGATCCCGATAAAGTAGCAGCCCGTGAAATTCGAGGATCATTTCTGTTAGCTGGTCCAATGCTCGCCCGCTATGGCTGTATCCGCCTCCCTGCACCTGGTGGCGACCGGATTGGAATGCGTCCAGTTCAAACTCACCTTCTCGCTCTACGACAATTGGGAGCAAATATTGAGTTGGATTCAGAGGGTCAGTATGTGATGAAAACAGATAGACTCTGTGGAACTGCAATTTACCTTGATGAAGCTAGCGTCATGGCCACAGAGAATGCGATCATGGCTGCTACCATGGCCTGGGGTAGAACAACAATCTATAATGCTGCATGCGAGCCACATGTTCAGGGTTTGTGCAGATGCCTTTTGAAGATGGGAGCACACATTACTGGAATTGGTAGTAATTTATTAACTATTGACGGAAGTGTTCGCTTGCATGGTGCCGAATATACTATCCAGCCTGACCACACAGAGGTTGGTTCATTCATCGGTTTGGCTGCTGTCACAGGAAGTGATCTCAAGATCAGGAACGCGGGCGTTGATCAGCTGAAAATGGTCAGGATGATGTTTGAAAGACTGGGGGTGGCTACAAATACAGAAGGCGATGACTTAATGATTCCAGCAGGGCAGTCTTTGCAAATCAATCAGGGTTCACTTGGCATTCCGAAGATTGATGACGCCCCTTGGCCTGGATTCCCCGCAGACCTGACAAGCATAATGACTGTCGTTGCAACGCAATGTAAAGGAACGGTTCTAATTTTTGAAAAAATGTTTGAAAGCAGACTCTTCTGGGTAGATAAGCTGATCTCTATGGGAGCTCAAATCCTCCTCTGTGATCCTCATCGGGCTGTCGTCTCAGGGCCATCCAAATTACAGGGCATGCCTGTCTCATCCCCAGATATTCGGGCTGGGATGGCACTTTTAATTGCTGCACTTTGTGCAAAAGGTGAAAGTATCATCCAAAATGTTCATCAGATTGATCGGGGCTACGAGAAAATTGACGAACGCTTGCGTAGACTCGGGGCGAATATTCAGAGAGTGGATAATTAAGAATAAATATATTTTCATCTGTTAGAGAAAAGATGAAGTTGATTTTCTGAGCGAATGTTCATGCCAAGATGCTCGTAGGCTTGTCGGGTTGCCATCCTGCCACGCGGTGTTCTTTGGAGGAATCCCTGCATCAGTAGGAAGGGTTCGTAAACTTCTTCAAGAGTGTCCTGTTCTTCAGAGACCGCAGCAGAAAGAGTGTTCAAACCTACAGGACCGCCGTCATATTTTTCGATGATAGTACGCAGTATTTGACAGTCCATTTGATCCAAGCCTAGTGCATCAATCCCCATCCTCGCCAGGCTTTTCTGGACCAGCTTCAGTGTGATAACCCCTCCAGTTTCTAAGTCTGCAAAATCCCGACAACGTCGTAGCATTCGGTTTGCTATCCTTGGAGTGCCTCGAGATCTTGTGGCTAGCTCCATCGCAGCTTCTTCAACAATCTCAATTTCTAGCAACGCTGCAGCTCTAATGATGATTAGCTTCAGTTCTTCGGGATTGTAGTACTCAAGCCGACATTGAATGCCAAATCGATCTCTCAGGGGCGCACTTAATAATCCAGCACGTGTAGTTGCTCCAACGAGGGTGAATCTTGGTAGGTCTAATTTTACAGTTCTAGCTGCAGGGCCCTCCCCAATAAGAATGTCCAAAGTAAAATCTTCCATTGCGGAATAAAGCACTTCCTCGACAACCCGATTCATTCGATGAATTTCATCCAGAAATAGAACAGATCCTGGTTCCAAGTTGGTTAAAATTGCTGCCAGATCACCTTGTCTTTCTACTACTGGACCTGAGGAGGACCTTAACGGAACATTTAACTCATTTGCAAAAATATTAGCCAAAGTAGTTTTACCTAATCCAGGAGGACCGCTCAGAAGCACGTGATCCAATGCCTGGCCTCGCTTGCGAGCAGCATGAATGAAAACCCGCAGATTCTCTTTTATTGTCGATTGACCAATATATTCACCGAGGCAGGTTGGCCGCAGAGATAAGTCCTGTGACTCCCCATCCTGAATTTCAGGAGCAACAAGCCGGTCGGGATTTTCGCTGTTCAAATCTGAGAACCGTTAGTTATGGGCTGGGTTATGTGATTCCTGATTACTGACCTCCGGAGAATTTTTCCCGATCAGAATTGGAGAGATGGCGTAACCAAGCATGTAGATGAAGGCAACGTAACCAAAGAAATCTGTGAACGCAAATACAACTAGAATCAGTCCTGTTGCTCTACCCATCCAGGGATTTTTGTTGAAGTAACGACCAGCATGAATATATCGGATCTTGTAGAAATTCATCAGTAGTGAGCAAAGAATCATCATTCCGGAGCAAAGATATACCCAAATCAACAAACTAGATGATTCGCTAAATCTGGCTTGTTCAAGCATAATGAGTGGAGCTGTTACGAGCAGTGCTGCCCCGGGAGAAGGGATTCCTTTAAAAAAACCAGGAGTTGGTGTCGTATCCAAAGTAAAGGCGACTAACCTTGCGATCCCAGCAACAGCATAAATAATTGCAATCAGGCTATAAGGAAGTACCTGCATGCCAGGGTGATCAATCCGATCCATAAGAATATAGAATATGATTGCAGGGGCTAAGCAAAAGCTGACACCATCAGAGATATCATCCAGGATACCACCAGTGGTGATGTTCCTTTTCTTTTGTGGATCTGGAGGTTGAATCAGTCCAAGTTTTCGGGCTAGGGCTCCGTCCAACTTATCAAAGAAAGCTGCTCCCACCAGAATGAGATAAGCCTGATGCATTTCCTGTTGCTGGGCAAACCAGATGGCCAGTAGTCCCATCAGGGCATTCATTACGGTTAAAGAGTTTGGTAGTGTAGCGAGAATTTGCCGACGCAGCTTCACATCTCCAAGACAAAGGTCATCTAAGCAAAAGGTGCCGTATTTGCGGCAATAGCTTGCAATCGAACCAAAATTGATGATCAGAAAGAACACTTCCAGAACCATCATCGTCTGAAGCGATAGTCCTCCAATTTGGTTCAACCAATTAGGTAATACTTCGGCTGCTTCGGGAATGTAGAAAGCATATCCATACAGAAAAGCTCCAACTGGAGTTGCTACCATAGTGCGAAGACGACTCAATTCTCGCATTCCAGGTGCTTCCCCATGTGTCTGGGCGAATCCCAACATAAAATGGGCAAAGTGATCTCGCATCAGGACAATAATAGCGAGTAATAGTACAAACATTGAGTGAAACAGTTCCAAGTGTTGATTTGAACTGGATTCTGGCAGATGGTGGAACCGCCACATCATTCCAAAAGCAACAAGTGGGAAGATCAGTGAATAGACTAACTTGTCCATCAATCGCTCTGCTAATTCTGCGAGCTTGTGATGGGGCTGAAATCGCGCTGCAAACCAGCCATCCACTAAATCAAATATCATAGCAATGACTAGACAAGCCATCCCCAAAAAATAAAGAGATGGATTACGCAAGATCATGGTAAGAATCGCACAGATCAAGCCCGCAAGTGCTAAGGGAGCTCGCCCATAGACCAGCAAAGTCGTAATACGACTTGGAATTGGGCTGGAAGTTGAGGAGTTCATTGGTTCACCTAAAAAAGTTATGATTTTTGGTGTGATTTGAGGAAATTTTCAATCCAGAGAGGTAAAGGTCCGAGTTCAGTATTTTTTGTGAGTGAATCTATACCTGCTTGGCGAACGCTTTCGGGCATCTTCCCTTTGCGTATTTCCATCAACGCATGAGAGTATTCAGGCTTAAATTCAGGATGACCTTGACACCCAATGATGTGTTCACCAAGTTGAAACATTGCGTTTGGACAAAATTCGCTTTCAAGGATCCTTCGAGCCTGTGCAGGTAATCTGGTGACCTGATCTTGATGACTCACCAAAACTTTTGCCTCCTTCACTTGAGGAACCATCCAATCTTGGTTGGCTACCACACGATGGTTTGCTATCCCGACGCCCCAACCTTTTGGGCTTTTCATTGTTTCGCCGCCGAGTGCTTGCGCTAGCAGCTGATGGCCGAAACAAATACCTACTGTGGGAATCAGCTGTTGATGCAAACTACGCACGAAGGATTCAAGGTCTCGAATCCATTGTAAATCCTCATATACGCTTGATGCACTTCCAGTCAAAATATATGCCTCACAAAGATCAGTCTGATCAGGTAATTCACTGTCACAGGCTGCAAAGTTTAGGAGGCCATGCTGAGGATTTTGATTATGAATCATGGTTGCAAACATTTGAGGATAATCACCGAACTTGGGTTGCAGTTCAGTATTCACGTGATCGCACTGCAGAATTCCAATTCTCATAGATTGTTTACCAGTTGGTTACAGATGAAAGATCTACCACTTCGAAAGCTCGAGTTCCTGCATGCTAATGGATTTCCAGCAAGTTCTTATCGGCAATTATTTCAAAATTTTGAGGATTTTGACGTCCATTTTGTTGAATCTTTAGGGCAATTTGAGGAAGGCTTGCCCCAAGATTGGGAATCAATTGCTGACCAAGTCCTTA
>MDTD01167339.1_pt1 | contig 22217 bp, 22 predicted proteins | sample 811221 | NCBI WGS metagenome assembly MDTD01 (sample SAMN05326646, study PRJNA326480) | marine metagenome | isolation source: seawater | place: Pacific Ocean: South West | collected 2011 | reverse complement strand
TTCTATATCAAAATAGCTAAATAATATGAATAAAGGCATTAAATTGCGATCTTTTAAATTCATATAACAGCTTGCAATCACATTAAACTTTATTATAAAAATCTTTATAAACATTATTTAACAATCAAATGAAAAAAAGAGCAAAAATACTGTTCGTTTATCCTAACGAGAGAGAGATGAGCACGATACCTCCAGCCATTACTCTATTATCTCAACTATTGTTAAATAAGGGCCACAAAACAGATGTGTTTGACACAACTTTTTATAAATTTGATGATGAGATCTCAATCGGAAATGTAGATGAAAGTGCGGAAAAATCACTTCAAAATCGTCCCGTATTAAATGTAGATGATGACAATTTACATTTTGAAAAACAATCTGGAGATCCTGCTATTGATTTAAGAAAAAAAATTAAAGATTTTAAACCAGACTTACTAGCGGTGTCTTGTTCAGAAACAACCTTTATGAGAGGACTTAGATTAATTAGTGAAACTAGAGATTTAGGTGTAAAAAATATTTTTGGAGGTGTTTTTCCGACTTTTGCCCCTCATTTAGTTATGAAAAATAAAGATATTGATATGCTATGTGTAGGAGAAGGAGAAAACGCATTGGTAGATTTAGTAGAACTTATTTGTGAGTCGAAAGATTATTCTAACGTGACAAACCTATGGGTTCGTCAAAATGATGGTACGATAAAAAAAAACTCAATCACAAAGCCAGTGGATATAAACAAATTACCTTCAGTAACAGATATTGGAATTTTCGGAGAAAAACGTTTTTACCGGCCAATGGGTGGTAAAATTTTAAAAATGCTTCCCGTAGAAACACATAGAGGGTGTCCATACACGTGTTCATTTTGCAATTCACCATCTCAAAACGTTCTTTATCAAAACTCAGGGAAATTTTTCAGAAAAAAAAGCATGAAGTTAATTAAAGAGGAGATTGAAAGCCATATCAAAAAGTGGAACGTAGAATATATTTATTTTTGGGCAGATACTTTCTTAGCTTGGTCGAACAAAGAATTTGAAGAATTCTGTGAAATGTATAAAGATATTAAACTCCCGTTTTGGTGCCAGACAAGAATTGAAACTATAACTCTTGAAAAGTTTAAAAAATTGAAAGACATAGGTTTAAACAGAATAACTTTTGGTATGGAACATGGAAATGAAAAATTTAGAAGAGAAGTAGTTAAAAGAAACTATTCGAATAAATTAGCGATCGAATTGATGAAAATACCAAGTGATTTAGATATCCCCTTCTCGGTGAATAATATCATAGGGTTTCCAGGAGAAACTAGAGAATTAGCTTTTGATACCATAGAACTAAACAGACATTTTGCTTCAGATGATACAAGCTGCTCGATTTTAGTTCCGTTCCATGGCACTGAGATAAGACGTGTAGCTGAAGAAAAAGGCTATATTAGCAAAGACTCAATTTTTACAATTTCTAACACAAGTGAAGAGTCCGTCCTTGATATGCCTCAATGGCCAAAAGAAGACATTGTAAAATTACGAAATACTTTTGCAATGTATGTAAAATTTCCAAAATCAAGATGGCCAGAAATTAAAAAAGCCGAGGATGATCCAGATACTTTTAAAAAGTTAAGCGATGAATTCATCGATACATATTGGTCGAACAGAGATATGGATGTAAAAGAAGCCGCCAAAGGATTGATCTAGTTTTTTAAAATAGTGGAATTTTGTTATATCAATTTTAGTAAAATTTTTTAAATTTTTTAAAATTCAAGTAATCTTCGTAATCATCAAATTCATACCAAAAGTCACTTGTAGATTTAAATTTAATCGTAAATTTTCTTTTAATAAGTTCATCTAAAAAAAATGTGATATGCATTTTGTTTCGATTTTTAATTAATTTATAGTTTTTAATAATCTTTCTCCTCAACTTTTTTGGAAAGAAGATAATCCCCATATACTGATACTTTACTTTTTTTAAATTAGTTATTTTACTACCTATGCTTAATATTCTATTCTTTTTTATTTCAACATTTTCGGCATCAATTAAAGGATTTTTCATTCTTATTTTCCAAATTTTCCTCCAATTTTTTTTTAAAAGAACCGTAACGCATTTGTTTTTCATCATTTTTTTTAGAGAGAGATAAGAAAAAACAATATCAGAGTAGCAAAAAATTAAATCTTCGTCATATTTTTTCAAAGCTAAATAAAGTGAGTGTAACATTTCAGTTTTATGAAAACTATTATTTTTTAGAAAATGAATGTTCTTAAAATTTTTAAGCTCTTTCTCAATAGTTTTGGACTGAAATCCAGTTACCACAGAAATTTTTGGTTTTTTTTGTAATTTTTTGATTTCTTCAATGGTTCTAATAATCAAACTTTTATTTCTTATTTTCAGAAGACATTTTAATTTTTTTATTTTTTTATATATTCTTCTACTTTTTCCAGCTGCTAAAATAACAAATCTCATCAGATTTTTAAGTGGTTAAAAATTATCTTATTAATAATTTTTTGCGACTTATTTTTTCTTTCCGGATGAAACATGCAACACATAATTTTTTTATTTATGTTATGAGCTAATTCAATAGTTCCATCTGGATGTGTTGAAATACAATTAAATTCTATTGGTAGACTCTTAATTCCAAAGTTGTGGAATGAATTGACTTTTACAATTATATTATTTTTGAAAATTTTTTTGATAACTAAATTATGAGTTTTTCTAACGTGATTTTTGACCTTATAATTTTTTTCTTTGAATAAATAGGCTATTAATTGAAACCCGTAACATACAGCCAAAATTGGAATTTTATTTTTCAAACTTAGTTTTATTAATTGTTTATCATTATCTCTCCTAACTTTATTCTCTTCAGAGTTCTTGTGAATGACAAGATCATTACCACCTGATAATATTACAGCGTGCGCTTTAAAAGATTTAATATCTTTTTTTTTTAAAATGTCTTTTGTTATCGGTATAAGATTAACCTTTTTCTTTGCAAAAAACTTATACCAATTGTTTTCTATAATGTATTCTAAGTTATTAAATTTATCTTTTTTAATTTTTGGTGAAAATAAAATATTCTTCATTGTATAATTTTATAATTTTTTTGATTTGGATTAATTTGAATATATTTTTTATTTTTAATTAATTCAAAATTTTTTGCACCAATACCTATGATTGCTGGAATACCTAATTCAAGACATCTTATAGACATATGTGAATTAGCGCCACCATATTCAGTGATGAGACCTTTAATGTTATAAGAAAAAATAAAATCAAATCCTGGATCTGCATTTTTAAGAATTACAATTTTATTATTTAATCTTTTGTAATTTTTAACATTTGAAAAATCAATCAGCTCTCCATTAATGCTTTTTGTGGTAACAAAATTTGCGTAATTTGTTTTTTGTTCATGAAAATAAACATCATTAGAATTATTAATAATCTCTGGAAACTCAATTAAACTAGTAACTTTTTCATCTTGTTTACTCTTTCTTATTTCATATTTAAGAGAATTTTTTATTTGTTCAACATCCAAATTATTATATAAGTCTAAAATTTTTTTGATGGACAAATACTCTAAATCATTCCTTTTTATATTTATTTTCTTACCCAGACTAATAAGAATTTCGAAAACATTATCAATTGCTTTTGAAAAAATCATTTTTGAATATTCCCTGAGCTCTATAGAACTTTTTGTAAACTGAAAAAATTGATTTGATTTAAATTTAAGACTATTTTTTTTAAAAATATAATTTATTTTTTTAATTTTTTTATTGTCTAACTTGAATTTATTCAGTGTAATATTTTCTTTATTTTTTTGTGAAAAATAATTTTTATAATTTTCCTTATAATTTTTAGAAGATATATTGTACATAGAAGGTCTTAAGTGACCAAATTTATCTAAAAATATTTTTTTTTGGTTATTTTTTTTTAAAAATTTGCTTTCATTGTAAATTTGTTTTGAAACTGTATTAATAGACTCGAAAAAATTTTTATAGTCTTTCTCATCTAAAATTTTCAATTCTAGTAAAGTTCTAATCAATTTTGTCGATATAAATGCGCATCTAGCAATGCCGGCAAATGGTAATGTTCCGTATTTTTTACAATATTTAATCAAAAAATAGATTTTTTGAACATCGCTAATATTATCATCTTTGATGCTCTTGATTTTACTTTCTAAAATATTTATTTGCTTTAATTCTTTTTCAAGCACTGAAAATTCGCTTGAAATTAAATTATTTGTTAAATTTTTTAATTTTTTTAAATAAATTGCAGTTTCTTTTTTACTCAGAAATTTTAATAGCTTTTTTTTACTATTAAAATCAAAACACGTTTCAATAATTTCAAATTCTATTTTGTCATGTAATTGAGGTTTGTTTTTAAGTTTATTTAAATAGAAGTTTAAAGCTTTTTTTTGTATCGAAATAGGCAAATCTTTTGGCATAAAAGAATTGAAATCTACTCTTAAGTCTATATAAGGAGACCCTGCAAAATTTATCATTAAAGGGTTTGGTCTCACATCTTTATATCCATAATTAAATCTCTGCTGTGCCCAAATTTCATCTGTGATTAATTCTGAGTATAAACTTAAAGCTAATTTTGAAGGTTTAACGCCAATCATTTCTGCTGGGTTCCAATCTGACATATTACTAAAACAATTTGTTTTACCAGATAAATTATGTATTGGCCTCTTAAGCTTTTCAACTTTTTTTTCAATATTTTTTAGAACTTTATCTAAATTAGAGCTCCTAATTTTTTTAACACTTTTTAGCGGCCTACATTGCAGCAAATAAAAATTTCCTTTTTTAATTGAAAATTCTATATCTAATCTGTCATTATTCATTAATTTTTCGATCTTTTTTATTTTCAAAAGATATTTTGACCAAAAATTTGTCTTTGCTAATTTATTTTTATAAATAATCATTGTTCTCATAGTGGGATTATTTTTGCCAGAAGTTATCAAGTTCGTTTTTTTTGACCTATCAAAGTTAACAATATAATAGGGGGCGTTATTACTGTAACTCCTAGTAAAAATTACACCAGCAATGTCAGGGTTCAACAAAAATTCTTGAACTAATACTTGATCTTTTTTCCCACTAAAATCTTTTAAAATTTCGTAAATTTTCACTTTAATATTTTTTTTGTCTCCAGGGTGTAAATTAGAAAAAGATTTATATTTACCTGCATTGCTGCCAGATAAAAGATCTTCTTTTTTAGATGATGATCTTAGGATAATTTTTTTTTTAAAAAATTCCTTTTTTATTTTTGATAGGTATTTTTCAGGATTTTTTAAAAATCTTTCTTTACTAAAATAAATAAAATGAGGTATTTTGATTTTTATTTTTTGTTGAGATTTTGATATTTTTTCTAATGCCTCTGCTTTAGTTAGGTTTTTAATTTTTATCATAATAAGGCTTGAAGGCGTTTAATTTATTTTTTAATTCTTTCGATAGCTGATCAATAGTCTTATCAAAATTATTTTTTATGATGATGTTCGGGTTATTAGGAAATTCTGGTTTTATATCAAGGCCAACCATATTTTTTTTTCTTCTAAAATAAAGTTTTTTTCTTCTTGATTTGATAATTTTTTTTAAGTCTGATTTAATATAAATTTCAATATAATTTCTTATATTTTTTCTATTCCAATCTCTAATTTTAGAAAAAAGGCTAACTGATGCAAATATAACGTTTAATTTCTGCAAGACTAAAAATTTTGACAGTTCACAATATTTTGATGCAATTTCCTCTCTTTCATTTTTGGAATAACCTTTAAATTTAAAAATCCTTCTTAGGTCATCCCCATTAATTATTATACAAGGGCCAAAATTACTTCTAATATATTTTTCTATTTTTTTTGCTATAGTACTTTTTCCCGATCCTGGAAGACCTGTTATCCAAAACAAATAGCCTTGGTTTTTTTTCTTATTCTGATTTTTTTTCACCTAATATTAAAATTATATTAACTAAACAACATTTTTAAACTAATGTTCAATATTTGAACAATATTAGCTTTTATGATAATTTAAGTCAAATTAAATTATTAAAAATGATTAAAAAAAACAAAATAGGTATTCTTCTCAATTCTGATAGAGAATGGGATTATTATAGGTATTTAATAGAAAAATTTCCCAAAAATTACTTTACCTTCATCATTAATAATCTTTGTGAAGATATAAATATAGGTATTATAAAAAAACAACTAATAATTACAAAAAGTAAATTTTTCTTAGTATCACAAGTACTTAAGTCCCAAAAAAAATTTAATTACCTTATTAGCACTGGCCTTGGTCCAGTAAACCAAATTAATTTATTTTCAATATTAGTTTTTTTATACGCTCACTCAATTGGTCTTGTAATAAAATTTTCTGGATTAGGTGTCGTATTAAAAAAGATTTTTAAAAGGACTTTTACTGCTGGAGCTAATACAAAAAAAATCACTGAACCTAAGCAAATTGAAACTCAAATTTCTAAATTAAAAATTAAATACCCAAGTGGAATGGATATAAATACTTTTGATGAAACGTATGATAGATGGAAGAATTGTTTTAATTATTATTTTTGTCATTCAAAAATTGATAGGAAAGTTTACTGCAAAATTGTAAATAAAAAATTTACAAAAATTATAGGTTACCCGCGATATGAAGAAAAAATTAGCAAAATTAAATCTATAAAAAAATTAAAAAAAGAGTTTAAAATAAATAATTCAAAAAAAAACCTCGTTTGGATGCCATCAGCACTATTTGGGTCAAAAAAAGAAATACGAGCAGATAATATAAAAATTTGGTTTAATGCAGTCATAAATTTTTGTTATAGGAATAATTTTAATTTAATCATAAGGCCACATCCAAAATTATTAAAAGATGAGATAAGATTTTTAATTAATCTTAAAAAAAGATTTAAATTCTACATTGACTTTAAAAGCACAAGAAATTTATTAGAACTTTATGCTGCGGCTAATCTAGTTTTTGTAGACTATGGTGGACCGGTATTTAGCTCTATATATTTGAACAAAAAAACCTTACTTTTAAATCTACCAAAAAATCATGAATATCTAGTTTTTAATGAATTTGAAAAAAAGAAAAAGCTAGAAATTGTATATCGAGATAAATTTTATAACATCGATACTAATAAAAAAAATTTTATCTTACTAGACCACAAAAAATTTTATAAAAATAAAAAAATGAGAAATAAAATATTTGGAAATAAAATAAATTTTGCTTTTGAAATAAAAAATTTCTTCAACCAAATGAAAAGTAATGAAAAATAATGAAAAATAAATTTTTAAAAATTTTTTTCTGCAAAAAAATATTTTATCCACCTAAAAAAGCAGAAATTTTAATTCTGGATGAAATTTATCAATTTGAGCTTTGCTCTATGTTTAAAAGAAAAAAAGTAGGACTGCTAAAAATAAGATACGAAGAACTCAATATTTTTATAATTATAAAAATGCTCCTTAGTTTTAAAAAGATTAATTTTTTTAACTATATGACTACTTACATCAATTATGTGTATCCTAAGGTGGTAATAACCGGTAATGATTATTTCATTGGATTTTATAAATTAAAAAATTTTTGTCCCAAAATTTATTTTATCGCAATTCAAAATGGAGTTAGATCTAAATTATTTTTTGAAGATTTTAAAAAAGAAAAAAATATAAATATCGATTATGCTTTTACATTTAATAAAACTGCATCAAGATATTACAGAAAATATGTAAAATGCAAAACTTTAGAAACTGGCTCATTTAGAAATAATTATTTCGTCAAAAAAAAGAGAAAAAAGAGAAAATCAATTTTATTTGTTTCAACAGGTTTTCCAAGAGATGGCGGTAATATGTACCACGGAGATTACATCGTTTGTCAAAAAGAAGATTTTTATGGCAGTGATGCAAAAGCTTTAGCATTGTTATCAAAATTCTGTGAAGAAAAAAATATGATAATAGAATTCGTTCCAAAATATCTTGGAGATGAAGGGAAGAAGGAATATATGTATTATAAAAAATTTTTTAAATACAATAAGATAATCTTCCATAATAAACCGAAAATTTCGTATATAACTTATAAAATTGCCGACACCTGCCAGCTAGTGTTTGCTACAAGTTCTACATTTGGATTTGAGAGTTTAGCGAGAGGGAATATCACAGCAATATTTAACAATAAATCCAAAATAACAAAAAATTTTTACAATATATTTTGGTGTTATAAAAATTTTAATAAAAAAAATGGTTTTTTTTGGTCTAATGATCTAAATTATAAAGAACTTAGTCGAATACTTGAGGATTTACTCAAGAGAAAAAATCAAAAAAAGTATTTAAATTCACTTAAAAAGTATAAGGCTATTTTTCTGACGTATGACAAAGGAAACAAACAAATATTTTATAAAATTAATAAATTGGTTCAAAATAAAAGATCGAGCCAATGATTAAATTTAAGAGAAATTAAGTAATTACATCGATTATTTAACACAAAATTTTAAAAAAACTACTTTACTGTCCATTATTTGAACGCTATAGTTCAATAATTGAACATATGATAGATCACGACCATTTTGAAATATTAAGGAAACTTAAAAAAAAACCAAATTCATCTCAAAGAGAATTGGCCGGTGCATTAGGTTTTAGTTTAGGTAAACTAAACTACTGTTTACGAGAACTTAGAAAAAAAGGTTTAATAAAGCTTAAAAAATTTAACAAGAAAAAAGATAAAATTAAATATTTACAAAAGTACGTAATAACCCCTGAGGGTATAGCGGAGAGAACAAAAATAACTGTAAATTTCATGAAAAGAAAAATGAAGGAGTATGACGAATTAAAAAAAGAACTAGAAGAAGATAAAAATGTGGCTGGTAATTAAAGTAGAGAAAAAAAAAATTGAATTATTAAAGCAAGATTTTAAAAAAAGTCTTGGCAATGATTTAAAACTTTATATCCCAAAAGTGCTTATTCATAAAACAAAAAAAAATAAAATTAAAGACTATGAATTTAATTTACTTGGAGATTATCTTTTTTGTTATCATAAAAAATTTAGCGATAAAAATATAATAAAAGCTTTAAAATTTTCTAGAGGTTTAAAATATTTTTTAGGTGGATTTTTAAACTCCCAGCTAGAAATTAGTAATTTTATTAATAGATGTAAAGAATATGAAAATAAAGATGGATTTTTAAATTATGATTTTTTTGAATTGAATATTAATTCAAAATATAAATTTTTATCAGGTCCTTTTTCTGACGTGATTTTTAAAATTTTAAAAATACAAAAAAATAATTTAGAAATTTTAATTAATAATTTTAAAACGACAATTAAAAAGAAAGATTTTTGTTTTAAAACTGTTTATTAGATTTAAAAAATGCTATCAGTTGTAAAAAATAAACTTTTTGCAAAGTGCGGAGCTATGTCTAATGAAAAAATATAAAAAAAGAAAAATCCCCTATTTAATAGCCGAGATAGGAATTAACCATAATGGCTCTATAAAACTAGCAAAACAATTAATTGATCTTGCAAAGTCTTGTGATTTTGATGCTGTTAAATTTCAAAAAAGAGATCTGGATATTTGTATTCCTGATTATCAAAAAAATATAATGAGGGATACTCCTTGGGGTCGTATTAGTTATCTTGATTACAAAAAAAAAATAGAGTTTGGAAAAAAAGAATTTAATGAGATAGATAACTATTGTAAAAAAATTAAAATTGATTGGTTTTGTTCAGCTTGGGATTTAAATAGTTTAAAGTTTCTTAAGACTTATAAAATGAAGTATAACAAAATTGCATCAGCCTTAATCACAAATACTGAATTTTTAACTGCAGTTGCTAAACAAAGAAAAATAACTTTTATTTCTACAGGAATGTCTACAATGAAAGATATAAATAGAGCTATTAATATATTTAAAAAAAACAAATGTGATTTTATACTCATGCACTGTGTTTCCAGTTACCCAGTTGCTGATAAAGATTTAAACTTAAATACAATTTTGAACTTAAAGAAAAAATTTAAATGTAAGATTGGATATAGTGGGCATGAAGCTAATGTATCCCCATCAATAGCTGCTTGGCTGCTTGGATCTGATTATATTGAAAGACATATAACTTTAGATAGATCTATGTGGGGAACTGATCAGTCAGCATCTTTATCTGAGCAAGGTATGAAATATCTAAGCGGTATGCTTAAGAAATTTCCAACTATATTAGGAGATGGTATTAAAAAAATTACTCCTGATGAAAAAAAATTAATTTCAAAATTTAGATATTGGTAAATTTTTTATTTAATCCAAAAAAAAATAAATGAAAAAAATTGTTCCTGGTTTTTGGTATCACCATAGAAATAATTGTAAAAAATACAATATTAAATCAACAAAGCTTTTTAAAATTGAAAACTTAAAAAAAAGAAATAAAATTATATCAGGTGCTTATAATATCTTCTTACAAAATTTGACAAAAAATTTAAATAAAATCCATAATATAAACTGGAACGAAAAATCTTGGGAAATAATTATTGGACCTTGGCTAATGAAATATCTTACAATAATCTTAGACCGTTTTTCAACTATCCAAGATAATAAATCAAATGATGAAAGTTTCTATTTCACTTCTAAAAAAAAAAGATCCCACTTAAACACCTATAATATCAATGAATTTTCAGTGGCTCTTAATAACGATGAATGGAATGAGGAATTGTTTTGGAGAATTGACAATTATTTAAAAAATAAGGATTTAGAAAAATTATTATATAGAAAAAAAATTTTATTCTTGAATAATAAAAAGCAGAAAAAGTGGTTTACTGTTAAAAATTTTTTAATTAATTGTCTTACAAAAGCATATGTGAAAATTTTTTGTAAAAAATCAAAAATTGTTTTGTCAAGGCTATTTTTTGGCAATAAGTTTAGGGTATTAGAATTTATATTTAGACTTAGAGAATTCCCAATAATTTATAATTTAAATAATTCAATTATAAATACTAGTTTTGATGCACCCCTGAGAAATAAATTATTGTTAACTTTAGAAAAAAATGAATTTTATAAAATTTCATCTTTCTTATTGAAAGAGACTTTTCCACGAATTTATCTTGAAGGCTTTAAAGAGGTTATAAAAAGAATTGAAAAAACTAGTCTGCCTAATAAAAAAACAATTATCTTTACAAGTAATATTTTTAACGACTCAATTTTTAAATTTTGGGTAGCAAAACAAAAAAATTTAGGGTCGAAAATAATAATTGCACAACATGGTGGAGGATATAATTATTTTGATTATCATCTACATGGAAATTATGAGTTAAGTATTTGTGACAGGTATTTAAGTTGGGGTTGGACAAATGAAAAATACAAAAATAAGATAATAAAATTTGGAGTTTTAGATAATAAAATATTTCCTGAAAAAAATTCAAATAAAAAAGATTTGTCTTTAGTTATGTGCAACTTTCAAAATTACATTATTAATGGGGATTATTTTGAATATTTATCACTCTTTAGAAGTGAAAAAACAAAAAATTACATTGAATTAAATGTGATCGAAAATTTTTTTGATAAATTTAAAAAAAAGATAAACAAGAATATAGTCTTGCGACCTCATCCACTTAAAACTAAAGAATTCTCTACAATAAGATTTGAGAAAAAATTTAAAAAAATATTCAAAATAAACAGGGATTATAAAACTCATGTTACTGACTTTTTAAGAAATTTCAGCCTCAATATAGTCCCTTTTCATTCTACTCCCTTTTCTTTTTCTATGGCCAAAAATTTTCCAACTTTGACAATTTATCCATTTGATCTTAAATATTTGAAACCAGATTTAAGAAAGATATTTATAAAAATGAATAAATCAGGCATTTGCCATTTTAATCATTCAAGCTTACTTAACTTTTTTAAAAAAAATCAAAATAAAATTGATGTTTGGTGGAATAACAAAAAAACACAAGAGGCAAGAAAATCTTTTTGCATCATGCACGCAAACACTATAAAAAATAGAGTTGAACAATTATCAAATATTCTAAACTTAGAAAAAAAGAAAATATAATAACTATGGCCGGGTGGGAATTAATAGGAAAAGAAGAAAAAAAAGCGCTAATTAAACTCATAGATAATGAAAGAGGAATTTTACTTGCTCATGGATATGATGGACTAAGAAAAAAATATCATATTAGAGAGTTTGAAAAAATTTGTGCTAAAAAATTTAACTCTAAGTATTGTGTTTGCGTTTCCTCAGGCACTGCTGCTATAAAAGTAGGTCTTAAAGCTTTAGGCGTTAAACCAGGAGATGAGGTTATAACTCAGGCATTTAATTTTATTGCTACAATAGAAGCTATTTTAGATTTAGGCGCTATACCAATAATGGCAAATGTTGATGAAAGCTTAAACATGAACCCAGAGGATTTAAAAAAAATAATCACAAAAAAAACAAAGGCTATTATACCGGTTCATATGTTGGGGGTACCAGCAAAACTTGATCAAATAATTAAAATAGCCCAAAAAAAAAAAATTAAGATTTTAGAGGATAATTGCGAGGCAGTAGGTGGAAAATATAATAAAAAATTTTTAGGAACAATTGGAGATATTGGAGTATTTAGTTTTGATTTTGGAAAAATGATTACAACAGGTGGAGAGGGCGGTTTAGTTTTAACCAATAATAAAAAATTTTACAAATACGCTAAAGAATACCATGATCATGGACATGAAAATAATCCAAACTATCCGAGAGGGAATGATACCAAAAAAATTTTTGGATTTAATTATAGAATGAATGAGATGCAAGGTGTTTTTGGAAAAGTCCAATTAAAAAAACTTAACTATATTTTAAGAGATAATAAGGAAAAATTTTTAATTCTAAAGAAATTTATAGAGAAAAAATTTGAAATTAGACAAATTCCAAAAAAGTCCGAGCCAGCATATGATTGTTTTATTTTTAAGGTAAAGAAAAAAAATCTAAGAAACAAAATAATAAAAGTTTTAACCAAATCGAAAATAGGAACAAAAAATCTCCCCGATGCGTTGAAGTGGCATTGTTCTTATTTTTGGTCCCATGCATTAAGCGACAAACAAGTTAAAAGATCTAAGACAACATTTAAAATTCTCTCAGAAATGATTGCTATTCCAATTTGGCAACGTAAATCAAAATCAGATTACGAAAAAATCGCAAAAATAATTTATAAGATAAATAAATAATGAATTTTGTAATTGTCGTGCCAGCAAGATCAGGGTCAAAAGGAATAAAAAATAAAAATTTAAAAAAATTAAACAAAAAACCCCTTATAGAATATACACTTTCCAACGCAAAGAAATCGTACATTAAAAATAGATTTATTATAACGGATGATAAAAAAATAAAATTGTTATCTAGTAAGTACAAATTTAACGTTGAATATGTAAGACCCAATAAAACATCAAAAGACAGAACCTCAATGATAGAAACAATATACCATTTTTACTCTTGGTTAAAAAAAAAGAAAATTTTTTTTGATTATTTTATTATTTTACAACCTACATCCCCTTTGCGAGATTTTAAAGATATAAATAATTGCATTAAAATTTTAAAAAAGAATGAACCAAATAGTCTCTCATCAATTTCAGAAAATTTAGAGCATCCATACGACTCAATCATTAAATTAAAAAATAAGAGTTGGAAATACTTATTGAAAAAAAAAAAACATACAAGCAGGCAACAATTTAAAAAAACTTTTTTTGAAAATGGGGCTATATATGCTAGTAAAAGTGATCTTATAAGAAAAAAAAAATTGCTTGATTTTAAAAATCATCTTTTTTATAAAATGCCTAAAATGAGATCAATCGACATAGACGATCTTCAAGATATGAAAATAAGTGAGACTATATTAAAAAATAAATAAAATGAAATTAGATATACTAAGCACAAAAATTGATAATAAAAAGATTAAGGAATATCAAAATTTTGGATGGATAAAAGTTACAAATTTTTTTTCAAAAAACGAACTAAAAAAAATTAAATCAATTGCTTTTACCTATCTAAAAAAAAACTATAAGAAATATTCAAAAGATGAAATTAATTTTGCTACTGATAAAAAAAATTTCAACAAAATTAATTCATTCCATAGATTGAGTGATAGCAAAAAACTGAAAAGTCTTGGAGAAAAAATATCAAACTCGGATTTAGTAAAGCGACTTTTAAAAAATAAGACTGGTGAATTAAGAGGAATGGAATATTTTGCAAAACCTGCAAAAATTGGATTAAAATCCCCACCTCATCAAGATAACTTTTACTGGAATGTCAAAGGAGGTAATGCTCTGACTATTTGGGTCTCCCTAAATAAATCTAAGAAAAATAATGGTGCAATATATTATTTTAACGGGTCACATAAAAATGGAGTTAGAGCTCACAAAAACTCATATGCAAAAGGTTCTTCCCAAACAATCAAAAATTTAAAAAGTCTAAAAAATGATAATAAAGTCGTTCCAAATTTAAAACCTGGAGATGCTTTGATTCATCATTCGTTGGTAATTCATGGCAGCAAAGATAATAAAAGTAAATTTCCAAGAAAAGGTTTAACTTTTCAAATCAAGGACAGAAGTGCTCAATACGATTTTAAAAAATTAAAAATTTATAAAAAAAACTTAAGTCTTCAAGTAAAAAGTAGGGAAAAAGCTTTAAGAAATTAATTAAATAATCAATATTTGGCAAATAATGCTAAATTTAAATTCAAAAAAAGTAATTATAGTAGCAGAAGCTTGTGACAATCACTTTGGCTCACTTAATAATGCCAAGCAAATGGTGATAGAAGCAAAAAAGGCTGGTGCAGATGTAATAAAATTTCAACATCATATACCTGATGAGGAAATGTTGCCGTCAGTACCAAAGTCAAAAAATTTTTCAATTTCTCTTTATGAATTTTTAAAAAAATACGCACTCACTATTGAAGACCATAAAGTTTTAATAAAATTTTGTAAAAAAAATAAAATAAGATATTTATGCACGCCGTTTTCTTTAAAGGCTGCAAAAGAACTAAATGAAATAGGAGTTGACTCTTTTAAAATAGGTTCAGGAGAATTTACAGACTTTCCTTTTATTAGAGAAGTGCTTAAGTTTGGAAAACCTATGATTTTTTCTACAGGAATGTCTTCACAAAAAGAAATAGATGAGACATACAAATTTATTTTAAAATATAAAAAAAATACGATTGCAATGATGAATTGTACCAGTGAGTATCCTCCTAAGATAAAAGATATTAATTTAGGTTATATCTCTGTAATGAAAAAAAAATTCAATAAAGCGATAATTGGACATTCTGATCATACGAATACAATTTCCACTAGTTTAGCTGCAGTATCATTAGGTGCCAAAATAATTGAGAAACATGTCTATTTAAAAGGTAAAAATTTTGGACCGGATAAAGACGTTTCAATTAATTTTAAACAATTAAAAGAACTTGTCGAATCAGCAAGATTGATTGAAAAGGCAATGGGAGACAAAAAAAAATTATACCCAAAGGAAAAAATAATAAGACAATGGGCCACAAGAAGTTTAATTAGCACCCGATTAATAAAAAAGGGTGAAAAAATATCAAATAAAAATATTTGGTCTAAAAGACCAGGTACTGGGATACCATCAAAATATTTTGATCAATTAATTGGCAAGAAGGTACTCAAAGATATTAAAAAAAACGAATTGATAAAAAAAAAACAAATATCTTCTAAATGAAATTACTATTTATTACTGGCTCAAGAGGTGAATGGGGTTACATCTCTCCGATATTAAAAGAGTGTAAAAGAAAAAAAATTAAATTTTCAATTTGTGCGAATAACATGCATTTACTAGATAGCTATGGTCTTTCACTTAATGAAATAAAAAAAGACGGATTCAAAGTGAGTGAAAATATTTACAGTGCTTTAGACGGATATAATGCAGCAACAGTTTCAAAATCACTAGGAATTTTAATTCAGTCATTATCTGATATTGTGGAAAGAATAAAACCTGATTGGATAATTCTAGCTGGAGACAGAGGAGAAACTATGGCGGCAGCTATCGTTTCAGCATACTCTGATATTCCTTTCGCTCATATTCAAGCAGGAGAGTTATCAGGACTTATTGATGGGCAAGCCAGACACGCAATAGGAAAATTTGCACACCTACATTTTGCTTCTAATCAAGACGCTAAAAATAGATTAATAAAGTTAGGAGAGGAAAATTTTAGAATTAAATTGGTTGGTGCACCACAACTTGATCAACTATACGAAAATAAAGCTCATTTTAAAAAATTAAAACCAGTTTTAAAAAAATTAAACTTAGATTTTAAAGATGATTATGCCTTAGTTATTTATCATCCACCGCAACAAACTATTGAGTCTATAAAAAATCATTTTGACGGTATGTTCAAATTTTTAAATAAAACAAAATTAAAAAGAATATGGATTTCACCTAATAATGATGCTGGAAGCACAATCGTAAAATCTGAATTTTTAAAAAAAAAAACTCAAAATGATTTCATTTTTGATAATCTATCAAGAAAAGATTATCTGACACTTCTTTGTAACTCAAAATTTATTATTGGCAATTCAAGCTCAGGAATTCTAGAGTCCCCAACATTTAAAGTTCCTTGTATAAATATCGGCTATCGTCAAAACGGGAGATTAAGAGGTAAAAATATAGTAGACGTTACTTTACCAACAGAAAAAAATTTATTAAAAGCCTTTAACAAGATAAATTCAACTAAATATTTGAAAAGTCTTAAAAATTTAAAAAATCCATATGGAAATGGAAATTCCTCAAAAAAAATTATAAAAATTATTCTTAATACAGAAATTAATGATAAACTTTTATTTAAAAAATTAACTTATTAAAATGAACAAATTTACTATTGACATAAATGATAATATTATCAGCGCGGTTGAAAAAATTTTGATAAACGGTCTTAGAACAATAATTGTTTTAAATAAAAAAAAAGTAGTTGGAGTAATTTCTGAAGGCGATATTTTAAAATCAATTGTTTATAAAAAGACATTTAATTCCAGTTTAAATTCAATCATGAACAAAAATTTTCAATATCTTAAATATAAAAATTATACAACTAAGGATGTCAATAATCTATTTATCAAAAAACTATGTATCCTTATACCAGTAGTTGATAAAAATTTTCATTTAAAGAAAGTAATATCTTTAAAAGATTTCTTTAAAAATTTTTTGAAAGCAAATTAAAATGAAAAAAAACAAGAAAAAAGTATACCTTGCTCTTTCAGCAGACATAATTCATCATGGGCATATAAACCTTATTAACCATTCTCAAAAATATGGAAAACTAACTGTAGGATTATTAACGGATAAGGCAATTATTGAGAAAAAAAGATTACCAATGTTATCCTGGGAACATCGACGTAAAGTTTTACAGAATATTCAAGGTGTTGAGAGAATAATTCCTCAAAATAATTGGGACTACAGACCAAATCTTTTAAAAGAAAAGCCAGATTTTTTGATCCATGGAGATGACTGGAAATATAAAAATAGCTATGATTTTAGTCTAAGAAAAAAAGTATTGAAGACACTTAAAGATATTAATTGTAAACTAATTGAAATTCCTCACACTAGAGATATTAGCAGCAGTATACTTTATAATAAATTAAAAGTTCTTGATGTAGAACCTGGAACAAGAATTAATATGCTAAAAAGAACTTTAGATACAAAAAAATTTTGTAGAATAATAGAAACTCATAGTCCCTTATCTGCTTTAATTGCTGAAAATTTGAGTTATAGAGAAAAAAATGGTCAACTTATTGAATTTGATGGATTTTGGTCTAGCTCACTTACAGACTCTACTTTAAAAGGAAAGCCAGATATTGAGGTGATAGAATTAAATCAAAGATTAACAAGTATAAACGATATTCTTGACGTTACTACTAAACCACTAATTATGGATGCGGATACTGGCGGAAAACCGGAGCATTTTGAAATAAATATTAAAACTATGGAAAGACTTGGGATTTCAGCTCTTATAATTGAGGATAAAAAAGGTCTTAAAAAAAATTCATTATTAGGAACTAAAGTTAAACAAGAGCAAGAAAATATAAAAGTTTTTAGCAGCAAGATCAAGTTAGGTAAAAAAGCTTGTTTAACAAAAAATTTAATGGTGATAGCCAGAATAGAAAGTTTGATACTAAAAAAGGGATTAAATGACGCTTACAAAAGAGCAAATGAATACCTCGCTGCTGGCGCAGATGCAATTATGATTCATAGTAAAAAAAATAACCCAAAAGAAATATTTGAATTTTCGAATAAATTTAAAAAAAGATTCAATGATATTCCGCTTGTTGTTGTGCCTACAAGTTTTAGTAAGGTAAAAGAGTCTCAACTCATAGACAACGGATTTAATATGGTTATTTACGCTAATCATTTATTAAGAGCTTCATATCCTGCTATGGAGTTTGTTGCAAAAAGCATACTTAAAAATAAGCGTGCACACGAAATTGAGAATAAGTTGTTAAGTGTAAAAGAAATTTTAAAATTAATACCTGGAACTATTTAATGATAGACTCTAAAGAGTTTATTCGTACACTAAAAAAAAATAAATTAAACTTTATCACTGGCGTTCCTGACTCTTTGTATTCAGATTTATGTAACTTGTTTGATTTAGAGTTTAAAAATAATCATATTGTTGGTGCAAATGAGGGAAATTCAATCGGTATGGCAATAGGATACCATTTATCGACTGGAAAAATTCCATTAGTTTATTTACAAAATTCTGGGATAGGGAATACTTTTAACCCTATTATTTCACTTACTGATAAGATGGTTTATAAAATACCAATTTTTCTTTTAATTGGTTGGCGAGGTGAGATGATAAAAAAAAATAAACAATTAAAAGATGAGCCTCAACATATATCACAAGGCAAATCAACTTTAAAAGTTTTGAAACTTTTGGGCATCAAATATGAGGTGATTAACAAACATATAGACTATAAAAAATCTATAAAAAGATTAAATAATTACTGCAAAAAAAATTCTTCACCAGTCGCTTTAGTTTTAAGAAAAGGAACTTTCAAAAATAATACTAAATCTACTAAAGTTATAAAAAATAAACTTTTAACTAGAGAAGAAGCATTAAAGATACTTTTTAAAATAATTCCGCAAAAATTTCCAAAAGTTTCAACTACTGGCATGTTATCTAGAGAACTTAATGAACTTAATAAAATTTCTAAAAATGAAAGAAATACATTTATGACAATAGGAGGTATGGGTCATGCAGTCTCTATTGCAAGCGGCATTTCGCTAACAAAAAAAAACAAAGTTATATGTTTAGATGGAGATGGATCAGTTCTTATGCATTTAGGATCTTTGATTAATAGTGCAAAAAATAGAAATTTAATCCATATAGTATTTAACAATAATTCCCACGACTCAGTTGGAGGTCAAAAAACACCGTCAGGAAAAATCAACTTTTCTTCTTTGGCAAAGAAATTAGGGTACTTTTATTCTTATCAGGTCAAAAATAGAAATGATTTAAAAAGAGTAATAAAGTATTCTCTTAGAATGAATAATAGCGTTTTTATTGAAATAAAATGCATTAAAGGTCATAGAAATAATCTCATTAGACCAGATAAAAAGATTGATGAATACAAAAAAATATTCATGAATTTTTTAAGAAAGCTAAATTGATGAAAATTCACAGAGAATTAAATAAATTTGTAAATTATCAAAATAAGCAAAAAAAATTGCTTACTCCTGGCCCAGCAAGCTTATTGTCTGAAAATTTACAATCTATTCAACCTTGTTTTGGAAGAGGAGACAAAACTTATGAAAAATTAGAATTAAAAGTTTTGAATAAATTGAAAAAAATTAGCGGCCATTCAAATATTGCCAGAATGCAGGGATCTGCAAGTCTCGCTCTAGAAATTTTGACTATGAACTTTCTTTTTGGAAAAGTTCTTGTTTTACAAACTGGAGTTTACTCTGACAGAATATATAACATGGTAAAATATAATAAAAAAATTTTTAAATATGTAAAAAAAATCAAATATTTAAACTGGAGACAAGCAAAGGAATATACTGAAAAATTTGATTGGATATTCGCTTGCCCTGTAGAAACTAGCGTGGGCTTGAAAATACCTATTCTTGATTTATATAAATTAAAAAAAAGATGTAAATCAGGATTAGCATTAGATGCAACTGCATCTATAGGACTTGAAAAAAATCACGAGCTTGCTGATGTAGTAGCTTATAGTTCTTGCAAAGGATTATTCGGTTTGACTGGAGCAAGTTTTATAGCATTCAACAAAAAACCAAAGAATGAGATAAACTCTTTCTATTTAAATATTCATAATCACCTTGAAAAAAAAATGACTGGGCCATATCATACTATTTCTTCTTTACATAAAGTACTTCAGAATTATGAAGATTTTAAATATTCAGTTATAATTAATAAAAAACGTACAATACAATTAATGTCTAATTTAATTATTTACCCTCAAGAAAACCAGCCAATCCTTTGTACTTATTTAAAAGAGAAGTTATATTCAAGTGACAACAAAATTATTTTTTATAAGACCAGAGCAAAATTAAAAGGAAGTGTTATTTGCCATCTGGGAGAAGTTCATTTAAAAAGAAAAGCTAAAGGAAAGATCCTAAATAGTCTTAATTATAAAAATTTAAATTAAAATGATCAAACTTCCAAAATTTGACAACCAGTCAATGTATGATTACGAAACCAATTTTCATTTAACAATGAAGGAAGATAGGCTTGCAAAGTTTGTTACTCATTATGAAGCATTTAAATTGTCACGAAATATACCAGGTGAAATAGTTGAGTGTGGTGTTTTTAAAGGAACATCAATTGCTAGATTTGCAATGTTAAGAAAAATAATGGGTGGTGATCATACAACTAGAATAATAGCTTTTGATGTTTTTAGTAACAAATATCCAAACACAAAATTTAAAGAAGATAAAATGCAGAGGAAACATTGGATTAAAACCGCCGGGTCAAGTTCAATCAGTTCAAGCCAATTAAAATTTGTTTTTAAAAAAAATTTAATTAATAATTTTCAATTAATTCCAGGAGATGTATTAAAAACAGTTCCAAAATATAAGAAAAAAAATCCTGGTTTAAAAATTTCTTTACTAAATATTGATATTGATTTTATTGAGCCTACATTAGTTTGTCTTGAGCAATTTTATAAATGTGTTTCAAAAGGTGGTGTGATATTACTTGATAATTACGCTGGAAGAGGTGCATCAGGAAAATATCTTCATGGAGATACTTCAGCTATAGATAAATTTTTTAAAGACAAAAAAATAAATATAAAAAAATTTTATTTTTCTGCTCGTCCGTGTTTTATAATTAAAAAGTAATCCTTTAATGCAATATAAAAAAGTAAGAAATTTCTTCATCAAGAGGAATAAAGAGATTTTTAGAAATCATTTTGGGTGGAACTTTCAAATGCTACCAAATCCCTACAGAAAAATAAAAACAAGTTTATTATTAGAAATTTCATCGATTTTATTATTTTTATTAAACAAAACTAAAATTAAGCCTAATTTTGTTACAATATTTGGAATTTTTTTTGTTTATCTAGGTACTTTTTTTTTATCTTCTAACAACACCAGCTTGATTTATTATGGTTTATTCATTTATTTTATAAAATTAGTCCCTGATTATGTAGATGGATCATTAGCTTATTTAAAAAATTTACAATCTAAAAATGGTCACAAGTTAGATCTATGGGCCGGAGAAGTTAATAAAATCGGAGTTTTATGTGGTTTCATGCTTTACATATATAATTCAACTTTAAATTCTCAAACTATTTATTTGCTACTCATAATCATTTTGATAAATTTTATTGATCCTCGAAAGTATTTAAAAGATATTTCGAAAATTACTTATGACAAAAAAGCTAAAAGCCATCTTTCCATAGAAAAAAAAAGAACAAGCAATATTATTTACTCTTTATTACGATTTCTTAATTTTGATGGAAGAAGCGGATATTGTGATTTTTTAATAGTTTTAGTTCTTATTGATATGTTTTACCAAATTAATACCTTATTAGTTATTTTTCCATGGATTTGGACGCTTTTAAGTATTTTAGTTCTAGCAAAATCAATTATTGATATTTTAAGAAGGTAAGTTTATGAGAAAAAGAATTTTAGTAGATATGTCCGCAACAATTATTCATCATGGGCATATAAGACTATTAAAGAAAGCCTCCAAATTTGGAGATGTTTATGTAGCTTTAACTACTGATAAAGAAGTAAAAAATTATAAAAACTATTATCCTGAAATAAAATATAAATTTAGAAAGGAAATAC